>Ga0308010_1001174_pt1 | contig 14975 bp, 10 predicted proteins | sample Neamet129_FD_202368 | JGI IMG/M metagenome (GOLD analysis project Ga0308010, IMG submission 202368) | Marine microbial communities from water near the shore, Antarctic Ocean - #129 | ecosystem: Environmental > Aquatic > Marine > Unclassified | place: Southern Ocean | collected 2014-07-24 | reverse complement strand
CTCCACCCTTTTGATATCTTTTCTTCTTGGTATATCTCTTCTTAGAGTATCTCTTCTTAGAGTATCTCTTCTTAGAGTATCTCTTCTTAGAGTATCTCTTCTTAGAATATTTCCTGGAAGTATTTCTCTTTCTAGAAACTCTTCGCCTCGTCCTTTTAGCCATTTATATATCTATATATATTTTATTTTTCAGAGAAATTATAGAAATTATAGAAATTATAGAAATTATAGAAATTATAGATAATTCATAGCGAAGACTAATTTCTTTGAGGGAATTGTATGAATATAATCTTTGATATGTTGCCATGTTGTTGGTTCTTTAGTCGCTAAGTAATTACGATGAATATCATAAATCATTGGCTTCATATGATAAGGGATTTCATTCTTATCGGTTGATTTATGAACGAAAACATTCTTATACATCGTATATAAATCATTACTTAGATCATGTAGTTTCTCCTTGTAATTATTAAATAGGTGTTGATGTTCAGGATAATAACGTAAATATTTCTTTAGATTTCCATTCCTTCGCAATTCAATATAATTTAATAAATGATTATTCATGTTGATTTTCAGATTCTTCACTTCATTGAAGTAAGGATTAATCCATTTGTATCGTAGAGATCCGCATTTGATAGTAAATCCCTTTGTCGCATAATTAATTACAGGACCTTCATACATTTTTAGAAATTCATTATCGGTATATGATTCATTTTTTGAGTAGATATTATCAGGATAATCACATTTATCAAGTCTGATAATATCATTTTCTGTATATTGATACACTTCAACAAGGATTAATTCATTTTCTCTAATAGGAGATACATTACGATTCTCAACATGTCTCATTACAAACGAATAAGACATGTTCTTATCCAGAATATCATAATCTAATTTAGAGCATTCATCAAACATTTGCTTAAAAGATTTCTTATTCGCCCATTTGTTATAACCGCCGATTTCTGAACGAGTAGAGATTAACCATTCATCATTGTAATGAAATAGATTGATCATCGTCCCATCAATAAGATGTTCATAAGTTATTTGACCGTTGAGAGTCGGTTCAATAGGATCTGATCCTAAGTCAGTCGCTTTAACGGGTCCTAAACAGAGGATCTTATTATTTGGAGATACGACTGCTCCCTTAAGGAACATTTTCCATAATTCAGAACCATCCGGTGGATTATCATACGGATAAGAAATAATCTTAAGTTGTTTGAAAGAATTCACTTTAAAACCTAGTTTCCTAAAATCAGAAATGTAAGAGGGATGAGAGTTTATATAATTTTGTAGTTCCATAGTTGGATAATATAATATATTATTTTGTTTTTAAGTAGTATATATTCATAATGCCTAAGAAAGCGAAGGAGCCGACTATGATAAAGCCAGATGGAGTAGATACAAACGGTAACGGAACTGAGGGAAGCCCCGAAATAAAATTGGCTGGAAAAGAAAAGACCTGGGGATGGAAGTATTTTTTGGGAATATGTTTTGTGATTGTTATTTCGGTTGTTGGATATCTGATATATCAGTCAGTGGCAGATAAACCAAAATCCGGATCCCCATCGCCACCTCCATCGGGGACAGATGTCCATACCGATCTAAGTTCCACCGGCGACTTACAAAGCGATAGCGAAGAGACTGTTCATAATAGAGCACATTCTGGAGGCGGGTCATCGCAGATGTTTACCCCTGGCATCACCAATCCGCTACCACCAGCACCACCACAATTACCACCAGCACCACCACAATTACCACCAGCACCACCAGCACCACCAGCACCACCAGCACCACCAGCACCACCAGCAGTACCAGCAGTACCAGCAGTACCACCAGCAGTACCAGCAGTACCAGATCCGGTAATCTCTGCTGGTTTTGATTATGACAATTGCAATTCAAGTTTGGGCGTCACCTCAATACCTGCCGCTGCGCAATGTGATACGGGCGAGATGTCCGATATGGCCAGGATGGCCCATTATTGGGATACTCAAATGACCCAGTGTGAGGGTGGAGAGTGCTCAGGTTTAACATATTCAGACGTATTTAATATTTATACTAACCCGGGTCCCGGTAGATGTCCCACGGGTAGCGCAGCTTCCGCGCTTTATCAATCCCATGCTGAGGGATGTTCTGATGATATGACGCTAGATCCCGGTAGCCCGTGTAATATACCAGACGCTGCAAATTTTGATAATACTCGGTGCTGTAATTTGTTGAAAGAGTATGAATGGGATGAATTTGATCTTTCACGACAAACTGCTGGAGCCACGTCTTCCATTTTCGGCCTAGCCACCGCTTGTAATTCTTCTCTTCCTCCAGGATGTAACCTAGAATCTATTAGTCAACCTAACTTTAATACACTGAAAGAATGTGTCCCTCTGGATACAGATCCTGCGAATCCCCCCCCTAGTGGAACAAGTCTAACTCCGGCTTGTGCATCACGATCCCACGAGCTGTGTGGACCAGCAAGAAAGGCGAACAAAGGGAACTGTCAATTATGTATGACGGGACATAGCGCTTCTCTTCTATCTGCTTGTAATATTCAAAATGCTGCGGAGGCAACTGCTATCAATGATCTATATTGTTCCGAACCTCCACAAAATAACCCACTCCTTCCCACCATCAGTCCCATCACCATCAACCCCACTCCCCCTAGTGGAACAGATCCGGCACCATGCTTTGCCCTCATAGGAACGTTACACGAAAAATGTTGTCCGGATGATGCGTGTGATGAGGATGGTATACCGAATACTTGCACGGTTCCTTGCTCTCTGAAAATTAATGAATTTTTTTCACTTGGGTGCCCTAGTCTGATGGGGCTACCGCCAGGATCCGCAGAATTGGACCAATTTAATACATTACATGATAAGTGTCAGGCGGTGTCCTCGACACCACCACCGCTACCGACGGGGTCTCTGGGTGGTTTGTGCGACTGTAAGGGGGATAAGGAGGGACCTACGTTGTGTCAAGAGAAGATGGGGGTATTGCGGCGAAGAACATTCTGTACGGATAAAAATACTCCTGAAGAATGTGCGGCAGTCAATAGCACCTATCCCAATTTATGTGAATGGACCCCATCCCTAATATAGCAAGTTGATCTGATAGTGACCACTATAATTTCCTAATTATCATTGAATATTTATTTTTACGATTTAAGTTTTATAAAAAAATATCTATTCACTATAAATGGATAGCGAAGATGATGAAATACCAATTCAGAATCAGGAAGAAGGAGATCCATTTATAGATGAGATTTCCGAAGGCGGTGTAGAAGAAAGTGCTGAAGTAGGAAGTGAATTAAGTGAAGATATTGGTGGTTACAATGAAGTACCGCTAGAGGAAGAAAGTAATCTTTCTTTTGATTTAGGAGATTCATATATTGTTTTACTTGAAAGTCGTTCTGAACCATTTTTAGCGAAGATTGCCGAAATATCAACCGGAGATAATCTTTTACTCATGACAGATGATAATGATAAAACTTTATCGTTTCAGTTTGATGGAGGTGAAATTATAATGAAGACGGAAGGTTATGAAATCATAGACATGATTCGGGTAAGACCTTATTCTCCAGAACAAGAAGATACTGAATATAAGGAAATGGAATTTGAGACAGAAGAATTATTTGAAAAGAAATATTCAGATTTAGCAATTAAAGATGATTTGTTATCCTCACTGATCCAATCAATGAATATCTATGGAAATGAATCATTAATTGGTCGGGTTCAAGAAACAGTTGATATCTTTTTGGATCTTATCAAACCAGAAATGAAGACCGAAAAATCATTCGCAAAATGGCTAATACCTATCATTGAAGATAATCTAAAATTATATGATGAAGAAAATACGATTCTTCAGGGTGAATTAAGAGATGAATTATTATCATCTGAAAACTATTATGATTACATCAATGGACCCCTGAAATTTCAGAAACCGATAGTGACTGTGAAAGGGTTCGGTCTAGAAACAGATGAATACTCCGGGAATTATCTAAGAAACTGTCTCCAAGATGATAATTGTTCAGGTATATTAGGAGCATATCGTTATGATGAGAGAATCAATAGCAAACCGATTTTACATGGAGATTCTGTATTATTGCCATCAAATCGGTTAAGATTTATTGGATTACTTGAAGAACCTTATAATGAGACTGTCTATTCTGTTAATCCGGAAACATTATCAGGATTTACAGTCTTTGAGAAATATCTCTATGAAAATTTAAATCGGAAAATGATTCGCAAGAAAAGATTAATCAAGGATTCGTTAATCGTGCATTCTGAAGATGATACTGAAAGGAGAGAGAAAGATAAATTTATTATTCATCAGTTATCTGATAAAGATGATATTTCTAAACTACATGAATTTAGTTCATCTATGATCAATGAAAACATTGAATTGCTACTTTCGGATGATATTAATGAATCATTCTACAATTATGACGATATTGAGAAGATATTATTCAAATATGAAGTGGAATATGGAGATTTATCTTTTACTCTGAGAGAGAAAATCACTTCTCTAGTAAAGGAAAATATTAATCGGTATCATAAAAGTTATCTCAAGAATGTAAAGAAAAATCATAATAAGCCGTTTCAGATTAAGAAGATATCATTAACCGAAGAAAGAAAATCAGTTCTAGCGAAAGAATTAATCTCAGGGATGACTAAGAAGAAAGAAAGAAATAATTATCTTCAGAATTATATAGATTTATTCACTCGTCCTTCTGATAAAATAACTGAATCTTCTGAATATTTATACAATAAATATAACGATGAACAAGTCTTATGTAAGCATTATTTATACGAAGTAAATATAACGAATGATAATGATTTATTCGCGACAATGAAGAGTAAATATGGATTACCACCGGAGGATGGATTCATATCATGTAAAGTTTGTGGAGGATATTTATGTCATGAGGATACAACATTAATTGATGGATATGAAGGCGATAAACCGATGATTACACGTGAAACAATTGTAGATACTGATAGCAAATTAATGATTGAAGAATATCTCTCTGAAAAAGAAGGCACTGTTAAGACAATTAAATTAATCAGTGGATCTATTGGTATTGTTTTAACTGATTCAGATATTTATGATATTTTATTATCTTATGAGTTATTAGATCATAATACATTGGCTGATGTGAGATATGATATGCTTGGAGTGGTTAGCAGTGATATTCACCCTCGTGTTAATAAAGAAATTCAGAAGATAAAAGAATTAGAGAAGAAGGAAAAAGATAAGAAAAAGAAAAAAGAATTGAAAGAACGTCGTGAAAACATCATGAAAAAATTTCAAGGATGGTTAAAAGATACAAATATTATACTCATTCTAACATCATTGATATCATTGTATGTACAGACCGCAGTTCCGTCTTATTTTATCGGAGATAAAGGCGACCAATCTATTGAAATTATTGATGTTGTTGAGAAAAAGATTAATAAGAATGTTTTAAAATATCTCTCAATAAAGATAAGAAGATTATCTGAAAAATATGAGCATGAAAAAATATGGAAGCATTGTATAGGATTATTTAACGAAAAAGAACATGGTTCAAACGAGATAGAAACGCAACTGGGTCTAACGGTTCAGATGTGTATGCAACCTAATTTTCCGATGATAATTACACGGATAACAAATTATGAAGAGTTTGTTGAATCGTCAAAACACGATTATTTGAAAGAAGAGTGGGAAATGTTCAGACCTCTGAAACAAAATACATTGGTCAATGGGATAAATTTATTCTTAGATAAGGTTAATGATGCGAACTCAAATTATTATCGGAAGGTTTATGGCGGAACAACCGTTGAAAATAATTCTTTAATAAGACCATTAAAATATAACGAGGAAACATCAGTTTCAAAATTACTTGATATTCCCGAAATCGGTATTTTTAAGAATAGTTCATTTAGAACTATCTTCCGTTATGTTGTTTCATTGTATGGTAAGAGACCTAGCAATTTGTTTATCACCTTGACATTTAATCGCCTACTGGACACCTGTGATAAACCTGAAGAAATACTAGCGATAATGAAACAAAATGGATGGTCATCGTCAAGTAATTCTTTTAAGATATTGGACTTTGTTGCTTTAAGGAAGAAAGTAATCCCCGAAATATTATCTCTGTATGGCGATAAAAATACCGAAATTAATTCATGTTATACGAATGAAAAAGCATGTAATAGTTTCATTCATAACGCGATAAATACATATGATCTATCATTGCTAAATACAAAACCTAAGAGAATCTATTTTTATAGAGCACCAGTCGTATATCCGATACTACCATATGGTCGTCTAAATGAATATGAAAGATATGATTCTTCGGGTAAGCAAATAAAAAACGTAGTTGATATGGTTTTTGAGAATTACAAATACAATGATATGAATCAAATCGCTAAAAAAACAATAGATAATTTCTATCCGCAGTTTTTGTCAAAGATATCCTTATCGGATAAAGAACCTATCATAAAGAAAGAAGAATTCAAAAATATAGAAAATAATGAGGAAAATTTTTACATGATACTTGAAACAAATCGCCAGAAGAATTCATTATTACATCTCCCTATGATTCATGCGAAAGATAAATATACAAAAGATGATTATAGTCTAATAGAGAGATATTCTTCGCTAGAGAATAGGTTCTATGAATACATAAAGAATCATTTATCATCGGACTCATCGGCATCATCTGACTCATCCGAAAAACAAGATATCGGAGAAACTCTGATTAATATATTTGAAGACTATTTACAGAAAGATGAACTTGATAATAATATTGATCTCAGATTAAGAAATATCTTTTCATCTGTTATTTCAGAAAACAATGAGAATATAGAGAGAATTTCTAAATTCTTGGCGCGTTCCGATGAAATTGAAGTGAATCAGAAGAAACGATTTGAGAGTATTTTCAGAGAATATAATCCAGGACAAAGAATCTCATTTAAATCTGAACAAATCTCGTCAATACTGAATTTATTTCTGAATGATGTTAATCTGAAATACAAGCATCTTAAGGGATATATGATGGATATTCGTAATATTATGGCTCATCTTTGTAATGACGGACCGAAGATAAATATGATTCCTAAAGAATGGAAAGTAACGGATGCTATTGCCGACCAATATCAGGCGTTCATGGAGAGAGATGGTAATAGTGTTCATTTATTGCTTCATAATAAGATCTTTACAAAATCAAAAGATAATTATATCGGATTCAATCGTTATATCAACGATGATAAAGATAATATTCATTATTTCAGATTGTTATTCAGATATCTTAAGCCATCTTTTGATGATTTGGATAAGTTAAAGGGTCAGAAGAATTCAAAATACTCTGAAAGATATTCTGATATCTATATGAAATTTCATTTCATGAATTTATTTGATAAGATTGTTCATATCATTGAAGAGTTAAAAGATTCTCAATCGGAGATAACAAGTGATGCTAATGATTTATTTCAGTCGTTAGAAAGAGTTGATTCAGAGTGTACTGAAAATATGATAGAAGTTTATTCTCAATTCTTGATGGATTTATTGACTCATGTTTTATTTCAGCATTATGATCCATCATGGTTATTTTTGAATGAACAGAAACTTGATTTATCTAATCGGTTATCAAAACAAAAGGAAAGAGAAAAACAAGTATTAGTTGGCAAACTGGATTCAGCCACAAGAGAAGAAAGATTTGCTATCATGCAGAAACAGAAGATGGGTATTTCATTATTCTATAAACAAGGAGCTGCTCAGGCCAGCGAGTATGTTAAGAGCGATGAACATGCCTCTCATAATGAAGATGAGAGAATAGAACGATTGAAGGAGATTATGTCTCAGAGCAATGTTGAATTAGATGTCATGAGAGCTGAATCCGAAGAAGTAGAAGAAATTCCTCAATCGGTTTACGTTGATCCTACTCTTGAAGAGGAAGGATATGTAGATTATGATGAATATGATCCCGAAGATGAAACTTATGATGATGAAGGATTAGACGGAGAACAAGAAGCAATATTTAATGAATAAAATAAAATATATTATATTGTAAATGAATCAGTTAGTAATTTTGTTCGCCATTGTTGTTGGATTTACTTATTTCGGTGGAACAAATGTTCCTAAGATGCTCAAAGACAATCAACAAATCTTATTGGGTGTCTTAGTAGGTTTAATGATTGGTAGTTTTGGACGGGTTGAAGGGTTAGAAGCTATTTTTGGTAAAAATACATGTAGTAATGATAGTGAATGTATAAACCCCGCTTGGAAAAAAAACGAAAAGCGAGGGGCTGATGGTGAATGTTGCCGTACACAAGTGAAATGCGGTGATGGAGATCATTGGAAAGTAACAGGTGGAGTATCTTGTTATTATGACGATGCTGATAACTGTTCTCTGGACCCAAGCAGCACCACCGATGCCAAATGTAAAATAAATTAAATCTAAATTTGAATACTTTTTTATTACTCAATAATATGAATCAAGAATTTATTATCATTGACCCACGACCTTTAGAAGCATTCAAGGACAAGACTTTTTCTGATTTTAAGAAAAGAGATGTTATCAATAAATTATTTAAGTGTATTGAAGAAGGTAAGATAGAAGAAGCATGTTATTGGGTAACGGAGTGTATTTGTTCGGGCTATTCACAGGAATTATTTGAGAAGTTAATAATTCATTCGTCAAAGATAGTTCATATTAATTCTCCTAAATTACCTGAATATTTATGGAGAAAATACAATTCATTTTTATCATCTTATGATCATATTGGTAAGAAAGAAAAGGATCAATTAATACATTTAAGAAATACACAATCGGTAAGGAATGTATTTTTTGATTTAGTTGTAACGATATCTTTATCTCCCAAACCGAAAAGATTTGATAAATATCCGAAAGTTGTGGACCATGATTTTCAGTATTCAACGATTCAGAGCAAACTGAATGCCACAATGCAGATATTACCTTCTCATGTGATTAAATTTACGGATCCTGAGGAGTTAAGAATTATAATGAATGAATTTTTCTTTCATTTGAAGAATATCAATGGTGGATATGAAAAAGCATGTTACTGGGTAGCATGGTTAATTCAGTGGGAGAAGATAAATAAAAAGAAAAAAATTAAATTTGAAATAGAATGTCGTGATATTAGTGAAGTCAATCCTAAATATTGTAAAGATTGTATATGGTTATTGTGGGAAATTATTCTGAGTGAATGTAGTGAAAGATCTAATGATATCAAATTACAGGTTCAGAGTTTATATCGTTTATTCAGACATGATTATACAACTGGGAAAAGAAACGCGAGATTACCTTATGTGTATCATGCGATAGGATATTTAACTTTTCCTGTTCAGTTTAAGATACCGCTTAGAAAGGATAAAAATATCTTCTTACAGACCCAATGTAATGTTAATTATATGTTTAAGGCAAAAAAGAATAATGAAGTGAAGAATTATATTGCTCCTCCAGAAAAAGTTAAAAAAGAAACCGGATCAGAAAAAGAAATCGCTTTATCAAAATTCAACTCATTACTTGATATTGATGAATTAACTCGTTAATTTATCTTCTTCTACGTCTGGTTTTACTTTTTCTACGTTTAGTATATTTTCTTTTAGTAGATTTTCTACGCTTAGATGTTCTGCGTCTTTTAGATTTTCTTTTATGTTTTCCGCCGCCGCCGCGGGCGGAGGCGGCGGCGGCCGCGCGCCGCACTATATCACCGGGCACTTCAGCGCTCCCACGACCTTCACGATACCGCTGAGGGGCCATCAGAAGTTCATTTAACCACAATTCTGCTGCCGCCCCCTCCCCCGTGTTTTTTTTATGTAGAATCATTACGACCACAGGTTCCCTGTCATCAATGGATCCCAGTTCTCCTGTCATACTTTTTGCTACAGTGAATGCCGCGTCAATTTCATCATCGGTGATACCCATTCCCCTAACAGCTGCTTTAAGTTGTTGGTCGTTCTTATCCATCATCGTCTTTATATATTCCCAATCACTGTGTTTTTTTTTGAAATCTTCTTTGCCTTGTGTAGTACTAAAAAATATAATTTTATTTAGTGTGGGATCAGGTTTCGGCCAATCAATTCTAAGGAGCTGTTCTTCTGGTCGTCCCCACCTACCCGACCACGACGTCGTGGGCCTAAAAGAGAAATCACCAATATCCTTCATTAGATGATACGACCCCTCAGAATCGCCAGGCGCCTCAACCAATTGCATCACTGGTTTTTTGAAATCCCCATTTTCGGCATGTAATGTGATTTGTCCTTCGCTCCAGGTGCTGTTCGCAGATAACGGCGACCAGCTCCCCTTCACTATTTCTATTTCAATATCGTAAGTGGCAGCTAGTTTCATCTGCCTCACTTGTTTTTTCAACTCTTCAGCATCAAGCCCGAACGGAGATAAGGCATCATTTTCAATGTATTCGTTCAAAGCTGTTTGCACTTTCTCGTCTCCCTTTAATGTTTCATATTCAACTTTTTCTGACTCCTCCGCCGCTCGGTTATCCATTATCGTATATAACTCTATTACTCTTGCGATGTCTTCAGCCAATTTCCCATCTTCATTCATTTAATATACAATATATTTTTTTTGGCTAAATTAATATTATTTTATTTATTTGGTAGTATTATAAATGAAAATTTTAGGATTTGAAGTTCCATCGGTGATTATGAAATTATGTAAACCTGCTCAGCTCTATTTAGTATTATCGTTAATCAGTGTTATGTTTTATTTGGCATCCATGTTCAATGTTCATGATACTGTTTTAGAAGCTGAACCTGAAGGAGGTGGTGTTCATCATTACACTCTGGGTGGATTACTCGTTAAGGTTATCTTTACTATCTTTTGGGTCTATATATTGAATTATATATGTCAGTTCAAATATGGTAAGAAGATCGCGTGGTTCATCGTCCTTTTGCCGTTTTTATTTATGGGACTAATGCTGTTTGGTCTTCTCTATGCTGTATCTTTCATTACTTCACAAACAAAGAAAACAAAAAATTTACAAAATGAATTATCAGTTGAGAAGATGAAGGTTAAGGAAGATGTTGTCGCATAACCGACTATGAAATAAAATCAGACCCTATCCGAATTATTAAGATAAAGAATCTAACCGGAGCAGTTTTCACATTCATTAGGATTCAATGTAAATTGAATTGCTTTTGATGAAGGTCTACTTCTCAGATAATAGACTCCAGTTTTTAATCCCTTTTTCCATGAATATGAATGCATTGAGGACATCGTCCCTACATTAGGTGACTCTAAGAATAAATTCATGCTCTGACTCTGACAGATAAATTTACCACGATCAACCGCCATATCAATAATATTCTTTTGCTTTGTTTCCCAAACTGTCTTATAAATCGCTTGAAGATAATCGGGGATTTCAGGAATACCTCTACAAGACCCATCATTTCCAATAATCTTATCTTTCAATCCCGATGACCAAATACCTAATGAAATTAAATCCTGAACTAAGTAATCATTGATAATCATGTATTCACCCGATAGGACTCGCCTCGTATAAATATTAGACATGATTGGTTCAAAGCATTCATAATTACCTAGGATCTGAGCGGTTGATGCTGTCGGCATTGGAGCAACTAACAAACTATTTCTGACACCATATTTTTGAATATCACTCATCAATGATGACCAATCATGACGAATATCCGTCATCGCGACCTGCCACAGATCAAACTGAAATTTTCCTTGCTGTAATGGGGAACCAATGAAGGAACTGTAAGATCCTAAGTATTCATCCCGATCAAGTTCTCCATCAATGATATGACCAAGATTCTCTTTTAATGTCTTGATTTCATCGGATGATACAAAATCCCCATTTTCCCCAGAAGGTCCTGAGATTTGATTTCTCCATAATTGATATCTTTTCATAGATACTTCTCTTTCCTTGGCGAGTTCCATAGATGTTTCCATCGCTCCAAAATAGATGGTTTCAAAGATATCTTCATTCAAATCCTTGGCTTCTTGAGAATCAAAGGGATATCCGAATTCAAAGAATACATTTGCTAAACCCTGAACACCGACACCAATTGGACGATGTCTCAGATTAGATGTTTTGGTTTCTTTCGTCGGATAATAATTATGATCAATGATATGATTTAGGTTACGAGTTAACTGTTTGGCAACCGCTTTCAATCCTAAGAAATCATATGATGGTTCTAAATATTCTTTTAATTCTAGGAATCCTCCAATATGACTCCTATTCCCATCTCTCTTAAGATAAACCTGCGGGAATTTCACTCCATTCGGATAATTTCCGGATAGCTCAGTCAATTCGGTATATTTCTTCATTTCATATGAAACCTTCTTTTTGGTCAAGAGACCCTTCGCTAAGTCACAATAGACGCAGTCTGGTTTTGAGTAAACAATGAATTCCATATTTGATGTATCTTTTGGTTTCACAAATTTCTTTAGTGAAATTGATGCTAAGTTACAGACAGCAGTCTCTTCAGGACTCGTATATTCAACAATCTCTGTGCATAGATTTGATGATTTGATTGTTCCTAAATTTTGCTGATTTGATTTGCGATTACATGCGTCTTTATACAGAAGATAAGGAGTTCCAACTTCAATCTGAGAAGTTAGAATCGCTTGCCATAGTTCTCTAGCCTTAATTTGTTTCCTATATTTCTTATCATTTTCATAGGAAAGATATAATTCATTGAATTCTTTGCCCCATGTATCACTTAATCCAGGACATTCATGAGGACAGAATAAAGACCATTCTCCATCAGAATGAACTCTCTCCATAAATAAATCGGATATCCATAAAGCATAGAAGAGGTCTCTCGCCCTATCAAATTCTGAACCATGATTCTTTTTAAGTTCAATAAATTCAAAGATATCAGCATGCCATGGTTCAAGATACATCGCGAATGAACCGTTCCTCTTTCCTCCTCCCTGATCAACATAGCGAGCCGTATCATTGAATACCCTGAGCATCGGAACTAGACCATTTGAGACACCATTTGTTCCGGCGATATAAGAATCTTTTGCCCGAATATCATGAATTGATAAACCGATACCACCCGCATATTTCGAGATTAAGGCACAATCTTTCAACGTATCATAAATTCCAGAAATAGAATCCTCCTTCATTGTTAGGAGGAAACAACTCGCGAATTGTTCTCTCTGAGAACCAGCATTATAGAGAGTAGGCGTTGCATGAGTAAAATAATGTTTGCTCATTAAATCATAGTTCACTAATGCTTGATTAATGTTATCACGATGAATTGCCAAGGAAACTCTCATTAACATATCTTGGGGTCGTTCAATGATATCTTTTCCTAACCGATAAAGATAACTTTTTTCAAGAGTCTTGTGTCCGAAGAAATCAAAATCATAATCCTTTGCGTAATCAATAGATGAATCGATCTTTTCTTTATTATTCATGACTAATTCATATAAGTAATCCGCGATGAGGGGTTTCTTATGACCGTTACATTCGTAATCATACATTAATTGAATTTTATCCGAAAAAGTATCAAGTGTATTCTTATGATGATTAGATACAGTGATTCTGGATGCCAGAATCTTGAAATCTGGATCCTTGCTATACATGGCGATAGCGGTCTCCGAAGATAGTTCATCTAATTCGGTTGTCTTGACACCATCATGGAGCTGTTGGATGACTTTCTGAGCAATAATTGTTTCATCAATATTAAGTTTATATTCAAACTCTTCACCCTGGGATAAAGACTTGATCCGATTAAGAATCTTATCAAAGGAGACTTCTTCGTATTCACCTGATCTTTTTTGGACACGCATTCTTTCTTGACTTACTTGATACATTTATATCCATATCAAATTTTTAAGTAGAATCTAATTTAATTATTGAGATTATTAAATGTATTTCTCTTATTATAAATGAAACTCGGAGTTGAAGTCATTTTCGTCGGTTTGGCAATCTTATTATTAATTTACATGTCTCAAGGTGAGAGAACGAGTAAAGAAAATCAATCAGACGAAAGAGTTGTAATCATGCCAGGTTATCACATGCCGAATTATTCAAATCCATATTATAATAGATACCCTCATTATTATCCCCATATATCTCATCATCAGAGACGTCCTTATCAGAGACGTCCTTATCCGAGACGTCCTCATAGAAGACAAATTAATATCCCGAGACAAGGTGGTGAAATTAATAAATAATCTTCACTTAAACTTTTAATGAATAGAGTAATTAAATCATGAAACTTGCTGTCACGGGTAAAATGTGTTCAGGTAAAACGACTCTTTGTAATTATCTTTTAGAAATAGAACCACGATTCCAAATATTTTCATTCGGTAAAAAGGTGAAAGAAGTCGCTACTGATTTATTTGGCATGGATCCTCTAATCAAGGACAGAACTTTATTGACATCTTTAGGTCAAAAGATGAGAGAAATTGATTCAGAAGTCTGGATAGACTATGTGATTAAACAGTGCCAAGATAAAGAATTTTGTTTAGTTGATGACTTAAGATATCAAAATGAATATGAAGCACTCGTTAAAAATGGATTTAAAATCATTCAACTGAATCTTTCAGATGAATTACAAGAAAAAAGAATTAGAGAAGTTTATCCAGACAACTTTGAAGATCATCTTATAAATAGAACTCATCTCTCTGAACAGAATAAGTTTGATTGGATAAACGAAGAGCATCCTCATTTAAGTATAGATTCATCAGAGGATTTAGATGAAATAAAGAGTATTATCAATTCGTTTATAAAATAATTTATATATCCGATCTATTTATTATGGATTTCATTAATTTAATACCGATTACAAATGTTAAAATTCCTAAAGAAAAATGGCTAAAAACAAAAGTTAAATATGACGAAGAATTAAAGGTTGAAGATATTTTAGACGAAATGTGCAAAAAAACATATGACTGGATTTTATCTAAGTCTGATTTAGATGTTATCTGTGATTATGATACGTTCAAAGACAATTTTATTAATTTGTGTTATGATAAA
>Ga0308010_1001173_pt1 | contig 14984 bp, 14 predicted proteins | sample Neamet129_FD_202368 | JGI IMG/M metagenome (GOLD analysis project Ga0308010, IMG submission 202368) | Marine microbial communities from water near the shore, Antarctic Ocean - #129 | ecosystem: Environmental > Aquatic > Marine > Unclassified | place: Southern Ocean | collected 2014-07-24 | reverse complement strand
GCTCGCGAGTAATAGAGTCCCCCTGTGACAACTGAAACGCATGGGTCACTGAAACGCATGGGTCTAAGTAGCGGTTTAGATCATGGAGAGTTCTCTAAAACTTGCAACATGACGTGGTAAATAGATTTCAAACTATTTGCTAGTCAAAGATCCAATTTAGGATTTTTGCACGTCTCAGGAGGATTATATTTTGTTTAAGATAAGCAAGATGAAGCTCGTAATCGGGCTTTTGATTGGTGCTGCAATGACAGCTCTTGTCGCTTGTGGTGGTACAGAAACCATCACTGTCGTCGAGACTGTTGTTGTCACCGAAAAGGGTGAGACGATTACCATCACCGAAAAGGGTGAGACGATTACCATCACCGAGCAGGTTGAAGTTATTCGTGAAGTCGAAGTTCAGGGCGCTCAGGTTGTTGTAACCGCTACGGCGATTCCAACAGCTACAGCGATTCCGATCGCTGCACTAGAACCTGCTCCAGCACCTGTTAACCCAGCCGGAACGCTCAGTATCGCCGTTTTTAACATCGGTCCTGGCGTTGGTTTGGGCAGTTCACAGGCGCCTGTTGAAGCTATGCAGTATTACGGCGTTGGTGAAGGTCTCTTCGCCATGGACGCTGGCGGAACTGTAATCAACAGATTGGCTACTGGATTCACAATTGCATCTGATCTGTCATATGTTGATGTAGACATTCGATCAGGCGTGAAATTCCACAACAATTTGGGTGAATTTGGCGAACTAAGTGCTGACGACGTTGTGTGGTCGATGAATGATGCAAACGCAAATACTAACCCGACCAGTATTCACGGTCAGGCTGGTGACTTTGCAGCGCTGTTCAAATCAACCGAAAAAATTGATGATGACACTGTACGGTTCCACTTCAATTCGTTCGACTTGCGTTGGAACGGTAACTTCTTGAACGAACAAGCTCAGGGAACAGCAATGTTTCCTAAGTCTGCTTGTCCTGAATACACAGATTCCAACAGAAACTGTGCTTTCCTTCAGGAAAACATCGTTGCAACCGGACCATTCCAGGTTGATGAATGGGTTCAGGACGACCGAGCTGTTATCAGCAGGGTTGGATACGACCACTGGCGAACAAATGCGACTGCAGACACCATTCGAATTATCGAAGTTCCAGAGCCATCAACTCGTGTTGCATTGCTCAGGACTGGTGAAGTAGACATTGCAGACTCTATTCCGCTGAAGGACATTCGTCCTCTAGCTGAAAGTGGATTCAAGGCCGAGTCAATTACTCGTGCTGGTCGAGTTCACGAAATCATCTTCTCTGGTAACTACTGGGAAGAGAACCACGCCGTTACTGGCGAGGACTTGAAGCGAACTGGTTCTGGTTACTGTGTTCACGACCTTCCTTGGGTTGGTTGCAACATTGAAGGTAAGCAGCCTGGTGACATGGAAGAAGCACGACAAGTTCGATGGGCACTTGCTAAGGCAATTGACCGCGAACTGCTTGCCGACACCATTCTTGACGGCTTTGGAACAGTTGGTTCGATGGAATACGTCGACACTACCGCTCCTTGGTTCAAAGACCGATGGCTGATTCCGTACGACCCAGCAGGTGCTGTAGAGCACATGGAGAGTACTGCTTGGCCAACTGGTAAGTTCACTATGGGTATTTGGACCGGTGGAGAACTTGGTGGTTCAAGCGGATCAAACGCTGAACTGAACGACGCTATTGCCGGTATGTGGCTCGCGTTATGGCCAGAGATGGACATTCAGGTGTTCAAGTCTGCCTACTCGATCATCCGACCTGGTTTGGTTGGTCGAACTAACACAATTCCTTACGCAGGTGACTGTGACGAAGGTTCAACGACGATTCCATTCGACTGGCCACATGGCCTGACTGAGACAAGCCGCACACGTGGTGGTTTCGGTTGTGGAATTGAGATTCCTGAAATTTCGGATGCATTCGGTGAAGTCTCTGTTATGACAGACCCAATCGAACGTGCAGCTCGAAACGTCAAGATGGTCGACTACCTTTACGATCAGATGATCTTCGCTGGTACCGTTCAGGTTCCAACGTTGGTTGTTTACAACCCGAATTCAATTTCAGGTTGGTTAGGTACTCCGTCCATGTTCGCCACAATGAACGAATTCGAGACAATCGAACTCGCTCGCTAGGCAAACCTAGACAAACATTGAGCCCCGGAGCGTTCCGCCTTGGTGCGGGCGCTCCGGGGTCTTTTTTCTCACTCCGAACATTGAGGGTGGGATTCATATTTAGATTGATTCCGAGTAGCACTTGCGTAAGTACCTAATTCAGAGATTCTTCTTTGGTATTCTGTCGCTGATAGCGGCGACCCTGATCGTATTTGTGCTTTCTCGGGCGCAGGGTGATCCTCTGCTGCTGTACGCAAAGCCTGGCGGCTATGGCGTATCGCCTGAACAGATTGCGGCTCTCGAAGAGAAACTCGCTCTCGATAAGCCGCTTATAGTTCAGTATTTGATTTGGCTGGGCCGTGTGGTTCGAGGAGATCTCGGTCAAACATTGCTCGCTGAGCGTGATGTTTCTACCGTTATTGGCGAAAAGCTTGGAGCAACTTTTCAGCTTGGTATATTGGCATGGTTCTTCGCCACTTTGGTTGGGGTGCCTCTTGGGGTGCTCTCGGCGGTCAAACGTGGTTCCGTATGGGACTACATAGGCAGAATGTTCGCTTTATTTGGTCAAGCCGCGCCTGTTTTCTTCTTAGGAATTATTGGGATTCTAATTTTTGCGGTGCAGTTACATTGGCTTCCCGCTGGCACTAGACCAATTCAAGATCCGTTCTTTCCGAATCAAGCTAAGGCACTTCTGATGCCCACAATTGCGCTCGGGTGGCTTCCTGCTGCCGTTTATTTGCGCTTAACACGTTCGGCAATGCTAGAAGTACTTGATTCTGAATATGTGAAATTGGCTCGAGCGAAAGGTGTCTCTAGCCGCTCGGTCATTTGGCGGCATGCTCTTCGGAACGCTCTCATTCCGCCGATCACTGTATCGGCACTGGTTTTGGTTGGATTCCTTGAAGGTTCGGTTGTTGTCGAAGCGGTGTTTGCGTGGCCGGGAATTGGTCGTATGGCAGTTGAATCGATTCATAACAACGACTTCCCATTGCTAACTGGGGTCATTCTCATGTTTGCAGTCTTATATGTCGCCGGAAGTTTCCTTGCCGACATCGCATATACGCTTGTTGATCCTAGGATTAGGTACGACTAGATATGGCACAAGAAACATCCTCAGCAAGCACTGATTCAAGTTCAGTCGACTCTATACAATCGAATCTGATGGCCAATCAAGTAATTGGCATTCAAAAACAGACGTTAGGAGAGAAATTCTGGTACGTCGTTCGTAGGTGGCCGCTTATACCTATGGGGATTTTGGTAGTGATGCTTTTTGCAGCACTTTTCGCGCCACTTCTATCGCCTGTGGGACCACGTGATATTAACTTGCGTGGCCGGGCTGCACCGCCCTTCTGGCAGACGGAGTGGTACGACGCTAATCCGAAGAACGAGCAGACATATCTGTTTGGTGCCGATCACGTTGGGCGAGACGTTCTGACTCGAATGCTTTACGGTGCTCGAATTTCGCTGATGGTTGCGGTTATTTCTCTTACTACGGGCGTAGTGATCGGATCTGCAGTCGGGCTTGTTGCTGGCTATTACGGCGGATTTGTAGATGAATTTTCGATGAGAACTGTGGATGTTTGGAACGCGTTACCGTTCTTGTTAATTGCAATTCTCGCGGCCGTTACTTTTGGCCAATCTGTATCGATTGTGATGATCCTGCTGGCGTTAGTCGCATGGGCGGGAGGAGTGCGTAATGTTCGAGCTGAAGTTTTGACGTTAAAGACGCGAGATTACATTGCTCTCGCTCGAATCGCGGGTGCATCTGACTTCCGAATCATCATGCGTCACATCCTTCCCGGTGTGGTCAACACGATTGTCGTGTTAGCCACATTGAGAGTTGGTGGCCTGATTCTTGCTGAAGCTTCACTTAGCTTTTTAGGAGCCGGAATTCCAGCAGCTACACCTACTTGGGGCAACATGATCTCTGAAGGTCGTGAATGGCTCAGTACAGCGTGGTGGATTGCGGTGTTCCCTGGAATTGCGATATTGCTTGTCGTGATGAGCGTGAACTTCTTAGGCGACTGGCTACGTGATCGCTGGGATCCGAAATTGCGACAGCTGTAGGCAGCACTGTCTTGAGGGTGAAATCGTCTGACGGACGAATATCACTTGTAACTTTTGCCACTACTAATAAGTTCTATCCAAGATGTACGCACCTCTTACACCTCGATTCAGCGCGGCGTTCTTTGATTTTGATGGAACGTTGATCGACACATGCCCTCCGCGTCGCGAAGCGGAGGAAGCGACTCTTCGTGAGTTTGGTATCGGTGGTCTCGCTAACGATCATCCCTATATATTTGGGCATGGTGTAATGCCCGGCTCGTAGAGGTTTGCCGAGCACTATGGCATCGACGATCCTGAAGCTCTGTGGTTTTTGAGGATTAGATAGCTGGATTATTGGCTGCGAAGGCTGTAGGGATGACGTGTGTGGGCGTGGGGCAAGTGGCGCTTCAAACGGAAGAGAATATTGCGCCTGATATGGCGATATCGTCGTTCCTAGATTTCTATATCTGGAATGTTCGACCGCACTAAGCGCTGCTTACACGTTCGGTTAATTCGTTTCAGAATCATTTTCATACGTAAATGTATGATGTCGAGATTCGACATGTTCGAGCGTTCAGACCGGCCAGTCGTGATTAAATATTAGAAGCAGACATACGGCGGCTATGAAAATCACAATAAAACAGTTTTGGATTTTGTCGCCGGCGATGTTGGTCGTGATGGCATCAATCGCTTGTGGCAAAGATTCTGAAGGGCAAGGAGCTGGTTGGGATGAGGTCGGAACCATTGGAGCTAGCGACCATGAGCAAATTGCGGACCAGAGCTTACGGACCCTTGAAGCCTTTGGCTAATACGCCAACGCCGGTTCCTACCGACACTCAAATTCCAGAAGCCACGCCTACTCCGGCTCCGACCAGCGCCCCAGAAACTACATTCGTATATATCTATCGAATCGATGTGGAAGTGGGACTACGCACCAGCTACGTTGTCTATCACTCACGGTCGCAGGCAGCGCTGGATCGTGTCACGACTGCTGCCACTACTGGAAACGAATCCAACACGGTTGAATATATGAAATCCGCTTAAACTGAGACTAGAGGTTGAAGTGATTACCCGGACATCGATATAACCGAGATTACGTACATGAAGTGTGATGAAATTCTATTCAAGGTCAGGATTTGCCCTTCGATATCGAGACGTTCATCTACTTCAGGCGAGTAAATGGGGTGTGGTTAGAAGATCACACTCACGATACGTGGGCCGACGAGTGGGAGAGCACGCACCGGCCGTAGGTGCCAGCGATCTGAGGCTAGCTACCGGCGTTGCGAATGGCTTCGATGCCTATCTTCATACCGTCGGGGAAGTTGAATACACCTGTACCTGAGATTAGCGTTGTCGCTCCTGCATCGATTACTTCGCCAGCTGTGTTGACTTTTATGCCGCCATCGACAGCGATTTCAAGATCGTGACTAGCTATCAGTGCCATGTTCCTAAGCTCCGATATTTTCGGCAGCATTTCGTACATGAACGACTGCCCACCAAATCCGGGTTCGACAGTCATCACGAGGACTCGCTCGATGAGCGGTAACGACGCTTGAAGAACCGAAGCGGGTGTATCGGGCTTCAGTGAAACTCCGGCGGTCATTCCAGCAACTCGTGCATCACCTAGCGACGATTCCAGATCATCACATGCTTCAATGTGCATCGTGAAAATATCTCCGCCGGCATCGGCGAACTGCTTTGCGTAGCGTGCTGGCTCGTGAACCATCATGTGGATGTCGATAGGCAGCTTTGTGAGCGGGCGTATAGCTTCTAGGACAGGAATACCAATAGTGATATTTGGGACGAAGTAGCCGTCCATAACATCGAAGTGAAGCTCATCCGCACCAGCTTCTTCTACGGCAGCAATTGAGTCGGCTAAGTGAGCGAAATCGGCTGCCAGTAGCGAAGGAGATATTTTGATGTGCGGTGCCATTTTATTTAGTGAACCTTGCTGGAATGACCTAAAGAACGAATCGCATACAGAAAATCAGGCGAGTCTGGTGGCTAGAGCGTCAGGAGTGTACGCCATGATTGTGTCGGCACCAGCTTCGGCACTTAAGACCATATTATCGAGATTTTCCATTACATCGGGACCTGACGCAATTACCTTCATATCCCCATCGTGAGCAGCTTTAACGTCTTCCGGGCTCATCAGGTATCGTACGTAAATCCATGATGCGTAAGGGTCGGCTATAGCCCCTGGGAGTTCTGCGGCTGTGTTAGCGACCGAAGCGCACTGAAAGTCGGGACTTCCACCGTAGAAACGTCGACGAACATCGACAGATAAGTGGATGAGTCCGATGCCGACAGTGCTTCCAAGTAGTCCTCGTTCGGCGAGACCATCACATATCTTGCTTATGCTGCCGGGATCGAGCGTTTTCATCTCGATGATGAGAGTTGTTTCTTTAGTTCCGTACTTTTTAACCGCATCGAACGTTTCCATGAGCGTTGGGATTCGCTCACCCGTGAACTCTTCCCCCCACCAGCTACCAGCGTCGAGCGCTTTCACTTCAGCGAGAGTCATTTGGGCTACTCTGCCTTCACCATCTGTAGTGCGGTCGACAGTATCGTCGTGCAGCACGATTAGCTCATCGTCCTTTGTCCCTCTGACATCGATCTCAATAGCCATGCCTTTTTCGAGAGCGGCTTTGAAGGCAGTTATTGTGTTTTCAGGGTAGGTCTCGTCGAGACCACGGTGAGCGATGATGATTGTCACAATGTGACTTTCTGGGAAGGGCATGCACCGATCAGGCCGGGCAAGGTTAATATTTAAGTTGCATGCGATTGTAACTGCGGTTGAGCCGTACTATGCTCCGGCGTCGGCGAGTAGTTGCTTTGCTTCGACAATGGCTTCACGTACACGGTTCGGAGCAGTTCCGCCGGGTACATTACGTGCTGCGACGGCAGAATCAAGAGTTATTTCCATGACTCCCTTATCGAATACCGACGAAGCTTTTTGGAAGTCGCTTAGCGACAGTTCGCCGAAGCCAACGCCATTGGCGATACACTGCTTAGAGAGATCGGATACAGCGATGTACGCCTCACGGAACGGGACGCCCTTACCTACGAGATAGTCGGCGATGTCGGTTGCGAGAACGAAGCTGTTCGAGGCGGCTTGACGCATGCGATCGGCGTTGACCGTCATACCAGCGACCATTCCAGTTGCGGCTTCTAGTGCGGCGATAACCGTGTCGGCAGCGTCGAAGAGGCCTTCTTTGTCTTCCTGCAAATCACGGTTGTACGTGAGCGGGAGTCCCTTGATCGTGGTGAGCAGTCCCATTAGTGACCCGTAGACACGACCTGTCTTGCCGCGAATTAGTTCAGCGAAATCTGGATTGCGCTTCTGCGGCATGATGCTGGAGCCTGAGGTGAATTCGTCAGACAGTTTGATGAATCCGAACTCGTCGGATGACCAAATAATCAATTCTTCCGCAAGGCGCGATAGATGTGCCATTGCAAGCGATGAAGCGGTTAGAAACTCTACGATGAAATCCCTGTCGGATACGGCGTCCATTGAGTTGCGAGATATGTCGCTGAAATCTAGCTGCTTTGCTACCCATTCGCGGTCAATGTCGTATGGAACGCCAGCCATGGCGCCCGAGCCGAGTGGCATTACGTCGGCACTTTCCGCAGTTTGGGCAAAACGCGTGGCGTCGCGGTCGAACATCTCAAAATACGCCATAAGGTGATGACCAAGAACGACTGGCTGACCGCGCTGCATGTGGGTGTAGCCGGGAATGATGGTGTCGACGTGCTCTTCTGCGAGAGTCACGAGTGCCCTTTGCAGTTGGGCCGCTGCGTCGAACGCTCTTCCGCACGCTAGCTGTGTCCAAAGACGGGTGTCGGTAGCGATCTGGTCGTTACGGGAGCGGGCGGTGTGTAGGCGGCCTGCTGCATCGCCAATTAGTTCGTAGAGACGTGATTCCACGTTCATGTGGATATCTTCGAGTTCTTCTTTCCACTCGAATTCGCCGTTTTCAATCTCTTCGACGATTGCGGCTAGACCTTCGACGATCTTTTCGACATCGTCGGATTCAATGATGCCCTGACGACCCAGCATGCGAGCGTGTGCGATAGATCCAGTGATGTCTTCACGGTAAAGGCGACTGTCATAGTGAATCGACACAGTGAAATCGCTGGCAAGCTCTGAGCCACGTGCGGCAGCAGCTGGGTTTTTGTTTTCGTTCGAGCCGTTATCTTGACTGGTCATTGAGATTTTTTTCTAATTGGCGTCACCGCGCATACAAATTCGTACTGCTTGCCACATTATCTCTATTGGCGGGATATTTTAAGGAAAAGGAAGGATAGAGCCGTACTCAAAACCCGACCAATTCAACCTTAAGGGAAAATCCAACACCCCAGAAAACCCGACGCTGCCGGAGAAAAAGTGGCTGAGTCACCTGTTTACCGCTTTTCTGAGTTGGTTTGCCTGCGGCTTTGGGTTCGGGCTGATAGCGAGTAGATATCGATGAATCCAGTAGCTGCCTCGTGATCAAATGAGTCAGTCGTCGAGTAAGTAGCCAGATCAAAGTCGTAAAGCGAGAACGGCGAGCGTCGACCCACTACAAGGCAAGAGCCCTTGTGTAGTCGCAGGCGAACGTCACCGGTCGAGTACTCGTGAACACTGTCCATGAACGCAGCGATGTTTGTGCGAAGCTCTGTGAACCAGCGACCGTCGTAAACCATGTCTGAATAGATTGCCGAAAGATTCTCTTTCACACGCTGCTGCTCACGAGACATTGTTGATGTTTCGAGCGCCTTCAAAGCGGTGTGCAGAACAATAGCGGCCGGAGTTTCGTAAACCTCGCGTGACTTGATGCCGACCAAGCGGTTTTCCACATGATCGATTCGGCCAACACCGTGCTCGCCAGCCATGTCGTTCAAGATAGCGATGAGTTCAACACCCGACTTCGGAGTGCCATCTATAGATACCGGAATGCCCTTTTCGAAGCCGACAACTACTTCGATTGGTTCATCTGGAGTATCGCTGATCTGCTTCGTCCACGAGAAAGCGTCCTCGGGCGGAGCGAGCCAAGTGTCTTCGAGATCTTCACCCTCGATAGCTTGACCCCACAGGTTGCGGTCGATCGAGTACACACGCTGGTCGGTACCGACTTCGCGTAGCTCGAGTCCAGCTTTCTGGGCGTAAAGCTTCTCTTCGTCACGTGTCATGCCCCATTCACGGGCAGGTGCGACAATCCTAAGAGGCTCACCGGATGCGGCAAGAGTCATGATTCCGGAGTCGAAACGAACTTGGTCGTTTCCTTTACCTGTGCAGCCGTGGGCTACAGCCGTGGCACCTACTTCACGTGCGGCTTCAACCAATTTCTTAGCCATAAGCGGGCGTCCAAGTGCAGTGGAAAGCGCATAAACGCCTTCGTACATGGCTCCCGCTTTTAGGCCAGGGAATACATATTCGTTCACGAACTCATCCCGAACGTCCCAAACTAGTGACTGAACTGCGCCGGCTTGAGCTGCCCGTTCCTTCACTCCGACGATTTCGGGCCCTGCGCCAAGATCAACGGTGAGGGTTACAACGTCCATGTTGTAGTTCTCTTGGATCCATACGGTTGAGATTGTTGAGTCCATGCCCCCGCTATAAGCGAGGACGCACTTTTCCCTTGCCATGTTTACGTAATTTTCCTATTTGGTATTGGCGGACGAGGAGCGTGTTTCTGCGACTGTGATGAGAAGCAACATGACTATTCTCTCGCTAGTTGGGGGAATTGTCATCTCCGTTTGCTCCGTGCGTCATCGAATGACTTGGTCGCGCGTAGCATTTCGTTAGTCGCGCTCTTCATCGAATGACTCGGCTCTGTGTCGCAATATGGCATGGCTTCTAACTCCCTCTCGAAGGAGAGAGGACAGTGACAGCGAAGCGGTTCGCTTCCGGACAGGGAGCGATTTGTCGTTAGGATATAAATTTGCAATCGAAGTACGGCATGGACTGTCTCTTTCGAGCGCCTCAGTGTGAATGGCATTAATGAAATCAGCCCCGGTCAATTTCTTGATCGAGGCTGATTTTTCTAACTAATTGATTCAGACATGCTTAGGTTTGGGCTGAGCCGCTCGTCTTACTTGCTGGTCCCTTCTAGAACCTTGTCCAAAATAGCTACCGCTTCATCGATTTCGTCTCGAGTTACGTTTAGCGGCGGCATGAAGCGGATCATGTTGGGTCGGACTGCGTTGATGAGGAGTCCCTCGGGCAGAGCGGCCGTAACTGTTGCTCCAGCGATATCGATGTTCATTTGAAGTGCGATTAGCATTCCCATGCCTCGAACTTCAGTAATGAAATCGTACTTCTCCGAGAGAGCGTTTAGTTTGCCCTGGAAGTAAGTACCAGTTTCGTTTGCGAGAGCAGGAATGTCTTCTTCGACAATCACTTTGGCAGCTGCAGCGCCGGCCGCAGTTGTCAGAGCGTTTCCACCGAACGTAGATCCATGGTCGCCTGGTTCAAGAACCGAGCAGAATTCCTTTGTGAGGAATGCGCCCAGCGGTGCCCCTGAACCGAGAGCCTTAGCCAGCGTCATTACATCAGGCTCAACACCTGGGAACTGCTGGTATCCGAATAGTGTTCCGAGTCGACCCATTCCGGTCTGAACTTCGTCGAGGATGAACAGAATGTTCTTCTCGTGGCAGAAATCCATGATGTCCTTCAGGTAGTTGTCGGAAGGAATGTTTACTCCGCCTTCACCCTGAACCGGTTCTAGCATTACTGCACAAGTTCGACCTTCAACGTAGGCATCTTTGATTGCCTGAACATCGTTGTAATCAACGTTTACGAATCCCGGCATGAGCGGTGTCCACTTTTCCTGATAGGCAGGCTGGCCAGTAGCGGCCATCATTGCTTGAGTACGACCGTGGAACGAATCGAACGTGGTGATGATCTCGTATGCACCGTCGAGCTTCGTCTTGCCCCACTTGCGAGCCACTTTGCAAGCACCTTCGTTGGCTTCTGCCCCAGAGTTGCAGAAGAAGACACGGTCGACATCGGAGTTGTCGACGAGAATCTTCGCAAGTGGTAGTTGAGGTGTGGTGTAGAACAAGTTAGACATCTGCAGGATTTTTCCTGCCTGATCACGAATAGCTTCAGTTACAGCAGGGTGGTTGTGTCCGATGTTTAGGACTGCCCAGCCTGCTGTGAAATCGAGATAGCTCTTGTCGTCATTGTCGAATACCCGGGTGCCTTCCCCTCGAACTAGGACAGGTGGCATTCGATTAACCACTTGCATGTAGTACTTGGATTCGAGGGCTTTGTAGTCATCCGAGCTAGTCATTGTTCTTCTCTTTTTTCTTGAGGCTGGCGTGCCAGTTATTTTGGACACGATCCCTACAGTGAAAATTGACGCTTGTTTAGCGGCATTTGCTAATCACAATCCGTAATTTGCAGAACGTGAACTATATCGTAGAGGCGATGAGATTGGGGTGAGGAGTTTGAACTACTCTTTGCGACCGGGCTTCCATCCACGGGCCGCTGCACGCCCGAACAGTATGAATGCCAGCGCTATTACGCTTGTAATTGCTGGCCATTCGGCTCTTATTGGGAAATCTACGTCGACCGCAAACACGTTTATTACGGAAGAGACGACCACAACGACGATGAGTCCGGTTAGTGCACCGTGTCCGCTGCTTTTCAGCTTGGCGATCACCAGCATTCCGAGTGTTATTCCTGCCAGACCGGCGATTGGCATGAGTGCGAGGACTACACCTGCCCCGCATGCCAATCCTGCTCCACCGCGGAATCGGTTGAACACCGGGTACCAGTGACCCGCAACGGCTGCCCATCCTCCGATAAACCAGAGCTCTTGAGGAGTACCTAGTGCCCAAGCTAGTAGTATGGGTACTGCTGCTTTTAGTCCATCAGCGATAAATACCGCTACGCCTATTCGTCGGTCGATCTTTCGAAATACGTTTGCAGCACCAGGGTTACCCGTGCCGGTTTCGAACAAATCGACACCAGAGCGCATGGTGAACAGCTTGGCGAAAGGAATTGAACCCAAGACATATCCGAATATCAGCATCGCAATGACGTGACTGGCTGTGTCCATGTTGAGTTCCTTGTTGGCGGGCTATTTACTTCGGTGACTGAACGAGAAGTGCTTATGTAATTCGAGTACCGATATCTTCGCCACGTGCACAGGCTAGCAATGCCCCCGCAAGTCGACCGTCAATGATGTGACCTGATTCAACAATTGATACAGCATCGGCACAGGCTTCTATCTTAGGAATCATTCCGCCAGCCGCTATTCCGCCTGCGATAAGATCCATAGCTTGGCCGCGAGTCATTCGGGGGATCAGCCTTCTACGGGCGTCTAGAACACCTTCAACGTCGGTCTGGAACACTAGCTGGTCAGCACGAACAGCTTTGGCGATGTGCCCTGCTGATGTATCTGCATTTACGTTCAATATACGGTCTTCACCAGATTCAGAGGGGAACAAATGAAGAGCTGTAGGTGCGATAACTGGTATTCCGCCTGAATTAATTACAGTTTCAACCGGTGCGGCGTTTGCTTTGACGATTTTGCCAACGTAACCGAGATCAGGATCAAGAATTTCTGCCTGAAGCAGCCCCCCTGATACGCCTGAAATTCCAATTGCATTTGCGCCGTTAGCCTGAAATTCAGCTACCAATTGCGAGTTTACAAGTCCTGCTAGAACAGCGATAGCTACTTCCAGAGTTGCTCCGTCTGTTCTTCTTAGTCCCTGAACGAATTCTGGATGGATACCTTGCTTGGTAACCCAGTTGCTGATGACTTTTCCACCGCCGTGTACAACAACAGGCTTAGCGCCTTGCTCCCAAAGATCGACGATATCTGGAACGGTACTGTCGCCTTCGCCCAGCGTACTTCCACCGATTTTGATGACAATAGTCTTGCCGAAAACGTCGCGTTTGTCCGAAGTGGTCATTGCGCGACTACTTCGTGATTGCCGTTTTGTGAACTACAAAAAAACGAATAATAGAGGGTAATAAGCACTCACTTGCCCCCGTGGAGTTGGCGTTGGCATCTCACAGCGATATCCCTTTGAAGACGATTACGTCGTGTAGGCCGAGTTGAATACAACGTACTCTTCGGTGAGATCGCAGCCCCATGCCACGCCCGTTCCATCACCAACGTTGAGGTCCACTCGAAGCCTCACCTGGTCGCCACCGAGAGCGCTTACTACGCTCTGGATGTTATAGGAGATGGCTTTGCCAGCATGGACGATCTGAATGTCGTTCACGTAGCAATCGATCTTCGATTCATCGAGAGGAATCTCAGCCTTGCCAACAGCCATAAAAATTCGACCCCAGTTGGGGTCTCGTCCGTAAACGGCAGTTTTTACTAGGAGGGACGCTGCACATGATCGTGATGCTTTGAGTGCGTCATCGGTTGAATGTGCGCCGTTGACGGTCACTTCGATCAACTTGGTTGCACCTTCGCCATCACGGGCGATTTCTATTGCAAGATACTGGCTGACTTTTAGCACTGCTTCAGTGAAAGCCTTCGAGGCGTCGTCGCCACCGGATATAACAGATCCACCGGCTGCACCGTTGGCTAGCAGCAGAACGGTGTCGTTCGTACTTTGGTCTCCGTCAACGTCAATCTGATTGAAGGAAAGTTTCACTGCACCTGAAAGGGTTTCTTTTAAGAATCTAGTTTCAACATTTGCGTCGGTTGTTATATACGCCAGCATTGTCGCCATGTTCGGGTGAATCATCCCCGAGCCTTTGGATACGCCGCCAACGGTGTGGGTAACACCGTCGACATCGAACGATACTGCGATTTCTTTGGTGCGCTTGTCGGTAGTGAGAATTGCTTTTGCAAATTCACCGCCTCCGTCTTCGGTCACTTCGATCTGAGGAATGAATTCACGCATGAGAGCCATCGGAATCTCAACACCGATAACACCAGTAGAGCTAACCAGAGTTTGTTCCTCTGTAATCCCAAGGTGATCAGCTGCGATCTTGGTCATATCTTTGGCGTCAATCATTCCCTGATCACCGACCGCCGTATTAGCACAACCACTATTTACTACTACTGCGTGAACAAGATTTCCGGTTTCGACTCGTGCTTTATCGAGAGTTACCGTGGGAGAAATTATGGTGTTTTGCGAAAACGTACCGGCTACTGCGCATGGAGCCGATGAATAGATGATGCCGATATCTTTTTTATCGACGCCTGGGGTTTTGATTCCTGCGAATATGCCTCCGGCAGAAAAGCCTTTGGCGGAAGTGACGGTGCCGCTAGGCACGGATGCAATAAGGACTGTCATGGCAATTATCTAAGTAGTTCACTGGTACAACCGCATCGGACATGAGCCCGGTCAGAGGGGTACTAGCGATTAAGTGAGTGTTATTAGAGATCCTAAGAAGTTAATGCATCACTTGTTCAAAGCATTCAACGAATGCCCGGCGGAAAACTATTATTCTAATAAAATAGAAAAAAGTGGTGCAGTTTAAATCGAAATGTGAGTATACAGCAGAGAGTGCACTAGTCCGCTAGGAATTAGGCTGCTGAGTCGATGTCGGATACTCGTTCATTCGCCGAACAGCAACTCATCTAACATGGATATTCGACTAAATCTTAGGCCTTGCGTGAAGGTGTGCAGCTAGCGAGTAGCGCAAGAGATGAAGACTTCTAGACGGATTCACCGGTTTCAACTGAAGGTCCTGAAGTCGTACGTGTCGCCATCTACCGGCGAGGCACTTCCGTTCGGTATCGATCCGTACGTTTAGGACCGATAAATTCTGAACGCATTGCATCTCTCAGGCATCTAACAATTTAAACACTCGAAAAATACAGTGTGACGGGCGATTGCTGAAATGCAGCAGCTTTAC
>Ga0308010_1001172_pt1 | contig 14992 bp, 19 predicted proteins | sample Neamet129_FD_202368 | JGI IMG/M metagenome (GOLD analysis project Ga0308010, IMG submission 202368) | Marine microbial communities from water near the shore, Antarctic Ocean - #129 | ecosystem: Environmental > Aquatic > Marine > Unclassified | place: Southern Ocean | collected 2014-07-24 | reverse complement strand
AAAGAATCAAACGAAGTATTCTTTCCCTAATGGGTATGGAGCTTCCGTCATTAGTGGCGAAGGCATTCGAAAGTTTGAAGTGGCTGTGCTTGAAGCTGATGGTAGCCTGTGCTACGACACAGAGATTACATCTGATGTGATCGCTGGGTTAGAGATGACAGCAGTATACGAAGTGCTACAGAATATCAGTAAGCTGTAGCCCCTTCGTAGTAAGGGTTTCAGAGGGACGGGCCCGGTAGGGGGCGGTTAATAGACCTTGACATCTCTGTCGCTCTGGACACCCCAACATGTAAACTTTTTTATTTTTTTGGAAAGTAAAGAAAGACGCACAGAACACATCGTGACGATGCACTCGAAAATACTTCTTGACATTGATGGTTAATTTTGTTATAATACACGCATATGTAGGATAAACTTCCTACGCTTTCAACCCACTATTGTTTTAAACAATAAGTAATAAGGAGTAAGATATGGTTTTCAGAAATCTATTCCTTGGGCTTTTCGCTACGGTACTTTTAGCAGTACCTGTATTTGCCCAAGAAACCACTTCTGCTATCAGAGGAACAGTAATTAGTTCATCAGGTACAGAAATCTCAGGAGCTTCAGTCTCCGTAACCCATGAGCCGTCCGGCTCAGTATCCTCTCAAGTGACTAACAGTCAAGGTATCTTTCTAGCGCGTAATCTACGTGTCGGTGGACCTTACTCTGTGACAGTTACTACTGAGTATGCAAACAAAATAATTGATAATATCTACTTGGAATTAGGAGAAACCGATAAACTAAAAATAGTCATCGGCGGCCCTAGTGTCCAAGAAGAAGTTGTCGTTTACGGACAAAGGCTAAGTACTTCCGGTCTTATGACAGGACCAAGAAGTACATTGACTTCCGACCAAATCGGAAGAATTGCATCAGTTAAGAGAGATCTTAAAGACGCAGTTGCAACCCAACCATTTGTTAATGTTTATAGCATTAGCTTTAATGGGGATGACACAGAAAGCATTTCTATAGCAGGAGCAAACGCTCGCTACAGTTCTTTCAGTGTTGACGGCATCGGCCAATCAGATGACTTCGGTCTAGAATATGGCGGATACCCAGGAGTACGATCACCTATCTCACTTGACTCTGTAGAGCAAGTAAATGTTAGTGTAGTAGACTTCGACGTAAGAGACTCAGGATCAACAGCAGGTAATGTTAATGTTGTAACTAAGTCAGGTACTAACGAATTTTCAGGTAGCATGTATGGTTATCAAATGGGAGACAGTTGGGTCGGCGATCAAATCGAAGACCAGTCTGTTACTATTGGAGAATTTGATGAAGAAACAGTTGGTTACACTTTCGGTGGACCAGTTATAGAAGATAAACTATTCTTCTTTATCAACTACGATAAATTCGAAAAAACAGAACCAGGAGTATGGGGAGCAAAAGGCTCTGGTGCTCTTAGAGAAGTTGACGGTGTATCACTAGCACAAGCTACTGAAATCATCAATTTAGCAAAATCTGTTTACAACTATGATGCAGGATCAGCTTCAGGTATGAACAATGAACTACTTGATGAAGATTTACTTGTAAAACTTGACTGGAACATGAGTGATAACCAACGTATGACTTATACTCATCAAACATCAGAAAATAATGATGTAAGAGAATACGGTGGGTCAGAAAATGTACTAGCACTTACAAGTGGTAATTATACAAAGACTACTGAATTACAGTCTGACAGTTTTCAAATCTTTAGCGATTGGACTGATAACTTTTCTACTACTTTAAGATATGGAATGAGAACTGTTGATACTGCGCAAGCAAGTGTTGGTGGAGATGATTTCATGAGAGCAGTTGTAGAACTAGGAGAAGGAGACAGAGGACCACAAGTAATTATGGGACCTGATGTATACAGACATTATAACTCACTTCAAACAGACACAAGCGAATTTGAATTCGAAATGTCATATCTTGCAGGTTCACATGAACTTGTAGCAGGTGTACATATGAATTCTGTTGATGTTGCAAATGGATTTGTCGCATACTCAGACGGTGAACTACTTTTCGCAAGTGCTTCAGACTTTGAGAACAAGACTCCATATAGCATCGACTATAGAAACGCCCCTTCGGGCAACCCCGCTGATGGTTCAGCAGCTTTTGATATAGAGACTACAAGTTTCTATGTACAAGACACTTGGGACTACAGCGATAAACTCACCATGCAATTTGGTGTCAGAATGGAAGAATACTCTATGGATCAAGCACCGAAATATAATTCAGTGTTATTTGATAACCATGGAATCAGAAACGATACTAGCTTAGACGGAAAAGATATTGTACTACCAAGATTTGGTTTTACTTATGAGCAAGGCGATGTCGGAATGATGAAAGATGTTACAGTTAGAGGTGGCCTAGGTTACTTCACTGGTGGCAGACCAAACGTATGGATGGGTGGAACTTTCTCTAATGATGGAATTGGAATCCAGAATGCAAGCGTACCTTTGAGTGCCGCAGCAGGATTTAATGGATTTGACACAACTCCATTTGATTCTTATATCTATCAACCAGGAGCACCAGGATTTAGACCAGCGTATGCTGATATAATGGATCCTAACTTCGAGTTACCGAAAGATATGAAAATGTCAATCGGAATGGATTGGGAACTAGGAGATGGTTATTTCTTTAGTGCTGACTACTTAAAAACAGAAACAGACAAAGACTTACACTTTAAACAGTTAAGATTAGGAAACCCTTCATTTGTTGGTTCAGTTAATTGTCCAGAGATTGGTAATATTATTTCTAATATGCCTATTGGTACTGCAGTAGACGGAAGACAAATCTATGCAGACTATTCTTACTGTGGCAAAGCTATGGAGAAATTCTATGATAGTAGAGGGTATGATATGCTTCTTACTAACACTGACAAAGGTCACTCTGAGTTAGTTAGTCTTTCTATGGCTAAAACTTGGGACAACTGGGATGTCTATGCTTCATACACGTGGCAAGATGTTCAATCAGTTGGTAATCTTTCTTCTTCAAGAAATATCTCAAACTTTAAATATACAACTAAGTATGCAAACTTCAATGAAGATGTACTACACAGATCTATATATTCAAGAGAGCACACGTTTAATTTTGTAGCAAACTATACAAAATACTTCTTCTCAGATCATCCAACAATATTCACCTTCGTAGGAGCAGCTATTAGTGGAGAGCCTTTCTCTTATACTTTTGGTAACTACAAGGATGGAGCTTTATGGGGATTAGATAAAGAATCTACTCGTGACGCAACAGCAGCTTTTTATGTACCGAACGGAGACGTAGTTGTCCCTTCATACTTCCAAAGCGATCTTGATTCATATATTGCAGCAGCTGGACTGTCTGGATATGCAGGTGGATTTGCACCGATCAATGGATTTGAGACAGACTGGAACTACAGACTTGATTTTAAATTAACTCAAGAGTTCCCAGGACTTGGTCTAACCGATAAAGATAAGTTTGTTTTAACACTAGATGTTGAAAACTTACTTAACTTGATTGACAGCGAATATGGAAGACAAACAAAAGCTTCCTCATCTGATCGATCAATAGCAGAGGCCGTACCAGTTTCACTTGGTGATGGTAACTTTACTTATCAGTACAAACCAGCTTACAAAATGAGTTTATCAAAAATTCATAACGAAAGCACAAACTACTATAGAAGTCTATACCGCATCCAACTAGGATTCAAATACATGTTCTAATGTATTTCTAAGAGGGGGCTTCGGTCCCCTCTTTCTTTCTTCCCACCTTTCCCCTCACCTTACAAAAATACCTCTTGACAATTATGTCAGTTTTTGTTATAATTCATTTATGTCAAAGACACAAATATCAACCAGAATCAGCCCAGAAGGACTGGAAATTGCAAATGCTTACCTAGAATTAGGAAGTATTCCCGCTGTCTGCACCCGTTTACAGATCAATGAAGCTAAAGCATCAGAGTACTTAGCTAAAAGAGAAGTAAAGGCGTATGTAGACCAAGTCTACCTCGATACGGGGTACAGGAATCGTTTTAAACTTGCGGAGACTCTTGATATGCTTATCGATAAGAAATTAGACGAAGCAGATGAAAGTGAAGTATACACTAGCAAAGATTTAGCTGATCTTGTAGGCTTGGCACATAAAATAAGAATGGATGAACTCAAAGCTCAAGCTGAACTAGAAAAAGCTAGAAGTATGACAATCAAAACTCAAAACAATGTTCAAATAAATAGTGGCGAAATGCCTTTTGGACAAGGAAATTACGGAGAGCTTATGAAAAAGCTTCTCAACGATAAAAAATGAATATTAGAAGTGAAAAAAGTAAACCGTACATTTTCGTCTTTAGTGAGGATGCCTTATCAAGATGCAATAGGTGTGATTCTTCACGTCTACGATTTTCACATGGAGATGTGTGCAAAGTCACCTGAAGAAAAAGAATTTCATATAAAGCAAGCCAATAGACTAAGAGACTGGCTTAAGGATGTAAAAGACTACATTGAGGAGAAAGAGAGTGGATAACGATATTAAGGGCGCGTTTGTCGGAGTAACTGTACTATGCGTACTAGCAGTACTAGCTATACTTTTTGTAAACCCATTACTAGGCGAAGAACTAGTTATAGATAAAGACATATATACAGTCAAATACGATACAGTGTTAGAGCAACCTTTGGAGGTCAGCTACATGGTAACAAATCGTATTAAAAATGCAGACCGCAAAGGAATGAATTTTAAGAAAGAACCTAACATTCATACTAGTGATGATAAAGACTATGTAAACAATGTATGGGATAAAGGTCATATGGCACCAGCCGCACACTTCTCTGACTCAGAGGAAAATTTAAGATTAACGTTCAGTTATCTTAATTCCGCATTACAACATGAAAAACTCAACAGAGGCGCATGGCGTTTTCTAGAAGCTCATGTCAGAAAACTATCAGAGGGAGCAGATATACACGTAACAAACTTTGTATTATTTTCCCCTTCTTCAGAACAACTACCTACAGGAGCAACAGTTCCTGATGGATTTATAAAAAAACTACACTTTCCAAGTACGGGGGTACAACAGTGCTACTTTTTCACAAATGAAGCACCAGAAGGAAAGTATACAGACTACGAAGTAGACTGCGAGTAAAGTCAAGCAACATTGGCTAGAGGGTGTATAGAAATACATCAAGGGGAACAACATGGGAACAAAACAAGATAGAGTAGCGCTTTGGTCAATATTTACGGCTATGGGACTAATCACAGCTATAGCACTATCAGGACCTGCTTCTGCAGAACAGACAGGTAACTGTACTCAAGGAACACAATACTGTGAATCAGTTCATAATCAAACTGTAACTACAACTACTACAACCAACACAAACAATAATACTAACGCGAATACTAATACTAACGCGAACACCAACACGAGTACGAATACTAATACTTCTGCTAATACGAATACTAATACTAACACAAGTGCTAATACGAATACTAATACTTCTGCTAATACTAATACCAACGCAAATACTAATACTAACACAAGTGCTAATACCAATACTAATACTTCTGCTAATACCAATACAAATAATAACACTAGTGCCAATACTAATGCTAATACCAATACTAATAACAATACTACTAATTATACTGGTTCAAATACTTCAACCAATACAAATAACAATACAAATAGTAATACAAGTACTAACACTAATAACAATACTTCGAACAATACGAATACAAATAATTCCACTGTCAATAGTACTGCCAATAATACTAATACTAACAATTCAACCGTAGATCAAACTGTTAATAGTACGTCCACTAACACAAATAATAATACAAGTAATTCTACTTCCGATAATACTAATAAAAATGTCAACGAATCAAAAAGTGATAGTAAGGTAACAAGTAGTAATAAAAATGAGAATACAAACAACAACAAGAATGAAAACATTAACAAAACTGACCAAAACATCAAACAAGAAATAAAGAGTCCTCCAGCTAGTGCTATCGCACCAAGCATTGGGGCATCTTACTCTCAGGACTTATGTACTACGGGTGTATCAGGAGCTTTCCAAGGACAGATCTTCGGTCTATCTGGTGGTAAGTCTGTTGTAGACGAAAACTGTGAAAGAATCAAACTTTCGAAAACTGTATACGATATGGGAATGAAAGTAGCAGCCGTATCATTAATGTGCCAAGACGTTCGAGTATTCCAAGCAATGGAAATGGCAGGAACACCTTGCCCATACGAAGGAACTATCGGAAAAGAAGCATCAGTTAAATGGGAAGAAAATGCACATGAAAGACCTGACGCTAAAGCACACACTAAGAAAATGAGAGAAAGAGCAGAAGTACGTGAAGCATCTATTGCTCACTTTCTTGAAGAAAACCTAGGACTTGGTAAACTTAAAAAGAAACAATGGATAAGCCAATGCAAAAAGACTAAATTTACTGAAGGCAAATATAAAGGAGTTAATAAGTCTGGACAAACTTGTAAAATACTATGGAACAACTTACTAGAGGCTTAGTACTAGCACTACTATTTTGCGTACTTGGTGTACCCGAAGTTAGTGCCACGTCTGTAACTCATAATGCGAGTGCCAACGGTTACAGCCTAGGCTTCACAGACGTACCTTTAGTTGACATATATAACTCAGGCACAGTATGCAATGGCGCCGATGATAATAGATGTGGAGAAACTAGTTGGGGGTTTGACTTTACTCGGTGGGGGCAGACATTCGACGGTGGTAGACAAAATACTAATGGATGTCTTAACTTAGTTAACGCAGCCGGTGGATCGCCTTCAGGCATGTGTAATGATTACACACCACAACCACTTCCTTACAGAGACTATACAATATATCCTTTTTGGACAGACCTTATTCGAGGTACTGCAACACTATCAGACGGCACAACAAAAACATCAAAAATGGCATACCAAAACTTTGGCAGTTATGTTGTATATGGTTGGTACTTTATGAAAGAGTACGGCAGAGCATCAAGTAATAGTTTTGAAGTTGTAATACGTAATAACAATTCATATGCATTCTTATATGGGGAACTAGATATACAAAATCATGATGTGTTAATCGGAGAACAAGGAAAAGGAGCAGACGGACAATCAAAAACATTTTACTACTATGATGATAACACTGGCGGACACAATACTTTCGATAGTTTTGATAATGCTAGTTCTAATATAGAAGGTACGACTACTAATACAGGTTGGACATCTTCTGTAACAATCGACACAGCAAGCCATGATAGTGCTTGTGATTCAGATCCTTTATCATCTAGTGAGTGTTCTGGATATGCAACTGCCTACGCAGCTCAACAACTATTAATAGAATGCACAGCAGACCAACTATACTCAACTACGTGTGGTGGTTATGAAGTAGCTTACGAACTAGAACAATGTGATGACGATCCTTTATATAGTTCTCTATGTACTGGGTATGCATCAGCTTTACAAGCAGAACAAATGGAAGAAGCAATGGATACATTCGGTTACTCAGAAGATGAGCGTAACATGATGTTTGGTGACGACGGACAAGACATGGGTGCAGGTGGGTATGACCCCCGTACTGACATGGATATACAATATGATCATCTAAATGGCGAACAACAGATGCTTGTAGACTCAGGTATGAGTTTGCAGGATGCAGTACTTATAACAATGGGACAGGATGATTTACTTGCTCTAGGCTTAGACCCTAGCATGCAATGGAATGGAACAGACCAAATGGGTAGTCATATAGAAGATGAATACACAGATATAGCTACTCTCATGTTAACTGGAGAAATGGATGAACAGTGGGAAGAAGTAGAACACGATCAAAATATAGAACACTTTGGAGATGGATATGAAGACTTTACAATGGAAGAGTGGTATGATGTAGACGTTCGAGAGTTTGGACAAGAACAAGTAGACGAGTGGTATGGAGAAGAAGTACAATTTAGTGAAGAAGGAGAAATGGTCTGGGAAACATATGATTATGCTTTAGACCCTGAAGTAGCAGATGACTTAATGTATTACAGTCACTTGGATAATGAGGACTTAGAATATCTAATAGCCATGCCAGATGATTTACGAGATTGCCCTACATGTGGTATGGAAGAATTCTTTGAAGAAATGGACATACTAGAAGAACTACAAGACTTAGAAGATTATGAGCGAGAAGCTCTGGAAGAATTTGAAGATGAAATATTCGAAGAATTTATAGAAGAAATAGGCGAAGAACGAATTGAAGACTTAATTGATGATGAAGCATTTGAAGAAATTATCAGCGAAGATGAACTGGAAGACTTAATGATGCCTTCAATGGAAGAAGAATTCTTTGAAGAAGAAACAAGACAAGAAGCACCAGCAGAACAAAGACAGGAACAGATTAGAGAACAACAAGAAGAAATACAAGAAAGAGCAGAACCTAATAGAGATACTAGAAGTCGCAGAGAGAAAGGTGGGGGCAGCCATTTAGCATCCGCAGCTAGTCTGTCTATATCAGCAGCAGTAGCCAAGGCAGACTTTGGTGGAGACAGCACAACAGCAGGAATTGTACAAAACATACTACAAGATAGTGGCTCAAGTTCACAATCAAGTAACAGCAGCGGTGCTCAACAAAGCTTCCAATCTGATGGTAGTACTTCTTCAAATTCAGGACAGTCACTACAAGCAAACAGTTCAGGCGATACTACGTTCCAACAACAAGTAGAACAATCAACTGGTCAATCAAGCATCGAAGTTACAGACTCAGGCTTTCAAGGCCCATCAGTATCAGCTTTTGAAACAGCAGACCAACAAACACAAAGTGGTTCTACAGACTTTATATCAAGTTTTGATGACGGACAAGGATTATCAGGTTCAGACCAGAATTTCGGATCTGGCCTCAATGACGCGATCGCTTCGGGTACAGGAATCTCAGACTTCCTTAGCCAACAGACCCCGGACTATGGTAAGTTTGACCTAGCACCACCTTCGGCGCAAGAACAAAAAGTAGGGAGTGCAGTGGAATCTTTAGCAGAAAGACTAGGATCCGAAGCAGTCGCTACCAATTTAGCAGAACAACTAGATGCCGTACAATCTGGAGAAGATGGACAGTACGGAGACCAAACAGTAACAGTAGCCTACATGGGGTATACTGCAGGATTTGGACAATACACAGGTATGGCACAAATGACAGACGCACCAGGTTATGGTGTTCAATCACAACTGCCCGATACTAAAATAGACGACAATCGCTATGGATTTTATATGATGGCGGGGAACACACAGAGTAAATTACAACAAATGATTAACTCACAGTATAGAAAGGAGAATTAGAATGGCAGAATTAGAGTATAAAGGTATAAAAATGAATGGATCAAAGCTTATGATAGCACTACCTTTACTTGGTAGTTTAATCGGAGGACTATGGGGAGGTTTTGAACTATATAGTCGCCTACTTGAAGCAGAGCAGAAGTTAGCAAAGCTACGCCCAGAAATGATTCAAGCAGAGATGGATAAACTGATCGCACTTACAGATGTAATTAAAGACAACCTATCAGCTGAGATAACAGAAGCGTCTAGACTAGCTAGAAAAGTAGAAAGTGATTCAGCCATTACACAAAGAGAAGTTCGTAATGATGTTTATGCAATGGAAAAAGAAATGCAAGGTAGATTCAGAGACATGGATAAAGATATAAGAAATACTAGAACTGAGCTTGAAAATCGCATGAAAGAGATACTAGAGAATCCATTAAACGATATAGAGTAATTATATTTTGCTTATAATATAATTTTTCCAAAAGTATATATCTACTCATGGCATAAAAAAATTATAATATAAATCCAAACTGACGAGATCGACTGCGATAGAAGAATGACTCATAATGGATTTTTTGAATCTCAGAAAAATCACATTCAGCATGGAAAAAAGATTAAAAAGTATCGGTGAATGGCGAACAGGAACTAGTAAAAATATACACCATCAGAAAATAGTACTTGACTCTTGTCCTTACTTTTGATATAATTATGAACATAAGAAGAAAAATCTTCAAGGAAATTTAGGAAATGAATATGGAAGCCACTCAAGTAGCTGCAGAACTAGTAAAACACGAAGCTATATGCGCAGAAAGATGGAAAACCGCGTTTACTAGGTTTGATACTATAGACAGCCAAGTTAATAGGATAGAGACTATCATGATTAGCTGTGCTGCCGCAATAATAATCGGCGGGATGGGCGTACTTGTAACAATAGTCACCATGCATACCGTCTAGGAGAAAATATGATAGAAGGATATCACACTAAAGATATGAAAGCTGAAAAAAGCAAAAGCAAAGTAAAAACATCAATAGAAGAGGCTTTAAAGAAAGCAGTTGAGCAATCAGACTCAACAAAAGTAGTTGAGGGTGAAGGTGCAGAGCCTTCTCAAGAACTTTCTGCAAGAGTAAAAATACTTATGGCAAGAAAGACTAACCAACAAAGAAAGAAAAGAAGAGTACTACCAAAAGTTATTAGATGACCAAGAAGCTCACCCACGAGCAGCGCTATGAAATCTGTAAAAAGTGTCCCCACTTAAACAAAAAGTGGAAAGTTTGTAAAGTTTGTAATTGTTTTATGCCCCTCAAGACTAAGTTAAGATGGGCTGAGTGTCCCGAGGAACCCCCTCGCTGGACCTAGGGAGAAGTACTATGCCATTCCATTACGGAAAGTCAAAGAAGAAGAAGAAAAAAACAAAAAAAGGCGGGAAAAAGAAGTTCGTTCTTTTTACCAAGAAGAAAAAGAAAAGTGGCAGTAAGAAAAAGAAGAAAAAGTAGTACTCGCAAGAGAAACATACCAACTAATTCCAAACTATACTCTAGGATGAAAGCAAAGACTAAACGAAAGTTTGCCGTATATCCTAGCGCTTATGCCAATGCCTATCTTGTGAAAGAATACAAGAAAGCTGGAGGGAAGTATCGTCGTGGTTAAAAAAAGAAAAACTCTTACTAAAAGACAACAAGCTACTATGAAGCGACATCGCCGTCATCATACTAGAAAGCACATGGCGTTTATGAAAAAGCAGATGTTAAAAGGTAAAACTTATACTCAAGCTCATAAACTAGCTATGAAACGCGTAGGTAAATAATGGCAGTAGGCGGACTTTCAAAATGGTTTAAAGAGAAATGGGTCGATATTGGTAAACCAAAGAAGAAAGGAAGATTCCAACCCTGTGGCAGAAAAAAAGCAAAGACATCTGGCAGAGGATACCCAAAATGTGTACCCTTGGCCCGTGCTAGAACTATGAGCAAGGCTCAGAAGAAATCAGCAGTCAGACGAAAGCGTTCAGTCAAGCAAGGAGTACGCGGGAAACCAACCAATGTTCGAACAGTTACGAGAAGAGGAAGAAAAAGAACTAAAAGATGAAGAAGCTAAGTTTGCTACTTGGGCTCTAACTCAAGTTCCTTCTGGAGACTTTCGAGAGAATTATTATAGATTATTAAAAGAATACAACCAACGGAGAAACTAATGGTAGAATGGTTAAAAATTAAATGGACACAGTTTTGTGCCATTGTCTCAGGCGAAGATAAGAACTGGGACGGAAAAGTAGACATCAAAGATAAAATGATGGATGCTAAAGAAAAAGCCGAAAGCTAAAATCCTTTAGCTAAGTTCATATAGGACTAGCACATGGACAAATTACAGTTATTAGATGAAATTAAGGATACTATTATTTTATCCCATAGATTTCATCAAGCTATTGAATACCAACTTTTGTGGGGTCAACAGCTTAGAGAATTATTAAATTCACCCCACACCGACAAGAAATTGTTACAAATCCATATTAAAAATGGTACTCAATAGGCTACTAATTAGCCAAGTAAAGAGAGGAAAGAAACATGGCAAGACAAGGCAGTTTTTTAAGTGGACCAAGTAACCACGGCACATCAAAACTAGCAAAGCACAAATTAAAACGTGGTTTAACTAGAGATATGAATGCAGCCGCAGGAACTTTCGTTAACACAAAATCTCCATTGACCACTCCAGGTGGTTTTTATGGAGCGGCTCCGAAAGCAATCGGACCAAGATTTGGTAAAGGAACAACTAATCCGAAGCGTGCGCGTTTTGGAAAGAAGGGTGCAAAAAGAATTTTACCAAGCAGAAAAAGATAGTATACAAATTATCCACAAAGACTTTCATAATTTTATGAAAGCAGGAAGACCTAGTTCCTTTTGGAACTTAGTCTTAGGAACTAAAAATGGCATTAACAACGGCAGAAAAGGGAAGATTAAAAAAGGCGGGAATAAGAAAACTAAACGCGCCCAAACGAACTCCTAAGCACCCCAAAAAGAAAGGCGTTGTAGCCGTAAGAATCGCTGGCAAAGTGAAGATTATCCGTTTTGGAGCTCAAGGCATGGGACATAATTATAGTCCTGAAGCCCGTAAGAGTTTTAAAGCAAGACACGGAAGAAATATTCGTAAAGGAAAATCTTCAGCAGCGTACTGGGCAAATAAGCTATTCTGGGCAGGCCCAAAAGGTAGTAAGAAACGACCACCTAAAACACAGAAAAGACAACTTGGAATAAAACGAAGGAAATAAATGACAATACCTAGAGTTATTGACAAAAGAGAAGTATGGTTAGATGGACTATCCCTACAATGTGCAGATGTTTTACGAAACGCACAAGTTAGAGAAGAAAGAGGTCTAACCCGAACTCAACGCGAACGAGATTTACTCGATTTATGCGGCGGCTATCTGTATCTATTAGAACTAGCCAAAGATCATGGTCTATTCGACTCCGAAGACCCTTTTAACCTATTTAACAAAGAGACCCTGCATTGATTGAAATAAGCCGTTCTGATATAGTCTCCGACTATTTGATGGACATATCTCCAGAAACAAGATTCATTAAGTTACCTATTGAGGGATACCTTGATTTATTAAATGTTACCCCAAATTCATCTCAGACTGCAATTATCAATGCAATCAACAACCCCAAATATCGTTTCGTCTGTGCAGCAGTATCACGACGACAAGGTAAAACTTATATAAGCAACATAATCGGGCAACTAACTTGTTTAGTACCTGGATCTCATGTACTACTTATGTCACCAAACTACGCACTATCACAAATATCATTTGACTTACAGAGAAATCTCATCAAGCATTTTGATTTAGAGGTAACGCGTGACAATGCAAAAGACAAAGTTATAGAACTATCGAATGGTTCTACTATAAGAATGGGTTCTATTAATCAAGTAGACTCAGTAGTTGGTAGATCATACGATCTTATCATATTCGATGAGGCTGCTCTAACAGATGGACGAGACGCCTTCAATGTTGCACTAAGACCTACACTAGATAAACAAAACTCTAAGGCAATCTTTATATCTACTCCACGGGGTAGGAATAACTACTTTGCTGAGTTCTACTATAGAGGATTCACTGAGGAATTCCCAGAATGGTGTTCAGTTAAGGCAACTTATCACGAAAATCCTCGAGTTTCAGAAAGCGATATTGAAGAAGCAAGAAAAACAATGTCTCAAAATGAATTTAATCAAGAATACATGGCTGACTTTAATGTATTTGAAGGTCAAGTATGGTCATTTAACCATGAAGAATGTATAGCAGATTTAAGCGAGTTAGATACTAGACAAATGGATGTGTTTGCAGGACTTGATGTAGGGTACAAAGATCCTACAGCATTTTGTGTGATTGCTTACGATTGGGATGCTAAGAAATACTACTTAGTAGATGAATATATGAACGCTGAACGTACTACAGAACAACACGCAGTAGAAATAAGGAAACTTATTGACAGATGGGATATAGACTTTATCTATATTGACTCTGCGGCTCAGCAAACCAGATTCGATTTAGCACAAAACTATGATATAAGCAGTATAAATGCTAAAAAATCGGTACTAGATGGCATCGGTCAAGTAGCAGGTATAGTCGATAACGACGACCTGATAGTAGACCAACGATGCAAACAAACTCAAATGTCTTTAGACCAATACCAATGGGATCCAAACCCTAATTTATTGAAAGAAAAGCCAAAACATAATATGTCATCTCACATGGCAGATGCGATGCGTTACGCACTATATACATTTGAAACATCAGCCACCACATTCTAATGAGACCTTGTAAAAACAGTTCTTGACATTATACCTTACTTTTGGTATAATTCTAATTAAGAGTAGAAATATGAATTTAAAAAGAGATTTAGTTAAATATGTCAGAGACAAAGCTAAATCGCAATATAAAAAGACAAGTAGTTGCTACATATGTGGAAGCAATGCAGACTTAGATTTTCATCACTATTACGGATTGACCGAATTACTAGAAACTTGGATAAAACAAAACAAAATTATAATTAAAAGTGAACAAGACATACTAGATCTTCGTGAATCCTTCATTGATGAGAATAGAGCAGAAGTGTATGAGTATACGACTACTCTGTGTCATACGCATCATTTACGATTGCATTCGATTTATGGTAAACGACCCAAATTGATCACAGCAGAGAAACAAAAACGTTGGGTCGAGAAACAGAGAGAAAAATATGGCATGGTATGATAGATTTATAGGAGCGAGCAACGAAGAGAAGCTTAATCCAGCGCAGTTCGTAATTTCCCGTAATGAGGGAATGTCTATCGACACGCGTGAAATCGTCACTAACTACAGAAATGCCTACGAACAATTAGAAATAGTCAACAGAGCAGTTAACATGATCGTTGATGATGTTTCAGAAATACCTTTTAGAGTTGACGAAAAGATTACAGGTACTACAGGCGTTAAAAAGAACGTTCGTAAGTCCAAAGTTAATATACTATTAAATATTGAACCGAATCCTTTTCAGGATATTAGTTCGTTTAAAAGAAACTTAATTATTGACCTTCTTATTGACGGTAATATATTTGTTTACTTTGATGGAGCGCATTTGTATCATTTGCCCGCAGACAAAGTAACTATACATAGTGATGAAAAACAATATATTTCACACTATACTTTTGAAAACTCAGTAGACTATAGCGTAGAT
>Ga0308010_1001169_pt1 | contig 15015 bp, 9 predicted proteins | sample Neamet129_FD_202368 | JGI IMG/M metagenome (GOLD analysis project Ga0308010, IMG submission 202368) | Marine microbial communities from water near the shore, Antarctic Ocean - #129 | ecosystem: Environmental > Aquatic > Marine > Unclassified | place: Southern Ocean | collected 2014-07-24 | reverse complement strand
GATCTACATACATACTCCAAGAAATTCTTCATTTAATTGTTAAAAATGGAGCAGTTCCTGCTAAAGCTGGGGAATTCACCTTACGAGCTTTTTTAAATCGGAAAATGGATTTAACGCAAGCTGAAGCTGTTGCTGACCTTATATCGTCAGAGTCTAAGGCTGCACATGAGTTAGCAATTAATCAAATGCGTGGTGGTTATTCAAAAAACATAAGTGATTTGAGGGGACAATTGATTCATTTCGCTTCAATGATTGCTCTTGAACTTGATTTTTCAGAAGAAGATGTTGAGTTTGCAGACAGAAAAGAATTCATAAAGCTTTTAGACAATATAGAACAACAATTAAAAGATTTATCTGAGTCCTTTGCTTATGGAAGTGTTATAAAAAATGGAGTTCCTGTAGCAATACTAGGAAAGCCAAATTCTGGAAAATCTTCACTACTAAATGCCCTACTTAACGAAGAAAAAGCAATAGTGTCAGAGATTGAAGGTACCACGCGTGATAGTATAGAAGACACAATAACCATTGATGGTATACAGTTTAGATTTATTGATACTGCAGGTTTAAGAGAAACTAAAGATAAAATTGAATCTATTGGAGTTAAACGAGCAATTGAAAATGCAAAAAAAGCAAAGATTTTATTGTTTTTATATGATGTTACAGACCCAGACCATGAAGGTATTTTAGATCAGCTTAAAACAATATTATCATTTGATAAGAAAACTATACTAATTCAAAATAAAATGGATATTTTCTCAGATGATAAAAAAATAAAAACTTTAATCAAGGATAAATTCACCCACCTACCTCCTGCTCTATCAATAATAACTCATAAAAAGGAATCCATAGACAAATTAAAGATTGAATTAATTGAAACTGTCAATAAAATGGGTAATGATAGTCAGACAATTGTAACTAACGTTCGTCATCATTCATCTCTCCAAAGTGCTCTTAAAGATATAATATTAGTAAAAAGAGGAATGAAAAATAAAATTTCTGGAGATCTTCTATCTGTAGACCTAAATTCAGCAATTCAATCGCTTGGAGAAATCACCGGTGAAATAAATACAGATGATATTTTAGGAAATGTATTTCAGAATTTTTGTATCGGAAAATAACTAATCTGTTGAGCAACAGACACATTCAGTTCCATCGGCCATTATAACAAAACCATTAGACTTGGTTTGAATCATCTCTTTAGTCATTATTTTACCATCACTTAACTGCGTGCCTTCGCAAAACGTAGTGGATGTAATACCACCAAATCTTAGGGGTTGAGAACAGGTTAAACATAAAGTTTTATCAGAAGCAGATGAATCTTCATTATTACTGCAAGAAATTAATGGAATAAAAAATAAAAGAAAGATTAACTTTTTCATATTCTTAAAAGTAAGAAATTTAAAAACTTCGTATGCAATAACTATAATGAAATATATAATTATCTCAATGACGTATATTATTTTAAATTAAATCTATATCTATTAGTTAAATTTATTAATCTAAAATTTAGAATAACAAGAATTACTTTAAAAAATATATGTTATTAATTAGATTGATTTTATTTATTCTATTTGGATCTCGAGGTGAGTAAATGACAGAAGACAAAGAGTTTTATTATGAAAAAAATATATTGTAAAGTTATCTATTTACTATCTTTTTGTCTTTTAGGTTATTATAATGGTCAATGTCAAACAAGTTTTAAAACTCCACTTTTAATGAAAAAAAAATTTGAAAAGAAAATTGATGGAAAACAAGTGTCTTTATTTATTTTAAAAAACAAAAAAGGGACAATTGCTGAAATCACTAACTATGGTGGTAAAGTGGTATCCTTATGGGTTCCAGATAGAGATGGAAATTATGAAGATGTTGTTTTAGGATATCCAGATATAGATGGTTTTTTAAAAGGGAAAGTAAAATATTTTGGATCATTAATAGGAAGATATGGCAATAGGATAGATAAAGGAAAATTTAAATTGGATGGAAAAGAATACATGCTCGCAAAAAATAATGGAGAAAACCATTTACACGGAGGAAATAAAGGTTACAACGCTATAGTATGGGATGCCAAACAAATAGATCAACAGATACTTGAACTGGAATATCTTTCAAAAGATATGGAAGAGGGGTATCCTGGAAATCTAACAATTAAAGTGAAATACGAACTTAATGATCAGAATGAATTGAAAATAGAATATTGGGCAACAACAGATAAGTCTACTGTGGTAAATCTAACACATCATTCTTTTTTTAACCTTAAAGGTGCTGGAAATGGCACTATTAATGATCATTTATTACAAATCAATGCATCTTATTACACCCCAGTTAATGAAGATTTAATTCCAACAGGAAAATTAGTTACTGTAGAGAATACTCCCATGGATTTTAAAAAATTAACCAAAATAGGTAAACGAATAAACCAAAATTTTGAACAATTAAAATATGGATCAGGTTATGATCACAATTTTGTAATTCATAATAATATAGATGGGTTAAACTTTGCTGCCAAAGTAATAGAACCAATATCAGGCCGTATGATGGAAGTTTATACGAACGAGCCTGGACTTCAATTTTATGGTGGTAATTTTTTAGATGGTTCTGTAAAAGGCAAAGGTGGTAAGACTTATGAACACAGGACAGCCTTTTGTTTGGAAACTCAACATTTTCCAGATAGTCCAAATAAACCAAATTTTCCATCTACAAAATTAAATCCAGGAGATGAATATTATTCAATCTGTATTTATAAATTTTCAATATCTAAATAATAATCTTTAGCAGACAGTCCAAAAAAACTAAATGAAGAAATAGTTAAAGAAGAAGTAGCTTTTTGATGGTTTTAAAAATAGATTAGGATCAAGTCATAAAAACAATCTTTTTCTACAAAGCTAATATCCAATCAATTAATAATTGTGACCACCTGTCTACAGGAGCATTTACATTATTCATCCCATATCCGTGACCTCCCTTGCTAAACATATGAAGTTCAGCTTTTCCTCCTGCTAAAATCCAGTCTTGATAAATCTGAACACTAGGCTTTGCAAGGTTTAGTGGGTCATCATTGGCACAAGAAATAAAAGCAGGTGGTTTATTTGAAGGTACTTTTTGGTTGCTAACAATATCCATCCAAGGATAAATAGCAGCTATAAAATTTGGTTGATTTTTTGATTCAGCAGTATAACTAGCTTCCATAGTAACTGCGCCTCCAGCTGAAAAACCCATTAATCCAATTTTTTTAGGACTAATTCCATATTTGCTAGAGTTATTTCTGATTTGTTCAATAGCGTTTAAAGCATCTTTTGTGGAAAATGGTAAAATTATCTTTGCACTATCAATTGCCATTTGTGGTTTATCCCATAATGTTTGTGACCATTTATAAACAGAACCTTTTCTAGGATATGTTCTATATTTTAAAACAATTGAAGTAATTCCATTTAATGACAATTTTTCAGCCAGCTTTATACCTTCTTTTTCATAAGCGCTGTAAAAAAGACCTCCTCCAGGGCAAATAATCATTGCCTTATCTGTTTTAGAATCTCCTTTTGCCCTATATAAAACCATTTCAGGAACAGATATATTCTCAAGCCTAACAACCTTTTCCTTTGAAATAAAAGTACTGTTTTCAGCAAAAGACTTTAAATCCCATTTTTGATGTTTAATAGGTATGGTTTCTTGAGAATAAATAGGAAACGATATTAATAAAGATAATAGAAGTAATTTTTTCATTATTTAAGTTTTGAGTAATGGATTTCGCTACAGGACTTTAATCTCTCAGCGGCTTCCTCTGCTGATATATCCCTTTGGGGTGTCGCAAACATTTCATATCCCACCATGAATTTTTTAACTTTTGCCGAACGCAGTAAAGGAGGATAAAAAGACATATGAAAATGCCAGAATTCATTTAGTTTATCATTAGTTGGTGACTGATGAATTCCAGCAGAATAAGGAAAGGAAACTCCGAAAAGATTATCATATTTAATAGTTAATTTTTTGATTATTGATCCAAAATCTTTTTTTTCTGAATCAGAAAGTGTCAAGATGGATTGATGATGTTTTTTTGGAATAATCATAGATTCAAAGGGCCAAACAGCCCAATATGGAATTAATGCTACGAAAGATTCATTTTCAACAATAATTCTTTCATTTTTTTTAATTTCCAAATTAATGTAATTTCCCAATAAGCTAAAATTATTTTTTTTCCAATATTTTTTTTGACTTCTATGTTTCTTTTTAACTTCTTGAGGTATAGATTTTTGTGCCCAAATTTGTCCATGAGGATGTGGATTAGAACAACCCATAATTTCCCCTTTATTTTCAAAAATCTGAACATGGTTAATTTCTTCCATATTCCCTAATTCTTGATACTCCTTTTGCCAAAGATCAATTACCTTTTGAATTTGAATTTCTTCCATAAGTGGAAGCGTAAGGGAATGATCTGGGGAATAGCATATTACTTTACAAATTCCAGTTTCAACTTCAGCCTCTAATAATTCATCTTTATATCTTTTAAAAGGGCTACTGAAAATTGCTCCAAAATCATTTTTAAAGCTAAGAGTTTCCTTGTATTTAGGATTTATTGTTCCTGATGCTCTAATGTTTCCGGGACATAGATAGCAATTAGGATCATATATTCTAACTTCTTTATTTTGTGGCTTTTCTTCTTTTCCCTGCCAGGGCCTTTTCGTTCTATGTGGAGAAACTAAAACCCATTCACCAGTTAAAATGTTTTTTCTTCTGTGTGGTCTTAAATTAAAATTAGAGCTCATTAGTTTTCTATTGTTACTCCATCTGAGGTCGAAACCATGATAGGTGTAAGTTTAATCTTAAATGTTTTTTCGTAAGCTTTAGAGATTAGGTTAATAAAATTTTTAACTGAATTTTGATGAATTATATTTATAGTACATCCTCCAAAACCTCCTCCCATCATTCTAGCGCCAATAACATGATCCAAGTCTTTTGTGAAATCTACTAGAAAATCTAACTCATCACAGCTTACTTCGTATTTATTAGATAGTCCTTCATGAGATTGATACATTAACTCTCCAAAATGCTTTAATTGTCCCTTTTGAATCATTTCAGCAGCTTTTTTTGTTCTAGTATTTTCCATAGAAACATAACAAGCTCTTTTATAAATATCTGTGGTTAACTTGTTTTTGTATTTTTTGATAATTGACATGGGTATATTCGCTAATCTTTTGAATTCTGGATAATCTTTAGAGATTACTTTTAAAGATAACTCACATTCTTCCCTGCGTTTATTATAAGCACTTGAAGAAAGATTATGAGAAACGTTTGTGTTCAGTAAACAGATTTTATAAGGAGAAAATTCTGCATCTATAAAGTCATGTTCTAGAGTTTCACAGTTAAGAAGTATTAGTTTTTGTTTAATCCCCATCATTACAGCAAACTGATCCATCACACCACATTTTGTTCCAACGAATTTATGTTCTGCAATTAGGGCAATTTCAATTATTTCTGAATTATTAAGTCCTAAATTAAATAGTTCATTAAGTCCCTTAGCAATTCCACATTCAAGAGCAGCAGAAGAACTAATCCCTGATCCAATTGGTAGTTCACTTTCAAAAGTACATTCAAATCCTTCTAATTTCCCAGGACGTAACTTAAGTATTCCCGATATAACACCTAAGACATAATTACCCCAATGGTTTTCTGTAATTAGTAGTTCTTTATTAATATCAAATTCTAAAGAGCCTTTAGCTTCAGAAGTAACAACACAAATACAACCTTGCATTTTCCTAAACCTAAATTTAATTTTTAAATCTATTGCTGCAGGTAAAACATACCCTCCATTATAATCGATATGTTCTCCGATTAAGTTTATCCTTCCCGGTGCGTGAATAATTATATCAGTAGAATTAGTAGTCAATTGCTTTAAATTTAATTAATCAAAACATATTTTATTAAACACTTCTATTTAGAAAAAAGAATTGTATTATTTAATAACTAAAAGAGCGTAAAACTGTTCTAGTCACTTTATCTAAATTATTTTATTACTTTTAAATTATACAAATACTATTTTTTCATAAGTTTATTTAAACTCACAAAGTATTTTAAACCGATTTTAAATCTTAAATCAGATAGATAAACCATATTTCTGTCCACTAGTGTAATTTTGTCAATATTTACAATTACAGATCTACTGATTCTGATAAAACTGTCATCTAAAGTGTCTTTATTAAAAGTTTTTAAATTCTTTCTAACCAGATAGTTTTTTTTTGGAGTAACTAATTTGACATAATCTTTTTCAGCTGATATATATAAAATATCAACTTTTAATAATTTAATATTCAGTCTATCAGATCTTACGAAAACATAATCCTCTTTTTCTTTAGAAGTATTTTTTATTGAAAAGTTTTCTTTTCTTTTCTTCAATAATTTATAATTAATTACACCAAGAGTTATAATAATTAAAAGTAATAATATTAAGAAAATACTTGTGATTGAAAAGTTATCATTGGTTAAAGATTTAGAAATAATATTATTTACATCAATTTTAACTCCATTAGGAAGGAAATATAAAAATTCTTCATTTTCAAATACATTTTGATTAGAAACTGTAAGAATTGAGATGTTTTGCATATGATAAATTTGTTTATATTTCCAACCATCCGATATAGAAGTAGATTCATCGCCAGAATTTAATAAGATAGGACTCAATATTCCACCATCAGCATTTGTGTCAGAAAGCAAAATAGAAATTATATTTTTTCCTTTTTCCAATAGCTCTTTTTTAATAGTGTAATTTCTGGGACAGTTATAACAATTTGCACCCCCAACAAGGCTTCCGTTAAAATAAATTTCATCACTATCATCAATACCTTTAGGTATCGATATCATATAGTCTTTATCTATATCATTTATAAACACATTTTTCCGAAACCAAAAGATGCCATTCAAATCAGTCTCAGTATTATAAAGATTTTTAATAAATATTGGAGTATTAACCGACTCCCAGAAAAAATCATCATATTCAGAAGAAGAATAGAGGCTTCTTTTAAGATTTAAATCCCACATGATTGGATTTATAGAAATATTAGCATTATTTGAAAAAAGATTATCATTGGCACTTTTAAAATCTATGATTTTATAATCCCATGTTCCTGAAATTGAGATAATTTCCCCCACTTCAGATCTAATATACATCCTCCCCTTAAAACCTCCATATCCACTAACATCATGAAATTTTATTTCTAAAGTATTGTCTCCCTGTTTTAAAATATCCTTAGATATAAAATATTTTCTAGGTGAATTATATAAAAGAGATGTACCAATTAGATGTCCATTTAAATAGGTGGCATCGTAATCATCAATTCCACCTTCAATGATAAAATTATAATTCTTATCTATATCTCTGATGTCAATAATTTTTTTGAAAATTATTGAGCCATTAAAATCTTCGTGTTTATCAGAGATAAAGTCAATTGAACCGGGTAAATTTATTTTTGAAAAAACAGAATCAATATCTGTATTTTCAAAATAAAAATCGAATATAGGAGATGTTTTTAAATCTATATTATTCTCAATAACATTCTCAGAGCAGGACGTTAAAAACAAAAAAAACAATACTGTTTTTAAATATTTAGTTGATCTATTTAAAAGATTTCGTTCCATTTAACTATTACTAATTATATTTCTTGTGTTCTTGTATATATATATTAAAAAAATTAAGTCTACATAAGTATATATAAAAACATATTTACAATAGTTAATTTAATACATTATGATTGATATTACAATATTATAAGGCTTATAATTTTATATATATACTTTGTTGTTTTTTACTTAATAATAAGTCCTAGTTTAAATTATAAAATAATGCCAAGCGGTTGTGTTTTACGCCACTGGTTTCTGGTAAAGTCAGGGAATTTTTGTGGCATACCATCTTGAGCGATAGAAGCTCCACTAAGCGGTGTAACGGCACTCCAAAAGCAACCTTCATATACATTTTGATCGAGAGGTAAACCTTGTTGCAAGCACTCTACAATGCGATACACCATAATCCCATCCATACCTCCATGTCCGCTGTTTTGAGTTTTTTGATTTAAGCGTTTATATAAAGGGTGGTCGTATTTTTGGTAAAGAGCCTCTAAATTTTCTCCTTGTACCCAGGAATGGTGGTTTTTAGTAATTCCTTCAAACCCTCCTTCAAGTGCTATTCGGGTAGGAAAGCCAGCTAATATTCCTTTTGTTCCTTGAATTAAATTATGGCGTGTGTAGGGGCGAGGACTAGTTTCGTCCCATTGAACCATTATTGTTCTACCAACTTGTGTTTTAATTATAGAGGTATTTAAATCTCCATTTTGATAATCCAATTGGTTCCATTTATGATCTGCCGCATAATTTTTTTCGGCATAAAGCTTTCTTCCCACTGCTGGAGTAGAGTAAGAAACAATACTCTTAAAGGAGTCATCCGTGCGGCCAATATTCATGTATTGAGCAACTGGACCGAGTCCATGAGTTGGATATAAATTTCCCCTTCCCTTAGCGTAATGATGTGTTCTCCAAGACCCCGTTCCTCGTTCTTGTTCTTCCATTTGAAAACGGAGTTCATGAATGTATGCGGCCTCTGCATGCATAAGATCTCCTATTACTCCTTGGCGACACATATTGAGATACATCAATTCGGTTCTTCCGTAATTAACATTCTCCATCATCATGCAGTGTTTCTGAGTTTCTTCAGAGGTGCGAACAATTTCCCACATATCCTCTAAAGTTGTAGCAATAGGGACTTCTACAAAAGCATGCGCTCCTTTTTTCATTGCCTCAATTACCATGGGAGCATGGTTGTCCCAGTTGGTGGCTATAAAAACAACATCGGGCTTAACCTCTTCGAGCATCTTTTTCCATAAGTTTTCATCCCCAGAATAGGTAGCTACCTTTTGGTGTCGTTCTCCTTTTCCTATATCTGAAGCAATTTGAGTCCAGCGATTTACGTGGTCTTCATACAGGTCACATACAGCAACAACTTCTGTATTTTCCATAGAAGCAACCACCCTAAGATGATCTCCTCCTCGTGCACCGACTCCAATGAATGCAGCCCGGAGATAGTCTATTTTTGGTGCGGCAAAGCCTCCCATATAAATTCCTTTTGAGGCCACTTTTGGATCAACACAACTGCTTAATAAAGAAGTTGATGCTATTGCAGTGGCTGATAAAGAGGTAGTTTTCAAAAAGGACCTTCTGTCAATATTTTTCATAAATAATTAAATTAATTTCTTCAATTTTTAAGTCAATTCATATAAAGTTTTTGCTCAATTCAATTTTGGATGAACTTAATATTATAGTATTTCATGCTTTTCAGCAGTTTAAATAGGTATGTATAACATTTTGCAAGCAATAAATAGAGAAGAATAATATACAGAAAACATATAACTATTTTCATTATTTGACCGTTATTTTAGGTTCTACAAAAATAGTAATTGAAAAATGCTGACAAAACATCTAAGCTATGTCAGCACTTAATTCAAAAATACAATAATCACTATCTTTATATGAAACTCAAATTAATAACCAGGAGCCTGAACTAGATTTGGATTTTTATCCATCTCTGGCTGTGGAATTGGAATCCAATAATACTTATCATTCCAAGAAGGTGCACTTATTTGAATTAATTCAGAAGCATAAGTTCCATCACCATTATTGATGTATTTAATTCCCCATTCACCATTTGAATTGTAATCACCTATGTCTTCCCATCTTCTGAGGTTGTTAAACCTCTTACCTTCACCGATAAGTTCCACTACCGTTTCATGTTTTATTTTATCCATATCAATAGAAGTATATAATACCATACCTGCTCTAGCCCTAATCGCATTCACCATTTGAAGAGCACCCGCCTGATCTCCAAGTTGAAATAATATTTCAGCATGATTTAAATACAAGGCGCCCAATCTGTGAAGAATAGTTACACTATCGTTGATCTCAGGGGAAGGCCAATTACCATTAAGTTTTGTTGTAACAAATTTGGCTACATAATAACCAAAAAAACCATTATTCCACCACTGACATCCTGTGCAACTTCTTGAGTCATTGCCTCCTTCAGAAACATCAATTATATAATCAGCATTACGTTCTGCACCTTGATAAAAAATAGATGCATAAAAACGTGGGTCTCGATTACTATACATATCATCTTCAGAATAAGCAGGATTGGAAGTCACCGTTCTCACGTTATTACTCCAGGTTGCAGGAATAAACGAATTATTTCCATCAATCACCTCAAACTGATCCACTAAGTTCTGTGTTGGCGTGTAGGTAGTGAATCCACCAGCTCCTCCAGGAGACAGGTTATGATCAATAAAATTATCTCTATCTATTTTTCTTTTTGCGGTTATGAATCTTCCAAAAATAAGCTCTGTATTTCCATTCATTGATCTACTTGCATCTGCAAAATCCGGGAGTAAGCTGAATTTTCCTGAGCTTACTATTGCTTCATTCACTACTTTTGCTTCTTGAAGTAATGTCATGTTATAAGAGCCCCCATTAAATCTTGGACTTGCGGCAATCAATAACATTTCTGCCTTCTGAGCCATTGCAGCATATTTGGTGATACGCCCTTTTTCAGGCTGAGATTCTGGTAGAAGTAATATGGCTTTATCTAATTCGCTGTTTATATAGGCCATCGTTTCCAAAAAAGGTGACTGTTTCATACTTAAGTAATCAGAGTCAAGATTTAATTTGACATCACCAACGTTAATTACATTACCAAAGGCCAGAGCCAATCTGGAATAAAATATTGCCCTCAAGGTCAGAACTTCTCCTGTTCGCGAATCCTGAAATGCTTGATCTTCACTCTTAAGATTTTCTAAAACTGTATTGACAGCCCTTATTTTTTTATACATATAACCCCAAAGACCCGATTGATTTCCAGTAACAAAAGATCCACCTTTGTTGTAAGTTACACCCCAACCTGCAGAATTACTTGGATCTAAATAGCCTTTTGTTACAGCTTGTCCAGCACAATTGTTATGATGATCATACCAATCAACTGTGTTGGCATCCGGACTAAACATTGCCGAAAAAGCATGGGGAAGACCATTATATATTTCGGTAATAAATGTGTCTGACAGTGAGTCTGTTGTCCAAACAGATGTCTCGGCATACTTATCTAAAGGTGCGCTTTCGAAAAGATCAGCAGTACATGATACATTTAAGATCATTAGTGTTAATAATAAAAGATTTTTTTTCATTTTGATTTAATTTAGTTAGTTACTTAAAAATTTAGGTTAATTCCAAATTGCCATGATTTTATTAAAAAAGCACCTGAGTTACCCTCTGGGTCAATGTTACTATTTGGAGATTTTAAAATTGCAATGTTATTTCCTCTCACAAATACATTAGCATTATCTACATTTAGAGCTTTAAGAATGTTTCCATCGAGTTTGTAGTTAAGACTGACGTTTTTAATTCTTGTATAATCAGATTTAGTCAAATAATAATCAGATTGATATGTAAAACCTCCAACATTATACGTTGGTGTAGGTATTGGATAAGCTCCATCAGTATTTGTTGGTGACCAAGCATCATCAAAAATCTCAGTATTAACTGCATAACTACTGTCCATATAATACCCTCCCGCTTGACCTTGAATTAAAGTAGATAATTCAAGGTTTTTATAAGAAATTCCTAAATTAATTCCATAGAAAGTAGTAGGAATTAAACTTTTATCAGATCTTGATCTGTCATCGCCGTTTATATTTCCACTACCATCATTATCTACCAATCTTATAGATCCTTGATTGAACCATTGGTCCCAAACAACCTTATAACCGGCTACGTTCTCGGTTAACATATAACCGTCATCAGTTATCTGAGCTTCTGTTCTATATAAACCATTACTCTGGTAACCATAAAAGGAATCAATTGATCTTCCTTCATATTTTTGATAATCCTGTATTGATGCAGGTTCATCAAGGTAAACAACCTTATTCTCCGCTTTAGAAATATTACCATTTATAGAAAATGACATATTATTAGTTATATTATTTTTATAACCTAATTGCACCTCAAAACCCTTGTTTTGAACTATTCCAAGATTTTCATCTGGTAACATAATTCCTGTAAATTCAGGAAAAGATGCAGCACGCTTAATTAATATTCCTTCTCTTTCACTTGTAAAATAGTCTAATTCGAAACTAATATTATTAAAAAGAAGACCTTCTATAGCAATATTTTGAGTAGTAGCTGTTTCCCAAGTTACATTTGGATTTGCAACAGTTGATTCAAAAAAACCAGGTTCTTCACCGTTACCAAAGTCATATCCAACTTGAACGCCATAAGCAAAGTCATTATAATCTGTAAACTCGTAAGCACTTAAATACTGAAAAGGTAAGATATTATCGTTACCCATTTTACCCCATGATGCTCTAAGTTTAAGGAAATTTATAGACCCTGTATTATCAATAAAGGATTCGTTTGAAATAACCCAACCAGCTGATATGGCTGGAAACAAACCGAACCTGTTATCAGTGGGGAAATTTTGAGATCCATCTCTTCTTAAAGAGAGAGTAGCAAGATAGGTACCCTTGAAATCATAATTTATTCTACCAAACGCATTTTGTCTACCTGAAGCAAAAGAACGACCATCAGTTTGAGCAGTTATTGCAGTTCCAGCAAAAATTTCAGGAATTGCATTTCCCCCGAAACCTCCTCTTTCAGCGATTATAAAATCCATTCTTGTTTTACTTTGTTCGTATGCAACAAAAGCATCAACATTATGATTTCCAAAAGATTTTTTATAATCTAATTTAATATTCAGCAGATTATTAGAGTTATTTTGTTTTTTCTGAGATAATACGGGTTTATTTCCATCTGGAGATTTTAAAAATTGTGCAGTTGAATTATCATATAAATATTCATCAAAAACTGCAGTAAATTTCTTTTGAGACCTGTTTGATTTATCAAAGGCTCCATAAGCAGTAAGCTTTAGATCTTCTGAAATATTATATGTAAAAGAAAGTTTTGTGTTTAACGCATCATTTATTAATCTATTGGACCCATTTAGAAGAATACCTATTGGATTTGAACCTCCGGCTGGCTGTGCACCTTTCCCTAATTGACCATTGGAAAGACGTCCAACTAACCAAGGCCATCCCTGAGTAAATCCTGCAGCACCTCCCTGTAGTTTGTCCCAATAAGAGTCTCTGCCATAATCAACACCATTATATAAATCACTCTTAGTATACAGTCCATCATCTCGACGATTTAAGACATCAAAACCCATAGTTAGCTTATCTGTTAATTTAATATCAATATTTGATCTAAATTGATATTGTTCAAATGGAAAATCTCCATTAAACAGTTGTTCCTGTTTAGAATATTGACCAGAAACAAAATAAGAAATATTCTCACTCCCTCCCTGTACAGTTAGGGATAAGTTTGAAGAAGGCTTTGATTTTGCCACAGTCTCCTCAAACCAGTCTGTATTTGCATACTCATCAGGTCTGGAACCATTTTTTAAAAGTGCAATCTGTTCATCATTAAAAACAGTAGCCCAACCTAAACTTAAGTTATCAATTTGAGATTTTTCATACTGTGCCCATTTCCAAGAATCTAATGCTTTTGTTCTAACAGTTGGAGAATTAACGGTATATGAAGTATTTAAACTAAATTTCGTTTCTCTGTTATACTTTCCTCTTTTTGTTGTTATCAATACTACCCCGTTTGCAGCTCTAGCTCCATAAATTGCAGCTGAAGCATCTTTTAAAACACTTATTGATTCTATATCGTCAGCATTTAATCTTGAAAAACTTCCTCGATCAGGTATCCCATCTATTATGATAAGTGCATCCGTGTTTCCAAGAGTACCTTTACCCCTTATGTAAATTTTTGCATCATCTTGCCCAATAAGACCTATTGGTTGCTCAGTTGAAACACCAGCTATTGAACCAGCAAGAGCATGAGTTAAATTTTGAACACCCCTTGAAATAATATTATCACCAGAGAGTGTTACGACAGAGCCAGAAATTGAAGATTTTTTTTGACTACCATATCCAGTGGTAACAATAACTTCATCCAGACCCACAATGTTTGAAGATAAATTTATAATTATATCGTCTTGTTGACTAATTAAAACTTCTTGTGAAGTAAATCCTACTGAACTAAAAATAAGAGATGATCCTATTTCAACTTGTATTGTAAAGTTTCCGTCAAAATCACTAGAGATTCCATTTGAAGTTCCTTTTACAACAACATTTACCCCAGGAATTGGCTGATTGTTTTCATCTAGCACTGAACCACTTATAGAGTTTTGTGCATAAATGCCATGAGACAATATTATCATTGACAAAATTGTGAAGTACTTAATATTTTTCATTTATTATGGGTTATTAGTTTGAAGACTAAACTTATTTAAATAAAATGTTTATTAATTCTTAAAAAATACGCTATTATATATATTGTATACTAAACATAAAAAATTGTATATCAATTATTTATTGAAATCATCTTTAAATCAACTTTTTCGCCATTTGTAATTAGAGTGTCCAAGAAAATGTGATTTTCAATAAACACCTTTACTGATAATTTATCCTGAATTCTATTTACTTCTATATCAAAAGTTTTATTAAAAGATTTTATGTTTCGTAAAGCCATTTCATTCCAGCCTTCAGGTAATTTAGGTGAAAAAGAAAACGATTTTAATCCCGTTGGTCGAATACCAAAAAGACCTTCCGTAATTATCCTGCAATAGAGTGCGCTTTCTGCAGATAATTGCCTTTGATTTCCCTCAGGGAAAGCTTCTACTGGATAAGGAACATGTTCTCCTAGTAATCTCCTTTCAGAATATTTTTTAAGATATTTCATTGTGCGTTTTGTTTCCCCAGCTGCAAATGCACCTCTAAATGCATAAAGAGTAGCCCTATCCCAAAAAGTGGTTTCTTTTTTTTGAGAAAAAATAGAATTTAATTTTTCTTTTGTGTTTAAAAGAGTTTTACTTTTTTTAGTTCCTTTGATGAAATAACGGTAATCTCCCAGAAATCCTAAAAATTTATAACTCCACTG
>Ga0308010_1001150_pt1 | contig 15119 bp, 16 predicted proteins | sample Neamet129_FD_202368 | JGI IMG/M metagenome (GOLD analysis project Ga0308010, IMG submission 202368) | Marine microbial communities from water near the shore, Antarctic Ocean - #129 | ecosystem: Environmental > Aquatic > Marine > Unclassified | place: Southern Ocean | collected 2014-07-24 | reverse complement strand
ATCATACCTACCCCCCCCACCTATAGATCCAAATTGAATTTTTTTTCCTTTTGAATTCTTGACATCAAAATTTAAATTAACTTCAAATATTGGGCCAGTGTAATACTCAAGTCCTCTAATTACAGACGGATCGAAATCATAGTTTTCAAAATTATAGGCTTCAAATATTTTAGCCATTTCTAAAATATCGTTAGGCCTCTTTGTTGTATCTTTGATTTTATTTTCTATTATTTCAATTTGTTTTTCACTCAACTGGGCACCAGTTGTAAAATCTCCTGATTTATCTTCTCTTCCTTTGCCTAAAAGTTTTTTTACCTCTTCCCAGCCTAATCTATCCCATTTATCTAGTGCGCGATAAATAGTTAATTTTTGATCTCTGGATGTTATTTTTATTTCTTCAATTAGTTCTTCTGTAAAATTTCTTGAAGAAATTTTAACAGTATAATCTTCTTTTGTTAGGCCACATTTTTCTAAAATTTCTGAAATAAGGATACACAATTCGGCATCCGCTTGTAGATTTTTGGTCCCTACATAATCTGCGTCGAATTGAAGGAATTCTCTAAATCTTCCAGGGCCTGGTTTTTCGTTTCGCCAAACTGTGCCTAGTTGATAACGTTTGAAAGGTTTTGGAATTTCTAAATAATTTTTAGCAACATAACGAGCTAATGGAGCGGTTAAATCATAGCGAAGTGAAAGCCAATTTTTTTCATCTTTAAAAGAAAAAACACCCTGGTCAGGTCTTTCCTTGTCAGGTAAAAATTTTCCAATACTATCTGTGTACTCAAAACTTGGTGTTTCGAGATACTGAAATCCATACTTAATCATAACTTCTTTAATGTTTAAAATTATAAAATCTCGGGTTAATAATTCTTTTTCCTGTCTATCAACAAACCCCAAAGGTAGTTCTTTTGAAGGTTTTATTTTTTTTTCTTTTTTCATTTTTTTTGGTACAGCTGGGTGGGCTCGAACCACCGACCCCTAGTTCCACAAACTAGTGCTCTAACCAACTGAGCTACAGCTGCATTACTTTGTTTTTATCTTAGTTTTAGTTAAATTTAAATTTATATATGTGAATATTTATAAGCTAAGCGATAGCCTAGCATGTGCGATGTAGGAGTGTTCTCTAAATGTAGAAATTCTTTTAAATATAACCATAGGGTATTTTTAACAAAATATATGTAATTTACAAGATTAGAATTAATGGGATTGAAACTAATTAAATTTTCTATCCCAATAATTTACGATTTGGAAGTATTTAGGCTTTCTGCAATTTTACTGCTGAAGGACCTTTGTCTCCATTCTCAACTTCGAAAGTTAATTCGTCACCTTCGTTCAAGCTACCCATGCCTGAATCTGCTACAGCTGATGAATGAACGAACACGTCTTTTTCTTTATCGTCTCTTTCAATGAAACCATAACCTTTAGTGCCATTGAACCATTTTACTTTACCTTTTAGTGTACTCATATTATTTTACTTTTCCTTTTTTGTTTTTAATTTACGTATCCGAAAATTCGAAAACGCAATTCGTCATTAACTGGATAAAACTATAAAATTTAAGTTCATTTCCTGATAATTTTTGAATTCTATTATAAAATTTAGGCTTTCTGCAATTTTACTGCTGAAGGACCTTTGTCTCCATTCTCAACTTCGAAAGTTAACTCATCGCCTTCGTTTAAAAACTTTAAACCGGCATCTCTAACGGCTGATGAATGAACGAACACGTCTTTTTCTTTATCGTCTCTTTCAATGAAACCATAACCTTTAGTGCCGTTGAACCATTTTACTTTACCTTTTAGTGTACTCATATTATTTTACTTTTCCTTATTTGTTATTATCTTTAATTAGTAAATATTCACTAACTTTTCATCTTTAATAGATTTAGCTTTGTTATGTCAAGGAAAGTTTGATCTTATAAAAAAAATGTATGTTTTATTGTCTTTTATACAACACTGAATAGAGCGATTAATGAGGTTAAAGTTACCGCTAATAAGCCAAAGTATAAATATTTGTTATTATTAAATTCTCTCTTTCCTTTTAAAAAAAGGGAATCTTTATGGCCAAAGCTACTGTCTGTGAGGTTGGCAGATTCTGTAAAACCTTTATCTCTTCCTATTTTTAAAAACTTAGCTTTTCGATCGTTATAGACTTCTTCTCTGGAAAGTCCTTCGTATTGTCTTAAATTTTTTAAAATTGAATTTTTAACATCTTGAGCTATTGCTTCTGCGTCACGGTGTGCTCCGCCTAATGGTTCTTGGATTATTTCATCAATAATACCGAGTTCTAATAAATCTTTTGCTGTTAACTTCATTGCATCAGCTGCTTGTAATGATTTACTTCTGTCTCTCCATAAAATAGAGGCACATCCCTCTGGTGAGATTACAGAATATATTGAATTTTCTAACATGATAACTTTGTTGGACGAAGCAAGGGCAATAGCTCCTCCTGAACCACCTTCGCCTATAATAATAGAAATATTAGGTACGTTAAGTGACATGCTACATTCGATTGAAGTTGCAATAGCTGAGGCTTGTCCTCTTTGTTCTGCACCAATTCCAGGGTATGCACCTGGCGTGTCAATAAAAGAAACAACGGGAATTTGAAATCGATCTGCCAAACGCATAAGTCGAATACACTTTCTGTATCCTTCTGGCCTCATCATACCAAAATTTCTTTCGATTCTACTAGTTAGATCTTCTCCTTTTTCTTGTCCGATAACTAAAACCGATTTTTTATCGATTAAACCAAATCCAGCTATGACCGATTGATCATCTGAAAAAAGTCTATCACCTGATAATGCAGTAAAGCTTGAAAATATTTTCTTTATATAAAAATTTGCCCTAGGCCTATCTTCATGCCTTGCAACTAAGGTTTTTTGCCAACTGTTTAAATTTTCATACGTTAATTTTAACTTAGTATTAATCTCTTCTTCCGTTTTTCTAATTTTTTGAGTATCAACTTCTGAAATACCTTCTGAGCCAAAAGGATTTTTAAGACTATCTAAGTCTGTTTCTAACAATTTAATTTCTTTTTCGAATTCTAAATAATTTTTCATACTGATTTATAGGACTTTTAATATAGATCTCTTTTTAATAGAATTCAATTAAGTCATAAAAATGACTTATATTGCAAACTACAGTTTTAATAATTGAATTTAATCAAAAGCTAGGTCAAATTTGTTGAAAAACGTGAGAGACTATTTTAATATAACTCTAAAGGAGTAGCTCTCAAAAAAACTCTCAGGCAAAAAATTTTTGATTTAAGTCTGGAGGGAGATAAAACATGACCAAAAAACTACGTTTCTTGGGTGTTAAAATAGATAGGAATGAGATTTAGTACATTGTGAATAAAATAAACAAAGAAAACTTTATCATAAGCTCTGTATTACTTGAGTTTATAAATAAAGAAGTAATCCCGGGCACAGATATTAATGTTGATGAGTTTTGGAAAAAATTTGATTCTGCTATTCATGAGCTTGCACCTATCAACAAAGCTTTAATTGAAAAAAGGGAAACTATTCAAAAAAAAATAGACGCGTGGCACATAAATAATAAAGGTGAAGATTTAAATAAAAAAGAATATATAATATTTCTCAAATCAATAAATTATATAGTTGAAGAAGAGGACGATTTTCAAATAACTACTCAAAATGTAGATGATGAAATAACAAAAATAGCAGGTCCTCAACTTGTGGTTCCAGTTGATAATGCTAGATATGCCATTAACGCAGCTAATGCACGTTGGGGAAGTTTATATGATTCACTTTATGGAACTGATGTTATTCCTGAAATAGACGGTGCTGCTACGAGTGACTCTTACAATTCTGTTAGAGGAAACAAAGTTATTGAGTACGCAAAAAAATTTTTAGATAAAACTTTTCCGTTAACTAATGGTAGCTGGGCAGATATTTCAAAAATCTCTGTTGATAGTATTTTGCTTAAAAATAAAGCTCAACTAGTTGGATATAACGGTACAAAAAAGGACCCTTCGTCAATTCTACTTAAAAATAATAATTTACATATAGATATTAAAATTGACGCTAAAAGTAAGATTGGAAGAACAGATAAAGCTAACATTAGTGATATTATTGTTGAGTCAGCTATTTCTACTATAGTTGATAATGAGGACTCTGTGGCTGCAGTTGATGCTGAAGATAAAGTAAAATGTTATAGAAATTGGCTCGGGATCATGAAAGGAACTTTGGAAGCTGTAATGACAAAAGATGGTAAAAAATTTACAAGAAGGCTAAACCCAGACAGAACTTACCAGGGAATTAATGGTCAGAAAATAAAGTTACATGGTAGAGCGTTATTATTAAATCGTAACGTTGGTCACTTAATGACAAATTCATCTATTATCTTAAAAGATGGTTCTGAAATTCCTGAAGGTATATTGGATACTTTTATAAGTACTTTATGTGCAAAACACGATTTTAAAAATAAAAAAAATTCAAGAACAGGTTCTGTTTATATTGTAAAACCAAAAATGCACGGTCCAGAAGAAGTTGCTTTTACTAATACAATTTTTAGCAAAGTGGAAGATGTTTTAGGACTTCAGAGAAATACTATTAAGGTTGGTATTATGGACGAAGAAAGAAGAACTACGATAAACCTAAAAGAATGTATTAGAGCTGTAAAAGAAAGAATTGTTTTTATCAATACTGGTTTTTTAGACAGAACTGGTGATGAAATGCATACTTCATTTGAGGCTGGACCTATGATTTTTAAAGGAGATATGAAAAAATCTGTTTGGTTAAACACATATGAAGACTGGAATGTTGATGTTGGGTTATCGTGTGGATTATCTGGTATAGCTCAAATAGGTAAAGGAATGTGGGCAATGCCCGACCGAATGGCGGATATGATGTCCCAGAAAATTAACCATCCTTTGGCTGGAGCTAACTGTGCTTGGGTGCCGTCACCAACTGCTGCAACCCTTCATGCTATGCATTATCATCAGATAGATGTTTTTAAAAAACAAAAAGAACTTAAGTCACGAGTAAAAGCTAATCCAGAAAATATTTTAACTATCCCGATAGCAGATAGGCCAAACTGGTCAGTTGAAGATGTTAATAAAGAGTTGGAAAATAATGCCCAGGGTATATTAGGCTATGTTGTGAGATGGATAGATCAAGGTGTCGGATGTTCTAAAGTTCCTGATTTTAATAATATTGGTTTGATGGAAGACAGAGCTACACTTAGAATATCTTCTCAACATATAGCAAATTGGATGCATCATAATATTTGTACTAAAGATCAGGTAATAAAAGTTTTGAAAAAAATGGCAGTTGTTGTCGATAAACAAAATGATAATGATAAAAATTACGAACCAATGTCTGGAAATTTTGAAAATTCTATAGCATACCTGGCAGCTTGTGATTTAGTTTTTAAAGGGCGTGTTCAGCCCTCTGGCTACACAGAACCATTACTTCACAAACGTAGATTGGAGAAAAAAATTAAAGATTTATAAAAGCTTTAATTCCGTTAAGAATATATTGAATACTTAAACCAGCTAAAACAATTGCTACTATTCTGGAGAACACACTAATAATTCTTTTATTAATTATTTTTTCAGATTTAGCAGCAAGAAATAAGATAATAAATGTTGTCAGTGTTGCTGCAACTAAAGCGAGCATACCGATAGCCTGTTTTGATAGATCATTTCCTGTGGCACTTACTGACACGATAACAGATGTTATTGCGGCTGGTCCAGCAAGCAAAGGGGTTGCGAGTGGGAAGATGCTCAGTTTATCAGAGGTAAAGTTAACATTCTCTTCTTTTCTTTGGTGTCTCTTGTCAAAAAGCATTTCTAACGAGATAATAAATAAAATAATTCCTCCTGCTATTGTAAAAGCAGGAAAAGTAATTTTTAAATAAGCTAAAACACTATTCCCCAGTAATCCAAAAAATAACAGGATGAGTGTCGCTATAAATGTTCCATGTAATGCTGTCTTTATTTTTTCTTTTATGCTGAGATGTTCTGTGACAACTAAAAATATAGGAGTACTACCAATAGGGTCGATAACAATAAAATAAAAAATAAAGGTTTTTAAGAATATTTCAGTCATAAAGAGTTTATTATTCGTCTGTTACAGGAACTCTGTTTTTAAAAGCAGAGTGTAGAGTGCCGTCGTCGAGCTGCTCAATTTCACCTCCTACTGGTAAACCTTGAGCTAATTTTGTAATTTTAATTTTGTCATTTTTAATTGCATCCTCAATATAGTGTGCTGTTGTTTGACCTTCGATTGTTGCGCTTGTTGCAATAATAACTTCTTTAAGACTATTTTTTTTAACTCTTCTTACCAAAGAATCTATTAATAAATTTTTCTGTTCATAGTTTTCATTTGAGTTTAACGTACCGCCTAAAATATGAAAATGTCCTTTATAAATACTTGAAGATTCTATAGCCCACATATCTGCCAGATTTTCAACCACACAAATTTTTTCATAAGTATTTTCAACTTCACAAACACAAACTTGGTGAGTAATTTTAAGATTTCCGCAGTTTAAACATCTGACTATATTTTTATAAACTTTAGCTAGTGATTGGGCTAAAGGCTTAACCATACTTTCTTTGTTGTTAATTAATTTTAGAATTATTCTTTTTGCAGATTTGGGACCTAAGCCAGGTAATTTTGCAAAAAGTTTTATTAATTCGTCTATAGCTGGAATGTTATTGTCCATTTAAAAAGGGAACTTAAAATCGAATGGTAAGTTCATGCCTCCTGTGGCTTTTGATAGCTCTTCTGAAGATTTTTTTTTTAATTTTTCTTTAGCATTGTTGTAAGCAGCTATAATTAAATCGTTAATAATTTCACGTGACTCTTTTTTTGCCTCTTCACTGACAGTGATTGCTTTAATTTCATAGTCACCAGTTAAAGTCACTTTTACTAAATTTCCTCCTGCCTCACCCTCTACTTCTATATTTTTAATAGAATCTTGAGCAGCTTTCATTTTAGCCTGCATCTCTTTTGCTTTTGAAAGCATGTCTGTAAAATCAGGCATCATCTTCCTCTGTTACGCTAATAAGTTTTGCGCCGGGGAAAATAGACACAAAATCTTTAACTAAATCACTACTCATTTCTTTTTCTAATTTATCTTTTTTATCAGTAAGATTTTTTTCATAAAAGGTTTTTTCACCTTGATTTTTACTTAGGGTAATAATCCATCTTTTCCCTGTCCATTTCAATAATCTTCCAGTCAAAATTTTAATAAAGTTTTTATTAAGCTTTTCGTTAAAAGTTATATTTATTTTTCCTGTTGTAAAGCTTACTAAATTAACATTCCTCTCTAAATCGTACTTAAGTTCTACTTCTTTTTCTTTTGTGACAATCCGTAGTAATTCCTCGAAAGTTTTTACCTCTAAAAGTTTTAATGTCTCAGATCCAGTATCTGGAATTTTTATAGGATTTGTTTTTATTTGACCTATGTTCTTAAGCTGATTTTTATAAATACTCTTTATTTCCGTATCATTTGGTGCACTAGCCTCGGTGAATATAATTTTTTTTGACAATAAGGATTCACTGTTTGAATTTGATTTAATTGTAACCTCCTCTTCTTGACTAATATTTTTAATATGTATCAACTGCATAATATACATTTCTAGCGCTAAGTTTTCGTTTCCTACAATTTTTAAGTCATCCATTGTTTTAATAGTAAGTTGCCAAAAAATTCCTAAATCTTGAGATTCTAAATTTTTTGAATATGAATCAATTAGTTGAAGCTCTGATTCTGAGATCATTAAATCTTTTTCAATAGGGCCCAAATTAATTCTTCTATTAAATAAATAAATAATTTCTAGGATGTCATTTAAAAAGTTTCTGGCGTCGAGGCCACTATCAATTAATTCTCTTAGGTGATTAGTAGCTTCTTTTTGGTTGCCTGACAAAATTTCTTTAAAAAGAAATAATAATTTACTTTTGTCAGCTAGCCCTAACATTATTCGTATGTCTTGGTCTTTGATTTCTTTATTGTTTATGCTTTTACTAATTAAAGCACGATCTAGTAAAGAAATTGCATCACGAACTGATCCCTCTGAAGCTCTTGAAATAAGTTGAAGTGCACTATCTGAAATACTACCTTTTTCTTTTTTAGTAATTTCTTTGAGGTGTAAAAATAGTTTTTCTAAATTTACTCTCTTTAAATCAAATCTTTGACATCTTGAAAGAATAGTTACTGGAATTTTTCTAACTTCAGTTGTTGCTAAAATAAATTTTAGCCTTGATGGCGGTTCTTCTAAAGTTTTTAACAAGCCATTAAAGGCTTGTTTTGACAACATATGCACCTCGTCAATAATAAATATTTTAAACTTTGCGCTAGTAGGACTATACTTTGCACTCTCAATTAATTCTCTAACATCGTCAATCCCAGTTTTAGAAGCAGCATCCATTTCTAAAATGTCCATGTGATTAGAATTAACGATTTCTGCACAGTGACAGTACTCGCTTGTTTCACATTTTTCACCTTCATCAAATTTTTTTATACAATTAAGTGCTTTAGCAATTAATCTTGCGGTTGTAGTTTTTCCAACTCCTCTTATGCCGGTTAATAAATAAGCATTAGGAGTTTTGCCCAATTTAATCGCATTAGTAATAGTTTGAGCCATCACCTCTTGGCCAACAAGATCTTTAAATTCTTGGGGCCTGTATTTAAGCGCTAATATTTTATTATTTATCATTATAATTAAAGAGGCAGGCATCAACCTGAAAAATTTTCACTACGGCTGCTTCTTTTCAGATCTGACCGGGTTTATGAAACATCCACCTGATGCCAACCTCAATATGATTATATCAAGATCAATTTGATTACTACAAGACTAGAATAGAGATTTTGTGGACTATTTATGTCTAAATACTGAGGCTTCATAAACTCCTAAAATATCTAAGCTTTGCGTGTGAAATCCTAGCTCTTCCAAGCTTTTTTGGACTGATTTTTGTTCGATATGACCCTCAAAATCTAGATAAAAATTAATTTGCTCAAAACTGTTTTTGACAGAAAAACTTTCAAGCTTGGTTAGGTTAATTTGATTCGTAGCAAAACCACCTAAAGATTTATACAAGGCAGAAGCTTCACTTTTTAATCTAAAAATACATGTGGTTATATATTTCTTGTTTCTGTCATATTCAGACTGGTTAATATCTTTTCCCATCACTAAGAAACGAGTGACATTGCCAGCTTCATCTTCAATATTTTTTTTTAATATTTTTAATCCATATGTTTTAGCTGCCAATTCAGATGCAATAGCAGCTATTGAGTTATCACTACTGTTAGCTAAATCTTTAGCAGAACCAGCTGTATCTGCGGATATAATACTTTTAAAATTATTTTTTTTAATAATTTCTTGGCATTGTCCAATGGCCTGAGCATGACTTCTAACATATTTAATGTCCTTAAGTTGAGCTTCGTTTCTGCACAACAAACAATGTTCAACTTTTTGATAGTGTTCAGCATAAATTTGTAATTTAAATTTTGGTAACAAATAGTGAATATCGGCAACTCTTCCTGCTAGAGAATTTTCAATGGGGATAATAGCTTTATAGCTTTTGTCGTCAAACACTGTTTTGAAAGTTTCTTCAAAAGTTTTACAGTTTTTAACTTCCGCATCTTTGAAAATTTCTTTGCAAGCAATGTGTGAATAGGCACCTTTCTCTCCTTGAAATGCTAATTTAATTTTTATCATTTATTTTCCATTTCTTTTTTTATAGCTATTAAATCTGCTTCTGTGTCAACACTTAGTGGGCAAGCGTCAATGAAACCAACATCAATTTTCATTTTATCATCAAGAGCTCTTAGCTGCTCAAGTTTTCTACTTATCTCGAGTTTACTTCTCTCTAGGCTTACATATCTTATTAGAGCTTTGTTAGTAAAGGCATAAATACCAATGTGATGATAAATAAGTTTGTTAAATGGTTCGTTCGAAATTCTAAAAAAATCTACAGCTTTTGCAAAAGATTTTTTTCTAATATCGTTCTCTACAAGTACTTTTACAACATTTGGATCTTTTTCTTCTTGTTTGCTTCCAAAACATGATGCTAAAGTTCCGATATCACATAAATTTTTTTTCATATGTTCTGCCAGATCTTTAATTGCTTGAGGATTTAGATTTGGCATATCGCCTTGAAAATTAATTATAATTTCAGGCAAAGATTTTAATTCATTCTTGAATACTTCAAAAACTCTATCTGTTCCAGTTTTGTGTCTGTCGCTTGTTAATATAGCTAGGCCATTGTAGTTCTTAATAAGGTTTAAAATTTCTTTATCAGGTGTTGCCACTATTACTTCCCCAACATTTGAATTTTTTGCCGAATCATAAACGTGAAGAATCATTTCTTTTTTATTAATAAGCTTTAAAGGCTTATTGGGAAGCCTTTTGGCGTTTAATCTTGATGGTATTATTATAACGATGTTACTCATAATTATGCGTCTCTTAGACGCAAATAAATTAACTAAATTTTAAGTTATTTTTAATATAGTCGTGTTATACGTCAATTAGTAATTATCAAATTTATGGACAGTTTTGAAATAAATAAAATTATAGCTGCTGTACTTATGACTACATTAATAGTTATAGGGATCAATAAACTTGCAGACACAATTTTTCACGTCGAAAAACCTAAGCAATCAGCCTACAAAGTTGAAGGGGTTGAATTAGCATCTTCAACCGCTACAACATCTAAAGTTAAAGAAGTGGTTCAGCTCGATATAAAACAAATTTTAGCTCTTGGAAATGAAACTCATGGCGAAAAAGTATTTAAAAGATGTAGCGCTTGTCATATTGTAGCTAAAGGTGGAAAAAATTTAATTGGCCCTGCTCTTTATGGAGTAGTTGGACGAGCTTCTGCATCTTCACCTGATTACTCTTATTCGTCTGCATTAAAAGCGCATGGAAAAAATTGGGGCTTTGAAGAGTTAAATGCTTTCTTATTGAAACCTCAGTCTTATATCAAGGGAACTAAAATGGCTTACGCTGGTTTGAGGAAAGATAAAGATAGAGCTTCTGTTATTTTATATTTAAACAATCAGAGTGATAGCCCTCTTCCAAGACCTTAGTTCAAACACCAATTAATAATACTTTTTTGTGCATGTACTCTATTTAGAGCTTGAGTCCAAACTACAGATTGTTTGCCATCAATTACTTCATCTGTAACTTCATCACCTCTACTCACGGGTAAGCAGTGCATAAAAATTGCATCCTGCTTTGCGTGTTTCATCAATTTTTTATTTACTTGATATCCTCTTAAAAGTTTTTTCTTTTTTTTTTTGTCTACTTTGTCATTCATAGAAATCCATTTATCAGTCATGATACAGTCTGCATTTTTAGCTGCTTCAGCAGGATTTTTAACAATATTAATATTAGCTTTGATTTTTTTTATCCAATCTAAAACTTTTTTGTCAGGTTTGTATTTATCCGGACAACCTATATTAAGTTTAAAATTAAATTTTGCAGCAGCTGCAATAAAAGAGTTAGACATATTATTATTGCCATCACCTAGCCACGCAATTGTTTTTCCCTCTATATTTCCCTTTGACTCTTCAAAGGTTAAAATATCCGACATAACTTGACAGGGATGACTTAGATCAGACAGCCCATTGATAACTGGAATATCAGAATGTTCAGCGAAATCCTTTAAATTTTTATGTGAAGATGTTCTTATCATTACAATATCTGCGTATTCAGAAAAAACTTTAGCCGTATCTTTGATGGTCTCGCTACCTTTTCCATAATGGATTTCATTGGGGTTTAAAATAATGGAAGAACCACCTAGCTGTTTAACCGCAATATTAAAAGAAATTCTTGTTCTCGTTGAAGGCTTTTCAAAAACCATAACCATAGATTTCCCAGCAAAGGGCTTGTCAAAATCTGCAGCTGATTTGTTTAATTTCTTTCTTTTTGATTTTCTAGTTTTTGCTTCTTCTATGATCTCTCTTAACTCTTGAGAGGAAAGATCGGAAATGTTTAAAAAGTTTTTCATTTAAAAGTTTTGCATACTTTTCTTAAAATTACTATTGCCTGATCAATATTTTCTTTTTTTACATTTAGTGGCGGTAGTAATCTAACAACATTTTCTGCAGCTCTGATTGTAAGTAATTTATTGTCTGAAAGTTTTTTTATGAATAAATCCTGTTCTGGCGTTACTTTTATGCCTACAAGCAGCCCAACACCTCTAACCTCTCTAATTATGCTTGGAAATTCAGACTGTAGTTTAAGAAGTTCATTGTGAAAATAGTGTGCAACCAGTTGAATATTTTTAAAAAAACCTTTTTTTAAAATTAGATCTAAAACAGCATTGCCAACACTCATTGCCAACGGGTTTCCACCAAATGTTGATCCGTGGGAGCCTGGTGTCATACCCGAAGCTACTTTTTTTGTCATCAGACAGGCTCCAATGGGGAAACCACCACCTATTCCCTTTGCTATAGGAACTATATCAGGTGTAATACCAGCATATTCATAGGCAAAGAATTTTCCCGATCTACCGATTCCACACTGAACTTCGTCTAAAATAAGTAAAATATTTTTTTTATTACATAACTTTCTTAAACCTTTTAGGCAATAATCAGGGATAACTTTAATTCCACCTTCTCCCATAATAGTCTCAACCATTATAGCTGCAGTTTTTTTTGTAATAGATTTTTCTAATCCTTTATGATCAGCAAAATCAAAATGGTCAAAACCATCTACTCTTGGACCAAAACCTTCTGTAGCTTTTTTACTATTACTTGCAAAAATTGTAGCTAGGGTTCTACCATGGAAGCTATTATTCAAACATAAAATTCTATTTTTTTTGGGTTGACCTTTAGAGTAAAAATATCTTTTGGCTACTTTAATTGCTAGCTCAGTTGCTTCTGCACCTGAATTTTGAAAAGCCACATAATCTGCAAATGTATTTTGTGTAAGTCTTTTTGCTAACCTTTCTTGCTCTAAAATTATAAACGCATTAGAAACATTCCACAGTTTTTTAGATTGTTTATTAATAGTTTTAACTAAATAATTATTACAATGTCCAAATGAATTTACTGCAATACCTTGTACAAAATCTAAATATTTTTTTCCACTTGTTGAATAAAGATAACAACCTTTCCCTCTTACAAAAGAAATTTTTTTTCTGTTATAGTTGTTTAGTAAGGAGCTCATGGTTAAGATTTTATCTTATAGCCTTTTTTATATAATAAATAAGCCATCATCCACATAATAAAGCTTAAAACTATTAAATAAATTAATCCTACTGTAAGTGAGCTGTCTGACTGTTCTATAAAACTGTATCTAAATCCATCTATCATATAAAAAAATGGATTAGCTTTACTGATTGTGTGAAGGTAGCCTGGCAGTTTATCAATAGTGTAGAAGGTTCCTGACAGAAAAGACAAGGGGATAATAATAAAATTAGTCACAGTTGCCATGTGATCAAATTTTTCAGCCCAAAGACCGGCTACAATACCAAGAGCACCAAGAATAAAGGAAGATAAAAATGTGAATAAAATTAAAGTGAAATAGTTTTTAATTTCAAAATCTATAATTAAATGAAAAATGCATATTGAAATAAAAGCAATCATTATGCTTCTTGTCACTGCAGCGAGTATTACGGCTACAGTTACTTCGCCTGCAGATAAAGGAGCGTATAATATATCAACTATATTTCCTTGTATCTTTCCAATCATAAAAGACGAGGCAGAATGGGAAAAAGATTGTTGAATAACTTGCATGGCAATTAAACCTGGAGCTAAAAAATTAATAAAAGGGACGCCCAAAACATTGCCTCTATCTGTGCCTATAGCTAATGATAGGACTAGTAGAAAAAGTAATGCAGAGATAAGAGGTGAGAAAATAGTTTGAATCCAAACAATTAAAAATCTTAAAACTTCTTTTTTGTAAAGTGTCCACGCACCAATCCAGTTGACTGAACCAAATCTTCTTGTGCCTATTTTATATTTTGAACTAATTTCAACCATGGGCAGTATTATATCTTTATAAAATTAAAAAACTTGTGCAAAACTCATATTGTTGTCGAATTTCCTAGTATTTACTACCACTGCATACTAGATAATGAAATATATTAAGTAAAAATACTATATATAGATATTATTAGACTTATGAGCTGGACAGAACAAAAAGTGCTAAAACTAAGAGAACTTTGGACAAAGGGCCATACAGCTAGTGAAATAGCCGGTATGTTAGGTGAAACAACTAGAAATGCCGTTATAGGAAAAGCCCACCGCTTAAACTTGGAAGAACGTGCACCTTCTAAGGCCAAGCCAAGCTCTGAAAAAAAACAAATTAACAACTCACAGCCAAAACTAAGAGGTTCAGCTAGTAGAAAAAGTAAATTTAATTCTATTTTACTTGATAAAAATTTTGAACCTGAAAATCCAACAGCTTTAGAGAATTTAACTGACCAAACGTGTAAATGGCCTTCAGGTCATCCCGATGAAGAAAATTTTTATTTTTGTGGAAGAAAACCAGTTGATGCTTTTCCATATTGTAAACTACATGTTTTATACGCCTTCCAGCCTAAAGGACAAAAAGAAGAAGTCCTTAATAAAAATAATGAGCTGCCACCATTTATTCAGAAAAAAATTAAATCAGCCTAATTATTTAATTTCTAAAAAGTATGTATTTTATAAAAAAATACTTAAAGTGGGGAAGTACTGTTCTTGTATTAACTGGAATTCTTTTAACCAATTTAAATCACTACCCGATCAATATATTTTTTCATGGGGCTGGGGTCATAGGATGGACTGTTGCTGGTTTTTTGTCAAAAGATAAAGCCATACTTACAAACTTTGGTTTACAAATTCCTTTATTTTTAATTGGATTTTATCAATTATTATTTTAAAAAATTACATGTTACAAATAGAGTAATAACATGTATGAAACTGATATTAAAAAATAGCTATACTTAAATATCATTATGGAACTAACATTAATTTATACCATTATAGGTTTTGGGTTAGCAGGTTACAGCGTTATAGCTAACGACTCCATTCAAACATTAGGCACATTTATAGCTTCTAAACAAAAATGGTTTAAATGGTACACGCTTGCTAGTGCTGCATCATTTGTAATGATTCTTGCTATTACCTGGGGTTGGTACAGTTACGATGGTGATATTTCATATGGAAGA
>Ga0308010_1001149_pt1 | contig 15130 bp, 24 predicted proteins | sample Neamet129_FD_202368 | JGI IMG/M metagenome (GOLD analysis project Ga0308010, IMG submission 202368) | Marine microbial communities from water near the shore, Antarctic Ocean - #129 | ecosystem: Environmental > Aquatic > Marine > Unclassified | place: Southern Ocean | collected 2014-07-24 | reverse complement strand
TACAACAACCAAAAAGAGTTAAGCATTGTGGAAAGATACATATTTTTATCACTTGCTGGTCAAAACTTTACTTTTTTAGACTAAAACATCAACAATACTGCGACTTTTAGCAAGACCAACTACGGTTGACTCAATTGGAAATTGTGCTATAATTGTACTATGTTTAAATTAATAATAATAGGTGCAATATTTTATGCAGGCTATCAGATAGGTGCAAATGGATACGAGGAATTTATTTCTAGTATTAATTTACAAGGTATCGAGACAAAGTTATCTAACCTGTTTGCTGGTATAGGCAATCTTATTAGCAACTTTAACTCGTAAGGAAAAAGATGTATAAACACATGACAAAGATATTTCTTATATTCTTTTTAGGTTTGATGGTTACAAACTGTTCTACATATTCGATGAAGTCGGACATGAGCAAGAACGGTGTGATCAACAAAACTCCTAAATGGTATGTGAAATACCCACACACAACTAAGAAAGTTTATCAAGAGGCGGCATCGGCTGTATCTCCTGATTTAGAATTAGCTGTGAAGAAGGCTACTCTATTAGCAAAAGCTAAATTGGCTGATAGGCTTAATGGTGAGATGAACAATAGATCTACTATTAATAAAAACGAAGCAGGTACAAATGAGTCAATGACTGTGACTGCAGGTGCTCAGGATATTGTTGTGAACGTAATCAGCAACACATTGGTGAGACACTATCAAGTACAGAAACAGGTTATCTACACAACTACAAATAAATCTTACAGGGTTTATGTGATGGTTGAGTTAGGTATTGACCATGTAGCTAACATCGTGTCTGAATTAAAACAGATGAAACTAGCAAAGACTATCGACACTACTGCGATAGACGATGCGGCTGAAAAAGTACTGAACAACTAGGACTATGAGAACTGTATATTATCTTATAGCCCTGGCTCTAGTAATTTTTGTATCCAAGCTGGTATTTGTCAACAAGGCAGAAGCCGGTGGACCATGGAGCAATCAATACTGTGATGTTGAAACAACAACTATTAGAGTAGTTGATGCAAATGGCGTTGTTCTAGAAGAACGAACAGAAGAAAAAGTCACTTGCAACGACGGAGCAAAAGACTTCCTTCATGGTATGGGGATTGCAGACAACTGCGAAATCTTTACTTGGCATATGCCGTTGGGAGAAACCTTTATAGAGCAAAGAGATATTGCTTGTCATAGATTGGATGGTGGATATGAGATTGTACCTGGTTATCACTCTGTTGAGTAGTTTGCTATTTGCCAATAGTGCAATAGCGAATAGTAGCCCTAGCGATGCTGATGTTAAAATGGGTGACGCTGTACCCTTTGTATCAATGGGAGAAATAGAAGACTTTAAATACTCACTACCGAATTTTTTGTGGAGAACTTCTCAATATATGAGATTTAGACTCAAGAAAGATGAAAAACAACAACATAAATCAGCAGTATTTTATATGCTACAAAATGTGCCAAACGGCAAGACTGTTGCATGGTACAGTAAAGAACGCCTAGCAAACGGCAAAGTAAGGGTGGTGCATTCATACCCCACAGGATCCGGTATGTGCAGGATTTATCAAGCATATATCAAGGTTAACGGCAAAGCAAAGCACATGACTAATATGGCCTGCAAAAAGAATTGGTCACCCAGTTGGTCTTTTTCTAAATAAATACATTAAAGGTACTAAATAAGTACATTACAAAGGATTTAAACAATGGCAACAGTTGAACCAAAAGCATTATACGGCGTTTCTCCAGCAGAACCACAAACAACATATTTTACAGTATCGATAGCACAGGCGAATTTCTTAGATACAGAAACAATTAACGGTGGAAGAGTTTCACCTTGTGTGGCAACAGACTTCGCTACATTACCTACAACACTAGCACAATCATTATTGGTTTCAAGAGGAAGCCTAAGATGGAAAATGATGATGGAATCAATTGGTGTTAGATCAAATTTCAAAGTACACAACATAATAACAACTTACTCAAACACACAAGGTGACACTCCAATCACAACACTAGCATTTGGTTTGGTATTTGAAAATCCAGATTACATTCCAACTGTTGGAACAGCAATGGATGGATCAACAACTACTTCAACAAAAGCAGGTTATATTGCAGATAAAATTGGTGAAGCACTAGTAAGCTCTAGAACAGAGAACATGAGTGTTTTTAATCCAACAAGTGGCATTGCAGGACATCAAAACAATTCAGTATCAGTTGGTCCAGTTTTGCTTGTTAGCCAAAACGAACTTCTTGAAGCTATCACAGTTACTGAAGTTACTGCATTTGCACCGAATACAAGCGGTCAATTAGCAAGTGACACGTCATTAACATACTCAGCAGAGTAATAACCATTACCAAATAAATCAGTAGTAAAAAATCTCTACTTCTGTTATAGTAAATACAGAGTACAATGTTTATAGCTATTTTAACACTATTATCAGCACTATCCATATCTGGAGTTGCAATCTTCTATTCAGTAATAGGACTAGCAACCATATTCCCAGGTGCATTTATACCTGTAATAATAATGGGAGGTGTACTAGAAATTGGAAAGCTGATCACAGCCTCATGGCTGTACAGGAACTGGAAGTTTACACCTTTCATGCTGAGGACTTACCTAACAACAGCAGTCATAATATTAAGTTTCATAACATCAATGGGTATCTTTGGTTTCCTATCCAAGGCACACTTGGAACAGAACTTGGCATCAGACACACTGATACAACGTATACAGATTTTAAATGACAAGATAGACAGCGAGAAGAACTCTATAGTGAGGCAGAACGCTGTGATCGACAGACTAGAGAAATCCATAAACAGGACCAGCGGAACTGCTGATGGCGACATAGAAGTACAGCAGTCAATAATAAAGGACGCCAACCAAAATTTAAAAACACTACTTACGGTCGAGACCAACACAGCGAAAGACCTAAATGACAGATTGAAAGTGTTAGACCAGAACGTCAGCGACATACTGACTTCAGACAAATCATTCTTTAACGAAGAGAAAGCGGCCTCAGATCTAAAAGCAAGTCAGAAAGCGGAACGTGAACAGATAGCGGTCAACATCAAAGAAGCACAAGACAGGATAGCAGAATTAAAAGCGGATCACAAGGCAGAGACTTCAGAAGCGAAGACTGTGATAGCAAACATGAGAGCAGGTTCAAAAGACAACAAAGGCACTTACACTGAAGACATAGACACAGCAGAACAAAAGATATTTGATGCACAGGGTAGAATAGACTCATTCATAGTAGAAAAGCAACCACTTGAAAAAGACATGCTAACACTAGAAGCAGAGATTGGACCTGTCAAGTACATAGCCGCACTGGCTGTGGATTGGGGTATAACGGACCAAGTTGATACTAGCAAGGCTGTAAGATGGGTTATACTGCTGTTAATCGTGGTGTTTGATCCCCTTGCTGTACTATTATTAATTGCGGCCAACCAAAGTTTGATGAGGAGATTCCCACCAGAGGCACCTAAACCACAAGAGGTAATTGATCTGGAAAAACCAGAAGACGATGATATCACTCTTAAATGGAATGAGATGATGGACAAAGCAAACGCAGAGGTCAATGCTTCAGTAAAAATGGATCAAGCAACTGCACAATTAAAAGATTGGAAAGAGAAATTAGATTCATTTAATAGTAAAGTACCAACGCCAGAAGCCGAAGCACCAGTAGAAATTATACAAGAAGACAACAGTGTTCCACACGTTGATCTAAAAGGCGGACCAAGACCCACAGTAATAGATGGTTTTGATCCAGACGAACACATTTACGATACAATAGATATCGACAAACCTAAAGTTGACACAGACAAGCAACTAGACGAATTTAAAAAACGTGAGGAAGAGGAAAGACAAGCACTAGAAGAATATGCAAGTAAGGCCGTAGAGGAAGTTGTTGACGAAGAGCAAACAATATCAGAGCAAATAGAAGAAGCAATGGAGCCGGAGAGAACAAGGCCAGACTTCACAGAAGTACTTGAATCCGAAGTTGCAGTGGAGCCTAAGAAAGAAACAATCGGCATGTTAGGCACAGTACTTGTAAAAGACAAGAAGGCGGTACAGCCCCCAAAGCCAAAACAGGTGACGATGACTGATGAAGAACGTAAAGAAATACTTGATGTGTTCCACAATCAGAATGGCAAATACGAAGACATCAGTGATGAGGAATTAAAAGTGGAAAGAGATGAAAGTAACAAAGCACAGTTTCTAGCAGATGTTAGCCTCACAAAAGAAGAGGCGGCAGAGCAAGGTCCTGTAACAGAATCAAGAATGGCATTCTTCCAAGACATAATAGATGATGTATTACGAGGAGACGTCACATTCGAGAATGTTCCAGAAGAGAATAGAAAAATAATTGCACAGATTATGGATCCAGACTTAGACAATCCAATTATAATAACAAAAGGTTCTGCACTTAAAGAACAACACCCCGAAGGGTTAGAAGAGATGAGTGCCGAAGGATTAAAAGAGAAGTTTATGATACAGCCACAAACAGAAGACAGACCGATGACCGACGACGAGTTAGATAATCTGTTAGAAGGATTCGAAGATGCTAAACCTAAAGGCAGAACTAGATTAGTAATTAAAGACGGTAAGAAAATGTTTGTTCCTATAGAAGGAGACTATGTGCAGAATGAAGAACAAAGCACAGAGACTAAATGGGAGCCTGTTAAAGAGTTAGACTTACCTGAACCTGAAAAGAATGAAATTATATTACCAGACTTACCAAACGTATTCGAAGAAGAAGTTATCCCAGAAATTGCTGAATCTATTAACATAGAGCAGTCTATACCACAAGATAAATTTACCAATTACAAAAAAAGGCTTACTAGCGAAGAAGATTATCACCAAAGAATCGAAGCAAGAATAAACGACCTGATAACTAAATTAGAGAAAGGGGAAGTTAAATTAAATGACTTGTCCGACGAAGATAAAAATGTTATAATGGATATATTAAATCAAAATGGATAGCAATAAAATAAACGCAGATAAGGAAATGAAACAAAAGGGCAACGAGGACCTAGATCAAAGTCCTAATGCCGCAGTTGGAGAAAAGTTAACTGCACGTAAAAAAATGGGTACCATAACAATGGTTACTCCTCCCAGTTTCTTTCAAAATCAAAACAGAAGTTTTGCTCTTGTTAATTTAAGCAAGAAAGACAAAGATAACTTTGCTGATCAAATCAACAAATACTTTCCTAAAGAAGACATTACAATTTACCTTTGGGACGATAACAACTTCTCAGCACTAGATCCATTTGCTACAGATGACGCGGAATACGAAAAGTACCTAGAGAACTGGGCACCTAACAAAAAAGGCAGAGACTACACTTGGTTGTTGAATGCCTGCAGAGCCGCAACCACTGTGATAATGAATATGGATTATAGTTCAAACCAAATGAAAGTATGGTCAGGATACATCCTTACAATGTCCAAAACTTGGTTTATTAATTCTAATGAAGATGACTCATCAAGTTTCAGTGTACTAAACAGGAATAAGATTCAAGGAATGCACGAGCTATTCCCTAAAATCAAAAAACTCAAAGATAGTCGATAGTGTCAGAGGAATCGTTAATCTGTTCCTTTTGTAATAAGTCACGTAAAGATGTGACTAAGATGATTGTGGGTGGCAGTAAGACTGCAATCTGTAATGAGTGTGTTAAACTTTGTGTAGAAATATTAGACGAAGATGTAATAAAAGCACGTAAAGAGAAATTGTATGCAGGTGATAAGAACATTTTAAATCCTGTACATATTAAAGAACATCTAGATCAATACGTTATAGGACAGGATCAAGCAAAGACAGTGTTGTCAGTTGCTGTTGCTAATCACTACAAAAGAATAGTACAACCACCATTAGACTTTGACTTAGAGAAATCAAATGTTATGATACTAGGAGCCACTGGTGCAGGGAAAACACTCATGGCTAGAACTATTGCAAAATATCTAGATGTACCGTTTGCTATTGCAGATGCAACCACACTAACTGAATCAGGGTACGTAGGAGAAGACGTAGAAAATGTGGTACAAAAACTTTATTCAAAAGCCGGTGGCGACGTAGAGAAAACACAAAAGGGCATAATATTCATAGATGAAATAGACAAGATATGTAGGAAAGGTGAGAACACTTCGCTGACCAGAGATGTGTCAGGTGAAGGTGTACAACAAGGACTACTTAAAATTGTAGAAGGTACAGAGTGTAGAGTGCCACCAATGGGCGGTAGAAAACATCCTGATCAACAAACAATTACAATAGACACAAAAAATATATTGTTTATTGTCGGCGGAGCATTTACGGAACTAGAAAAACAGATTAAAAATAAGAAGTCCGGGGGAATGGGATTCGGAGCAAGTCTACAACAAAACGATGAAAAAAACTATCTGTCTGACGTTAAACCTGAGGATTTAATTAAATACGGGTTGATACCAGAATTTGTGGGTAGGTTCTCTATGATAACAAGCATAGACAGTTTGAACGAAGAACAGTTGATAAAGATATTAACAGAACCTAAAAATGCTATAATCAAACAAACAAAGTATCTGTTCGGATTAGATGATATAGATATTGAATTTACCAAAGAGGCCAAAATTAGCATAGCTAGAAAAGCCAAAGAATTGGGCACTAATGCTAGAGGACTTAAAAATATAGTAGATTCAACAGTTTTGCCATATCAATTCGATGCCGCAGAAATGAGAACAAACGGAGTAAACAAAATACAAATAACTGCAGATGTGGTTGACAACAACGCCGATCCTGTGTTATTATTTAAAAAACAAGATGGAAAACAAAAAATACAAAACAAGTAGACCAGAAGGATTTAAAGGATATTACGTAGAAGTTCGTCCAGGTGAAGATGCCATCAGAGCATACAGAAAAATTAAAAGAAAAATTAAAGACGACAATTTTATAGAAGAATTAAGAGACAGACAGTATTTTCAAAAGCCGTCTTTCAAAAAACGTGAAGCCGCTAAAGCAAAAAAGAAAGTTCTTAGAAAGCTACAAAGAGAACGTGATGACAGCCAGTTCATGGGTGTTAGAAGAAAATAATAGTACCACTTAATACCTCCCCCAAAAACATTTAAATAGCTGTACTTAAAAACAATCCTACATAGGTATTTAAATGGCAGAAAAGAAGAAAAAGAAGAATTTTTTATTGAGCAACATAGTAATGATACCTATTGTGGTGTCAATATTGGTTGGATCATTCTCAGGAGTCAAGTACGTAGTGAACCTGACAGACACTATTGACGCATCAGAACAACACATAGTCAATCTTGAAAGAGATCTAGCAGTTGCCAACGACAAAATAGCTGAAATGAATGGCAGACTTTCAAGAGCAGAAGCTACTTGGGAGATGGCAGAGAACCTATACAGAACACTAGCAGAGACGGTTAGGGAGCATGGCTATGACCTCAAAGACTTGGCTAGGTAGTTTCCTATTATCCATACTGGTATTGGTGCTTTGTACCAAGTACGCACAAGCACGTAATGAATACTTCAACGATGGATTCAGAGCATGTCAATACGGTAACATGGATGTGTCCACAAGTTATTCACAAAACGACACAGACTACAGACACTACTCGCCCAGCAACGATTACGACAACTTCTCAGACAGGAAAGAACTGAAATTTACTTTCAGAAAATATCTAGGTGTGAGCAAAAAAGACTGTGAAGAAGTGAATAAAATACAGAGAGAGAACACAAGCCTAAAACAAGAACTGGAGATGCTGAAAGTTTGTAGCAAGTACGCAGGCAGAGAACTACCACCACAGTTCAGCACAGTAGCAGAAAAGTGTAAGGGACTAATGCCAGCAGTAGACAGACGTAGAGATGAGAAGAAGAATCCAGCATGGGATGACATGAAGAAAGAATACAGAGATGCCAACCCGGGCATAGAGATGATGGACGACGCACTACCCAACATCATAAAAGGAAACAATCCTGCAGTGAAGAAGAATGAACCCCTGAAGATACCCAAATACCTTACAGACGAGTTACCAGTACCTACACAATAATTTTACCAAACATACTCGTAATTTGACATATAGTAGATATATGTTATAATAAATAAAACTGAAGATTGCTTTAGATAGGATCTTCACTATTACTAACTCGCTTAAACTTAAAAGGAGGAAAGCACATGAAAAACAATCTATCTATTTTTAACAACCTAAGACCACTAACCGTAGGGTTCGACAATGTGTTCGATCAATTGGAATACATGATGGAAGACCGTTTCTTTGAGAAAGGAACAGTCGCAAACTTCCCACCATACAACATAGTAAAGACTGGTGAGAACACCTATGACGTAGAACTTGCACTTGCAGGTTTCAACAGGAAAGACATCGAAGTAGAGTACAGAGAAAATCAACTCACAGTCAAGTCCAAGAAGCAGGAAAAAGCTGATGAGACTGATCCAGATGGTAACATGATACACAGAGGCATATCAAAGAGGATGTTCTCTAGATCATTTACTGTTGCTAACGATGTTGAAGTCAAGGGTGCGGAACTGAAGGACGGTCTGCTTAAGGTGAGCCTGGAGAGAATTATACCAGACCACAAGAAAGCAAAGACCATCGAGATCAAGTAAAGTAAAGTGGATGGGGTGGTAATATGCCACCCTGCCCAATTGACAAGTTAACTAGATATGCTATAATAACACTATGGAAATGACTGATATACAAACACTCACAAAAGAAAAAATCAAACTCGAAGAACCTGGAATGTACGATGTTATATTCTTGAACGACAACATCACGACAACGGAATTTGTTGTCAGGGTACTGAAGCAGATATTTGGCAAAACACAGCAACAGGCAGAAATTATAATGACCCGAGTACACACTGACGGACAGGGAGTAGTGGGATCATTCGTACACGAAGTTGCAGAACAAAAAGGTATAGAAGCAACATTACTTGCAAGGCAGGAGAACTACCCGTTGCAGGTCAAAGTCAAGAAGCAATAATGTACGTCAACGATTACGTCCGGGCAAACAAGGAAGTGATCGAGTTCGTGCAGAACGCGGTACCGGGAGCCATTGACAAGTATGTCGGCACACTGGACTACGCCACCGCCAGGTTCAACACCATACTACTGAAACTATCGCAGGATCCACTTGGTGCCGATGAACACGGCAATGAGATAGATGAATGCTTCAGTGCAATACAAAATTTCCATGAGGACACAAAAAGATACTTGACCTGGCCCTATTTCCTTAAACCAATCATGGCACTCAAACTCCACTGGTCTGGCACTACACAGATACCAAAAATAAAGTTCCTGCTGGAAAAAATCAATAATTAACCATATGAGTATATGGACAGAATTTGATCCTTTAAGGTCTTGTGTGATAGGCACAATACCAGAGCCTAAAAAAATATTACCCTTCACACAACTTACAAACCGATATGAGAAATACTTCACTGAAATTTTGGATAGGTCCAGGCACGAGTTAGATGATCTTGAAAAAATAATACAAAGTTTTGGTGTTAAAACGTTTAGGAGTAGACAGGACTATCCTGTACACAACGGCAAAACAATCAACACTCCCCCATTAGCAGTACGAGACATTTTCAGTGTGTATGGGAACAGTCTCTTCAAAGGAAATTTCGCCTTCGAATGGAACAAAGAAGTTCCTAAGTCTTGTGATAACACATTGTCCCAAATGAATTTTGACAGTGTCACACAACTGCCCACAGACGATAAATTTTATGATGGAGACTTCGCCAAATTTGATCCGGAATTAGATCTTCTTAGACCCATGTTCCATCCTCCGATGTCATTGAGGATAGGCAACGATGTTGTAATAGCAAAACGTTACGCCAAGGAGGGCAACACGTTAGGTAGGCAGGCATACGAAAGATGGCTACAATCAGTTAACCCTCAAGTTAGGTTTCATGTCGTAGACACCGAGAGTCACATTGATTCACAGATTTTCATAGTGCGTCCTGGATTAATGCTCACCTGTTTGGATCACAAACATTTGCCAAAATACTTTGATAAATGGGAAAAGATTCACGTGGAACCAGTGGGTTCACAACTCATGCACAAGAAAAACGAGTATAGACATAAAAAATTCCATCCAGTGATAGCACAGTGGTTCTACAACTTTCTAGAAACCTGCACAGAAGAAACATATTTTAATTTAAATAGTCTTAGTATAAACGAAAGCACAGTCTTGTTTACAGGACGCCACCCTGAACTTTTCAAAAAGTTGGAAAAAAAAGGAATAACCTGTGTGCCTATACAGATGAAAGCCACCACGTTCTGGGATACTGGCGTGCATTGTGCAACCAATGAAATCGAAAGAGCAGGAGATTTGATAGATTATGCTTAACTGGCTACTGTGGACAATACCACACCAGTACGTGAGGAGATACCTGTTCACCCTGTGGTTGGTCATGTTCTTTCTACCAGGATACGTATTAGGATTGCAATTTACGAAATTTGGCTTTATAATAAACTTATTATGGTATGATTTGATCTTCTATGGTTGGGTCAGAGTAAAACAACAATTGGGAGATGACGAATGAAAGCAGTAGTATGGAGCAAACCGGCATGTCCGTTTTGTGTCAAAGCAAAGAACTTGTTGAAGAACAAGGGAATAGAGTACGAAGAGAAGAACATAGCGGAAGGTTATAAGATCGAAGACCTGCTGGCACTGGTGCCCAACGCAAGAACCATGCCTCAGATTTGGCTCGACGGCGAACACATAGGTGGGTACGATCAGCTAGAAGCAAAACTTAAGGAGATAAAATGATAAAAGAAGCACTAATAAAAAAACTAGAAGGTGACATCGAGGTTGCTAAAGCAGACCTGAGAGTATTCCTGGCAAATCCTATCGGTGTAGCAGAACACATCGACTATGTGATCACTGCCGAGAAGAAACTTGAAGCACTGGCACACGCAGAAGACAAGTTACAATCACTGAAAAATTTATAGTGGCATACTCTGTCAACGACAAATGCATAATGTGTAAGCACACGGACTGTGTGGAGGTGTGTCCCGTTGACTGTTTCTATGAGGGTGAGAACATGTTGGTCATAAACCCAGACGAGTGCATAGACTGTGGAGTGTGTGAGCCGGAGTGTCCAGAGGACGCCATACTGCCAGACACAGACCCAGAGGGAAAGAAGTGGGTAGAATTCAACAACACATGGTCACTGAAGTGGCCAGTGATAACAACAAAAAAAGATCCGTTGCCTGATCATGCAAAGCACTCAGGAGAACAAGGAAGACTAGAGACGTACTTCAAGGACAAATAATGGATCACGGGAAGATAACAAATGAAGAACAAGTATAAAGACAAGAAGAAATCAAAATGGCAGGTGCAACGGGAGAAGGACGTGAGCAAGGGCTCGCATTTTGATCCGGAGATACACCAGCTGGGCAGAGAAGGATACGGATACCAGATGAAGCGGGACTACAAGTCCACGCCAGAGGAACTGTCAGGTAAGAACCTACCTTTCACGTCGAACACGGACAAGGAAGAATGATAGCAAACAAGATCACAGAAATGGGAGACAATCTTAGACTGTTAGAAGGACACGACAGATTGCACTACCTCATAGACAAAGCAAAAGATATGGAACCACTTCCAGAAGCGGTCAAGATCGATGACAACAGGATACGTGGCTGTGCATCTAAGTTATGGATCATAGGTGGTGCCAAGGAAGATGGTACAATGATGTATCAAGTGGACGGAGATGCACATATCAGCAAGGGCACTGCAAAGATAGTGACAGACATAGTGAATGGAGAACCTAAAAACGAAGTTGCCAATCTCACCGTAGAAAGTTTCACACCGTTAGGGATAAAAGAACTATTAACGATGCAGAGACAGAACGGGTTGGGAGAACTAATCAACAGAATAATAAGGATAGCACATGATTGATATGCCAGAAGGATGGGTGCCAAATGACAGTGCATCTGTTGACCCACAACTAGAAACAGATCTAAAAGACATCAAGGAACATCCACCAACACAGGAAGAACTGATGCCTAGCATAGTTGAGAAACTTAAGGAGTGTTATGATCCTGAGATAAGTGTGGACATATACAACCTAGGACTGATATACGATGTAAAAGTAACAGAAGACAAGACTGTACACGTGTTAATGAGCCTCACCAGTGCATTCTGTCCAGCGGCAGATATCATACCAAAAGATGTCATGGACAAGGTAGAAAGCATATCAGGTCTCAAATGCAAGGTCAAGATAACAATGCAACCACAGTGGGGTCGTGAAATGATCAATCCTGAGGTTCGTGACCTAATGGGACTATGATGAAAGTAGAACTTATAGATCAAATGGGCACAGACCTGTCTGTTGTCAATGCGGCACGGGTAAGTTATGCCAAGACCAAAAAAACATTTGAAGCATCAGATGAGAAACTAATAAAGTACCTAGCAGAGCATGAACACTGGTCACCGTTCGCACACGCATCAATGCAGTTCAGGATCAAAGCACCCATCTTCGTAGCAAGGCAACTTGTGAAGCACCAGGTGGGATTGGTATGGAACGAAGTTTCAAGACGTTATGTGGACAATGCACCAGAGCTGTACAAGCCAGACTTATGGAGGGGCAGACCACAGAATTCAAAACAGGGTTCGGATGGAGAAGTCAAACTGGACCAAACAATAGAACACAACATGGAGACAACAATGGAGAGCTGTCTCATACTGTACAACAGTCTGTTGCAGAAAGGTGTGGCACCAGAGCAGGCACGTATGGTATTACCGCAAAGCATGATGACTGAATGGTATTGGTCAGGCACACTGTATGCATTCGCAAGGGTGTGTAATCTGAGATGCAAACCAGACACTCAGAAGGAGACACAGGACGTGGCCAATGAGATAGATAAATTAGCAGATGAGGCTTTTCCTTACTGCTGGAAATATTTGAGGAAATAAATGAAACTAGGTATTGTAGGACATGGCTTCGTAGGCACAGCAGTGGATCACGGGTTCACCCGAGACATACAGAAGTTCATAGTGGATCCCAAACACAACAGCACCAACACCATAGAGGATTTGATCAAGTTCAAGCCTGACGCAACATTCGTGGCAGTGCCAACGCCACAGTTGAAATCGGGCGAGTGCAACACAGAGATACTGGAAGGTGTGATGCAAAAGCTGAACACTAGCAAAGGTCTGCTTGTCATAGTCAAAAGCACGGTACCAGCATACAAATTACAAAGCATAAAAGAACAGTGTGTGGACATCAGAATAGTTTATAATCCAGAATTCCTCACAGAGAAAAACTACATCGATGATTTCGTCAATCCTGTCATGCATGTATTTGGCGGAACGAATGCAGACACAGATGCAGTTGAGAAACTGTACCTGGAACATAGTGATTGTAAGGAATGTCCTGTGTACAAGACGGATCTGATAACGGCCAGCATGGTCAAGTACTGCATAAACAGTTTCCTGGCAACAAAGGTCACATTCATGAACGAGATGTATGACGTGCTCAAAGCGGCCAAGGGTGCCGACTGGAACACGTTCACAGACATTATTGCAAACGATCCTCGTATAGGAAAGTCACACATGCGGGTACCGGGTGCAGACGGACTGAGAGGATACGCAGGGAGTTGCTTTCCCAAGGACACTGCCGCACTGGCATGGTTTGCCCGTGAGATACTGAACACACCGTTCACGCAGTTGGACACCAGCATAGCGATCAACGACACACTTCGTAAAAAGAACCAGTCATAGGCACATAAATACTGACATGAAACCATGGTTTGAAAGAGAAGCGAAAGTAATCAAGTTCCCAGAGCCTGAGAAGAAAGTGGTACAGATGCCCAACGTGGCAAGTTACCCGGACTTCATCACGGGTGTCTCAGACCTAAAAGCGAGAATGGGTAAGGGAGAGATATCACAGGATTCACATGACAAGCTGTACACGGACCTGATACACAGGTTCATGAAGAAGGAGAGCTTCGAGACTCCTTGGTTCCTGAGGGAAGCACCTGAAACTCAACCTACTGATTTAAAAACATTGGCCAAACAAATTAGTACATTACCTGCAGATACAGATCCTAGGATTATAGACAAGATTGTAACTGCTATAGAAATGGCTAGAAGTGATAAACCCGGAAAAAATAAAGGTTCTCGGAAAGATTCATACACACGTATAAAAGATCCATTGAAACAAGTAGGTGAATTAGATGCTGATATGGCGAAGTCATATAGATACGTTGCAAAACAAATGCTAGGAAACAATTTGACCAGTGATGAGATATTCAAACAAATAATTCCTGCAATACAACAGGATAAATGTATTAATCTAGAAGAACTTACTTCTCTTAGAAGTAATTTAAGTAAAATTATTCCAACGTATGGTCTTTCAAGACAGACTGCGTTCTTCTACACAGATTTATTAATGACCCAACCGGGACAAGGAGTTGGCCCTGGTGAAGTATTATTTTCAGTCTTCAGCCAATCTATTAGAAAAGGTGGTAAGGGTGATCTTACATTAAAATCTGGAAAAGGAATTGAGGTTAAAGGAGCAGATGAGGCCTCAGGGAAAGGTGCAGGACGTATGAGAGATGCTGATTTAGAAAAAGTGAGAAACCCAGCATATGCAAAATTAGCCGCTGACGTTCTTAAAAAATTTCCGACTGACAAGGCTACCGGAATAGGATTAGGTAGTGCAGGTATAATGGGATTAATGAAGAAGTTTCCAAAACAGAGAAATTATCTAATAGACCGTACTATTAAATTGTTTGATGCTCTCTTTCCACAGGGAGGTTACTCAAAAGAATTTAAACAGGCTTTAGAAGCCGATGATGTAAAGAACGCTCACTATTACTATGGGCTATCTAATATGCAACAGTACCATATTGTTAAGGCCAGCGGAGGACAAGACCAAGCATACCTGTTCGTTGACACTGCAAATAGTCCAGCAACTACAACATACATTGACAGTTTCGCGGACGGTCTTGCAGGTCTAAAAAAAGGAGTACTTAAAATGAAAATTGCAGGTAGTCCTTACATTGTTGCAAAAGTTGGAAGAGAAAAAGAAGCCTATCCAAAAGTATCTTTGTACCCAGCAAAATAATCAATACACACAATTCACAGCACAAACACAAAT
>Ga0308010_1001144_pt1 | contig 15196 bp, 16 predicted proteins | sample Neamet129_FD_202368 | JGI IMG/M metagenome (GOLD analysis project Ga0308010, IMG submission 202368) | Marine microbial communities from water near the shore, Antarctic Ocean - #129 | ecosystem: Environmental > Aquatic > Marine > Unclassified | place: Southern Ocean | collected 2014-07-24 | reverse complement strand
GGTTGCTTTAAAAGATATTGCTAATAGACAGGGTATTGATCTTGCTTATTTAGAGCAATTATTCAGAAAGCTTAGAGTGGCTGGGTTGGTTGATAGTATTAGAGGTAGGAATGGTGGATATATTTTTGCTATTGAGCCAAAACATATTTCAATTAAGGATATTATGCATGCCGTTGAAGAAAATCTAGACTCTACAAATTGTGCTGGCACGGCTACCTGCCATGCAGGCAAAAGATGTAACTCTCACCAGCTATGGGATGACTTAAACAATGTTGTGGATAGTTTTTTAAGGGATATTTCAATTGCAGAGCTCGCTGAATCACCTAAGCAACCACATATCAAATTAATGGAAATACAATAATGAGTACTGACATAAACCTACCAATCTATCTCGATTATGCATCTACGACCCCAGTAGACCCTCGGGTTGCCAAAAAGATTTCTGATCATTTAACTTTAGATGGAAATTTTGGTAATCCAGCATCACGGTCGCATAAATTTGGCTGGAAGGCAGAAGAATCGGTTGAGGAGGCTAGGTCGCATGTAGCAAACTTGGTTGGTTGCGATCCCCGAGAAATTGTGTGGACATCCGGTGCCACTGAAGCAAATAATTTAGCTATTAAGGGCATTGCAAATTTCTATCAAGCTAAAGGCAAGCATATAATTACTTCCAAGATTGAACATAAAGCTGTATTGGATGCATGTAGGCAGCTTGAAAGAGAAGGCTTTGAGGTGACTTATTTGGATCCAACAGAAGGCGGCCTTATAACCACTAGCTTAATAGATAGCGTTGTAAGAGACGATACTGTCCTGATTTCAATCATGCACATTAATAATGAGCTTGGTACAGTCAATAATCTTCATGAGATAGGATCTTACGCAAGAGAAAAAGGCATCTTTTTTCATGTGGATGCCGCTCAAAGTACTGGCAAAGTAGAAATAAATTTGTCTGAGCTACCCGTAGATTTAATGTCATTTTCTGCTCATAAGACATATGGTCCTAAAGGAATCGGTGCTTTGTTTGTATCTCGTAAACCGCGAGTAAGAATTGAAGCTCAAATGCATGGAGGTGGTCATGAAAGAGGTATGAGATCTGGCACCTTGCCAACGCATCAAATTGTTGGAATGGGAGAAGCTTTTAGAATTGCCAAAGAGGAAATGTTTTCCGATAAAAAGAAAATCGAAGCTCTCCATAAAAAGTTTTACGACTCTGTTTCAAAAATTGAAGAAATTTATGTGAACGGAGACATGAAAAATAAAGTTAGCAATATTCTAAATATTAGCTTTGCATACGTAGAAGGAGAATCTTTAATCATGGCCTTAAAGGATATTGCGGTGTCTTCAGGGTCTGCTTGCACCTCTGCAAGTTTAGAACCTTCATATGTATTAAGAGCACTGGGAAGGAAGGATGAACTTGCATCTAGCTCTATAAGATTTTCCTTTGGTCGATTTACCACTGACGAAGATATTGAATACACACTGTCTCTAATTAATCATGCTGTTGAAAGACTTAGGGAGCTATCACCCCTATGGGAAATGTATCTTGATGGCATTGATCTTGATACAGTGGATTGGCAAACGCATTAAATATTGGGAGGTATTTATGGCATATAGTAAAAAAGTAGTTGATAAGTTTGAAAATACTATTAACGAGCCTGCAAAGCATAATGTAGGTAGATTTGATCCAAAGGACCTGGATATTGGTACCGGTATGGTTGGAGCGCCAGCATGTGGAGATGTTATGAAGTTGCAGATTAAATGTGAGCAACAGGGTAATACTCATGTTATTAAAGATGTAAAATTTAAGACATATGGTTGTGGTTCTGCTATTGCTTCGTCAAGTGAATTGGTTGAAATGCTTCTTGGTAAGACTCTTGAAGAAGCCAAAGAAATTAAAAATATTGATATTGTGGAGGCTCTTGAGTTACCACCTATTAAAATTCATTGCTCAGTTTTGGCTGAAGATTCGATCAAACAAGCCATAGAGGATTACGAGCAAAAGCAGTAAAGATGGAAAAGTTTTCTCCCGAAGCATTAAAATTTTCTGAAAATGCACTTGCGCACTTTGCTTCGAGCATTCAAAGTCGAGGAAAAGGCTTGGGCGTTCGTATCGGCGTTAAAAAAGCTGGTTGCTCAGGATTTGAGTACTTCTTTGAATATGTTGATGATATTTTAACAGAAGGCCAAGATATTATATTCCATGAAAGTGACTGTAATATTTATGTTGATCTAGAGAGCCTTAATTACCTGAAAGGCAGCATGGTTGATTATTCTGATGAAGGTCTTAACAAAGGTATTAAGTTTCACAATCCAAATGCAAAAGCTGTGTGTGGGTGTGGCGAAAGTTTCACTATCTAAAATGGCTTTTATAAAAGTATTACCTCACTTTGAGCTTTGTCCTGATGGGGCTGAGTTTGAAACTAAGCCAGAGGAATCTATCTGTGAAGCTGCCCTAAGGGAAGGCATTAAAATAGAGCATGCATGTGAAATGTCATGCGCTTGCACGACTTGCCATGTTATTGTCAGAGAGGGTTTTGATGATCTTGATGAGGCTTCTGAGACTGAAGAAGATATGCTTGATAAGGCTTGGGGATTAGAATCCAATTCACGTTTAAGTTGTCAAACTACTCCAACAGATGGCGAGTTTACAGTTGAATTACCAAAATATACAATCAATCAAGTCTCAGAGGATCATTAATGCAGTATAAATGGTCAGACATTCTTGATATCGCAATAGATTTGCATGATGCCTATCCAGAAATTGATCCTCAGTGGATAAGTTTTCCTGATTTACACAGTAAAATATGCTCCTTAGAAAACTTTGATGATGATCCACTGAATTCTAATGAAAAAATACTTGAAGCAATTCAGATGGCATGGATGGATGAATCTGATTAACTCGCCTATAATATCGCAAAATTTAGGAGTAACCTTATGTCACTAGAAAGAACACTATCAATTATAAAGCCGGATGCAACATCAAGAAATCTTATGGGCAAGATCATTGATCGCTTTGAAGAGAATGGCCTAAAAATTGTTGCTGGCAAACTCATTCATATGGATGAAGCCAAAGCAGGTGGATTTTATGCAGAGCACAAAGAAAGACCCTTTTTTCCAAATCTTGTTGAATACATGATTTCTGCACCTGTTTTTGTGCAAGTGCTCGAAGGAGAAAATGCTGTATTAAAAAATAGAGAGTTGATGGGCGCGACCAATCCAAGTGATGCAGAGCCCGGAACAATTAGAGCAGATTTTGCAGAGACTATTGATGCAAATGCTGTACATGGATCAGATTCATTAGAGAGTGCTGCTAGAGAGATTGCTTATTTCTTTGAAGCTAATGAAATCTTTTAATTGAGTGCCTAAAGAAAAATTAAACTTGCTTGGATTCTCTCATGAATCCTTGGTGGAATTTTTCGACTCAATTAAGCAACCAAAATTTAGAGCCTCCCAATTGATGAAGTGGATTCATCAGAGGGGAGTGCTTAATTTTATGGAGATGACTGACTTTAGTCTTGAGCTAAGAGAGCAGTTAAGTGAGCTAGCCATAGCCGAACCGCCTGAGGTTGAGGATTGTTTGACTTCTCCAGAAGGGACTAAGAAATACCTTATTAAATTAGATTCTGGCTCGATGATAGAAATGGTGATTATTCCTGAGAGAAAAAGACTGACGCTTTGCATTTCCTCGCAAGCGGGTTGCGCTCTGCAGTGTACATTCTGCGCTACCGGTGCTCAGGGCTTTGAAAGGAACTTAACGCCGAATGAAATTATTGGTCAGCTATGGTTGGCAAATTTTCATCAGCAATCCTCCCAGCAAATTTCTAACGTTGTTTTTATGGGCATGGGCGAGCCTTTATTGAACGTGATTCCAGTTCTTAGCTCTATCTCAATTATGCAACATCAAAATGCTTATGGCCTTTCTAAAAGACGCATTACTTTAAGTACCTCAGGAATAGTTCCTGAAATTAAAAAATTGGCATCAAAAACTGATGTTTCTTTGGCAATATCTTTGCATGCGGCAAATGATAAATTAAGAGATGAGATTGTTCCTATTAATAAAAAATATCCACTTGACCAACTAATACAGTCTTGCAAAGATTATCTAATCAATCAAAGTAAACGGAAAACAATTACCATTGAGTATATTTTAATTGATGGGGTCAATGATTCGCTTGAGCATGCAAGGCAGCTTGTGAAGGTTCTTTGTGGCCTTTCTTGTAAGGTTAATCTTATTCCATTTAATCCTTTCGACGGATGCAATTATATAAGATCGCAAGAAAAAACTATTAAAGATTTTAAAGAGCATCTTATTAGCAAAGGCGTGATTACCACATTAAGGATCACCAGAGGTGATGCAATAGATGGAGCATGTGGCCAATTAGTCGGCAAACTTACAAAAAGCATTAAAGCAAAGAATAGCTCAAAAAATATTAATATAGTGCATACCTCATGAAAATGAAATCAGCTCAAACTGCAAAAATTGGTAAAAAATTTAAGATTGCACGAGAGTTACTTGGACTTTCTGAGATTGAAGTATCAGGCATAACTTTTATCAATGTTGATTATATTAGAGCCATCGAATCTGGAGACTATGATATTTTTCCTGCCAGAATGTTTGCTTTGAGGTATTTTGAAAAATACTCAAGTTTCTTAAAAATTAAACAGGTATTTTTTGATATTTATGATGTTGATAATATCCCTGATGATAGCAATGTCATTAAAAAAGACTGGATTAAAGATTTCTATCCTCAAATCAAGATTGCGGTTACCTTAGCCCTATTTATAATCTCCGCCTTTATTGTTTCTAATCAGTGGGGTCAAACTAATGCACGAAAAGAAATAAGTAACCTGCCTAGTAAAAACACTCAAGAGAATATTGCTATTTCATCAACAAATGATCGAAAGTTAATCGATAATGCCTTATCCACAATCAACTCTTTTGATCAACCCGTTATCAATCAGGCTGAAGAGTCTGAACTTAGTGAATTTGCAGTTGATCAAGGAGTTATTAATAATTTATCTCTAAGCTTTCTTGAAGATAGTTGGGTAGAAATTTACCAAGGAAGCAATCAACTCATATACAAACTATTTAAGGCAAATAACGATTTTGAGATATCAATAACGCCGCCATTTAAAATTATTGTTGGAAATGCAGGGGGGATAGTTGGATTTTATAATCAAAATGAAATCAACTTTACTCAGGTAGCTAATAAGCTTAATGTTAGCTCTATTGAGATAGATAATGAATGATTCATGGATAGTCAGAAAAAAAACAAAGCCAATTTTTGTTGGTGATGTCGGCGTTGGTGGCAATCATCCGATTTCCATCCAATCTATGACCAATACTAACACTGCAGATGTCCAGGCAACTGTTGGTCAAATAGAAGACTTACAAGCCGCCGGAGCAGATATTGTAAGGGTCTCTGTCCCCGATAAAGAGTGCGCAGCAGCATTTAAAAAGATCAAAAAAGCTGTTTCTATACCACTGGTAGCTGATATCCACTTTGATTATAAAATTGCTCTTTTGGTTGCAGATAGCGCTGACTGCTTAAGAATAAATCCTGGTAATATTGGAAAAGCGGATAAGGTAAAACAAATTATTCAAGCTGCAAAAGATAACAATGTCCCTATAAGAATAGGCGTAAATGCTGGTTCGTTAGAAAAAGATTTACAAAAAAAATATGGCGAACCTAATTCTGACGCTTTGGTAGAATCTGCTCTAAGGCACGTAGAGATTCTTGATAAACATGATTTTCAAAATTTTAAACTAAGCCTAAAAGCGTCAAATATTAAAATGACTGTTGAAAGTTATAGAAAATTTTCAAAACTACTTGATCAGCCTCTGCACCTTGGGATTACAGAGTCTGGGAGTTATAGAGCAGGCTCTGTTAAATCCTCTATTGGTCTTGGGCTTCTGTTAGCTGATGGCATAGGAGATACAATTAGAGTCTCTCTTGCATCAGATCCAGTGGACGAAATCAAAATTGGATGGGATATTTTAAAAAGTTTAAATCTAAGAAGTCGTGGAATTAGAATAATTGCATGTCCTAGTTGTTCTAGGCAAAATTTTAATGTCATAGAGGTTGTAAATGAATTGGAGAATAGGTTTGAGGGAATTTCAGAGGATTTAGAAGTGGCAATTATTGGATGCTATGTTAATGGTCCAGGAGAATCAAAAGCAGCAGATGTTGGTTTAACAGGTGGTCCGAGCAATTTATTGTATGTGGATGGATCTCCTTTAAAAAAAGTCTCTAATGAGAAACTTGTTGATACAATAGAAGATCAGGTAAGAGAAAAGCTTGAAAGTAGAAAAGTAAGCAACATTATTGTTAAAGGTTAATTAGTGAAAATTCAATCATTGAGGGGTATGCCAGATTTTTTTCCTGATGATCTAAAAAAATGGCACATGCTTGAACAAAAGCTTTCCCAAGCTTTTAATGCATTTAATATCGAGGAAATCCGCACCCCATTACTAGAATCCACAGATTTATTTGATCGCTCCGTAGGCAATTCATCCGATATAGTAAATAAAGAACTTTATAGTTTCTTAGATAGAAATCAAAAAAGCGTTAGCTTACGTCCGGAGGGTTCAGCGAGCGTTATTCGTGCAATTATTCAAAAAAAACAAGAGCATGAAAAGCATAAATTATGGTATCAAGGCCCAATGTTTAGATATGAAAGACCTCAGAAAGGTCGTTTTAGGCAATTTCATCAGGCCGGCGTTGAGTATCTTGGTTACGAGGAAGGGTTGAGTGAATATGAGATCATTTCCTTAGTCCTCAAAATAAATGAGCAACTCGGCATTACTAACTTCACTCTTAAAATTAACCATCTAGGAGATGAGGAATCAAAAGAAAATTTTTGCCAAGCCTTAAAAGATTTTTTTAAACCGCACATTGCAGAGCTACATGAAAAAGATATTGCTAGACTGAATACAAATCCATTAAGAGTCCTTGATACCAAGGAGCAGTCAACCCAGCTTCTATTGAAAGATGCTCCAAGCTTTGATGAGTTTATTTCAGATGGATCCAAAGCTTTGTTACAAGACATATGCTCACATTTCTCCGATAAGTGCAATATCATGATTGATCCAGCTCTTGTGAGAGGTCTTGATTACTATACTGGCTTAGTTTTTGAGGTTGTTTCTGATGAACTAGGCGCACAAGATGCATTTTTGGGTGGGGGTAGATATGATCATTTGAGCCAAGAATTGGGTGGAAAGAATATGCATGCCATTGGTTTTGCAATTGGTTTAGAAAGAATTGTTGAATTAATGCAAATCAAGGAAACTAACTCAGGGATAAAAGTTGCTTTAATTATTGCCGATGAGCAAGATCACCAAAAAACCTATAAAATAGCCCATGATTTAAGAGAGGCAAATATTGATATTACACTAGATGCTTTTTTGAGTAATAGCAGCCTTAAATTACAGCTTAGACGTGCCAATAATAGTCAATGCAATTTCGCTATTATTATTGGTTCTCAGGAGAGAGATGCAGATCAATTTATCTGGAAAGATCTCAGTGATCAGGGCGATCAGAAGACTCTTGGCTTTAAGGAATTAGTAACTCTGTATAAAAATCTATAGGAGAAAAAATGGCCGAATACAATTCAGATGAAGAGCGACTAACAGCTATTATGGATTTCTTAAAAAGGAATCAGAGAACTATATTATTAACTTTTGGTGCGGTATTTTTTACTGCAATCACTAGCGTTAGTGTAAATAGTTATTATGCTAGTCAAAACGCTCAAGCAGCAGAACTATATGATGCTTGGTTCATTGCTACATTAGAGGAAACTAATGATCTAGATAAAAAAGCTTCCACCTTCACCGCCTTGCAAGAAAATTTTTCAAAAACTGGTTACGCAGGCCTTGCACGCTTAATCAAAGGATCTCAAGAAGCAAGAGAGGGTAATCTTGAAGCTGGTTTAAAAGAATTTTATGAACTATTAGATGCAACATCAGGTCTATTTGGTAATGATGTATTAAATATAATTGCTAGAATGAATATTGCTAGAATAGAGCTAAGTAATGATAATTTCTCGAATGCTTTAGAGGTTTTAGAGCCATTAAACTCATCTTCTGAACACCCTATGGTTTATGAGGTAAAAGCTGATGCATTGGTAGGACTAAATAAAAACGAACTAGCCCTTGCTCAATACAATCTTGCAATAATCAACATTCAGGATGAATCTCAAAAATCCTTACTGAAAATTAAGATCAATAAGCTTACTCAATAACCTACATGCAAAATAAATTTATCCTATTCCTATTTGTTGGAATTTTGTCTTCCTGTTCTTCTTTGTCTTCCTTAAATTTTTGGAGCGATGATTCTGAAGAAGATATAACAACTCCAGCTGAACTTGTTTCATTTCAAGAGACGGTCTCAGTAAATGTAGCTTGGAAAAAATCTTTTAAGGCTTCAAATGATCTTGGATCTTTTAAGCCTGCTTTTTATGCTGGTCAGATGCTGGTGGCTGATTCTGATGGAGATATTGTTTCATTGGATCCTAAAACTGGAAAGGTGAATTGGACTAAAAATTTAGAACGAAATCTTGCAGCAGGCGTAGCCTCTGGCTTCGGAAAATTTATTGTTTCTGATACAGAGGGAAATGTCTTGGGTCTTGATTTAGATTCTCAAGAAATCCTATGGGAAACTAATATTGGGGGTGAGGTTCTTGCAAATGCAGTTATAGATGCATCACTGGTGGTGGTTAAGAATTCTGTTGGTGAGTTAACAGCTCTTGATTCATCGACAGGAGAGCAAGCATGGACATTTAGATCGCAACTTCCGGCATTAACTGTAAGGGGAACTGGTGAACCAGTCATTAAAGATGGAATGGTCTTCTCTACTTTTGATAACGGTCGACTCGGAGCTTTCCAGCTAAATACAGGTTTCTTTTTGTGGGATGGCCCAATTTCATTTGTTGAAGGCTCTTCAGAGCTTGAAAATCTACTTGATGCTGATTCATCTCCAGTCTTTGCCAATCAACTTATCTTTGCAACTAATTACCAAGGCAATTTAACGGCCTTTGATATGGCCCAGAAAAGACCTGTGTGGAACTCTAAAGCCTCCTCTTTTCATTCTCCAGTTATTGGGCAAGGCATGATCATAGTGATTCAAGATGACGGATCTATTCTGTCATTTTCTTCTTCTAACTTAGCTCCTTCCTGGGTATCAGAAGAGTACAAGATTCGAGATCTTTCTAATGGAGTAATCTTTGAGAACTATATGTTGGTTGGAGATTTAGAAGGATACATGCATGTTATTAACCCCATGACCGGCAAAACTGTTGGTAGAAAAAAAGTTTCAGGCAATCCCATTAAGAGCATAGTAACCTTTGGAGGACTGGCTTACACCTTGGATCAGGACTCTAATTTAGTTGCAATTTCGCTCTAAAATGCTCGATCAAAATGTTAAATTCAATCGCTATTCTCGGCAGGCCTAATGTAGGTAAATCCTCCTTATTTAACAAGCTCACTAAAAGTAGAAATGCTATTGTTTCAGATTTCTCGGGCCTTACTAAAGATAGAAATTTTGGTTACAGTAGCTTTAAAGGCAAGCAATACTTAGTAGTTGATACTGGTGGTGTTGGCTCAGAACTTACTGATTTTAGTGAAGCCATTACTGAGCAAGCACTCATAGCTGCCGAGGAATCAAATCTTATTATTTTACTGATTGATGGATCGAAAGAACTAACATCTGATGATATCAATCTCTTTGAAATTGTTCGTAAATTTAATAAAAATTTTATAGTTGTTTTAAATAAAATTGATATTAAGCAGCGCTCAAATGCAAAGGAAGATCTTCAAGAGAGAGGTGCGGGAGAAATACTTGAAATCAGCGCAGAGCATTCAAGAGGTATCAAGGAATTACAGATCTATCTAGCTGATAATCTAGAAGATACTCCTGCTATGGAAATACCAGGAACAAAAATAGCAGTTATTGGTCGACCAAATGCAGGCAAGTCTACATTCATCAATCAATTTACCAAGCAAGATAGACTAATTGTTTCAGATATACCTGGAACGACCATTGATTCAATTCATGTTCCATTCACATTTAATGATGAGGAGTTTGTTTTTATTGATACTGCCGGTATAAGAAAAAGATACAGACAGAGTCATGCTGTTGAGTATTTTTCATATGTTCGTGCCATGCATGCAGTTGCAGAATCTGAAATAGTTTTAATGCTAATAGATGCAAATGATGGGGTGGTTGATCAAGATCTGCGTATTCTTAATTTAATAAGAGAGCACGGAAAACCAGTTGTCATTGCTCTTAATAAAGTTGATGAGTTAACACCTGAAGATATTGAAAAACTCTTAACTTCAAAAAAATACCATAACTCAGTTTTAAGTGATTTGGTCATCACGCAAATTTCAGCATTACAGAAGAGAGGATTTAAAAAGCTTTTTGATACCCTCGCAGATGTTCATGCAACAGCAACCACTAAATTTTCAACTGGCATGCTTAATAAATTACTTGAGAAGTTTGCTCTAGCTACTAACACTCCAAGTGTGGGGGGGCGACCAGTTAAAATGAGATACATACATTTTGGAGGCATTTACCCAACAAAACTTATCATTCATTCTAATGTCTCAAGTAAAATTCCAGCAAATTATAGGCGTTATTTAATTAACTCATTTAGGGAAGCTTTAAATTTAAAAAGCGTAGAGTTGAATCTAATTTTCAAGAAAGGTGAAAACCCCTATGAGGGCAAAAAGAACGAATTGACATCTAGACAAATTAAAAAGAAAAAACGTCTTGTTAAACACGTTAAAAAAAGTAAATAATATTAATTTTTGTAGTCAAACTACATTTAAATACCCTTAAAAATACTAATATAGCCTTATATATTTTAATATTGACATTCAAAAGGTTATAAACTCAAATGCCACTACATAACCTAATTGGGTAAATTGTTAAATAATTGTTACAATTACCTTACTTAGGTATCAGAAGGGAACATATGTCTATTAACCACAACAGAGCTCGACCGGTATTTATTAATCTATTGCAGATTAAGCTTCCGATTTCAGCCATTTCTTCAATTACGCATCGTCTTGCTGGAATTTATATATTTTTTGTAACACTTCCTTTGTCCCTAATCCTTCTATATTTTTCAACTAAAAGCTATAATGACTTTATGTTTATCTCAGCACTTTTGAAAGATTCGATCTTTTTTTCAACATTTGTCGCTTTTAGTTTTTTGGTTTTTGCTTATCATATTTTAACCGGTGTTCGTCATCTTCTTCAGGATATGCATATTGGTGAGTCACTCGAAGCATCCAGAGTCTCTTCATACATTGTATTTTTTCTTTGGTTCGTCTTAGTTGCTGCTGTTATCTGGAGAATTTTACTTTGATAGGCTCAACATTATTTTATGCTCAACGTCTCTCTGCTATCTTTTTACTGGGGTATACAGTTTGGCTTTCGTCTTTTTTTCTTTTTAACCAGCCATTAGAATTTGATGCTTGGTCTGTCTTTACAGATCAAATACTTTTTTTGATCATAACAAGCCTAGTTAGTCTTATTATCGTTATCCATTCTTTTATTGGTCTTTGGACAATTGGTACAGATTACTTTACTTCCAGAACCCTTGGGTTTGTTAGTCCGGCTATTGGGAAATATGCAAACATTATTAGAGGGGCCTATTCTTTACTTTTTGTATTTTGGGGTTGCGTAGTTATTTTTATTCTTTTATTTACCATTTGGAGCTAAATCTTGAGCACTTTAAATTCATCAAATATTAAAACCTTAGAATTCGATGTTCTTGTGATCGGCGGAGGTGGCTCAGGAATGAGAACTTCTCTTGAATTGGCCAAATCAGGATTAAAGACAGCAGTTGTTTCTAAGGTTTTTCCAACCAGATCTCATACAGTATCTGCTCAGGGAGGGATTACTTGTGCGATAGCAAGTGCGGATCCTGAAGATGATTGGCGTTGGCATATGTATGATACCGTCAAGGGCTCAGACTATATTGGCGATCAGGATGCAATTGAGTATATGTGCTCAGAAGGACCAAAGGCAGTATTTGAACTTGAGCATATGGGCTTGCCATTTTCTAGAACAGAAAATGGACGAATTTATCAAAGACCATTTGGAGGGCAGTCCAAAGATTTTGGCAAAGGCGGCCAGGCATCTAGAACTTGTGCAGCTGCAGACAGAACAGGCCATGCTTTGCTTCACACCCTTTATCAAAATAATGTGAAAGAAGGATCAAATTTTTTAAATGAATGGTTTGCTGTTGATCTGGTATTAAACAAGCTAAAAGAAGTAACAGGGGTTGTTGCATTTTCAATTGAATCTGGCGAAGTTGCATATTTAAAAGCTCAAGCAACAGTTTTGGCAACAGGTGGCGCTGGAAGAATATATTCATCTACTACAAATGCTCTTATCAATACTGGTGATGGTCTTGGAATGGCATTAAGAGCTGGTATTCCTGCACAGGATATGGAGATGTGGCAGTTTCACCCCACAGGAATATATGGAGCAGGATCCTTGGTAACTGAGGGTTGTAGAGGCGAGGGTGGATATCTAATCAATAAAGATGGCGAAAGATTTATGGAAAGGTATGCCCCTAATGCAAAAGATCTTGCGGGAAGAGATGTTGTTGCACGCTCAATGGTTTTAGAGATATTAGAGGGACGAGGTTGTGGTGAAAATAAAGATCATGTTTTTTTGAAGCTTGATCATCTAGGCGCAGATGTTTTGAACGCTAAATTACCAGGTATTTGTGAGCTTTCAAAAACATTTGCTGCTGTTGACCCTGTCTACGAACCAATTCCAGTAGTTCCAACATGCCATTACATGATGGGTGGAACACCAACAAATATTCATGGCCAAGCATTTAAAATTAGCAGTTCAAACAATGATTATATTCCAGGGTTATTTTCTGTTGGAGAAGCTGCATGTGTATCAGTGCACGGTGCAAATAGATTGGGTGGAAACTCGCTGTTAGATTTAGTTGTTTTTGGAAGAGCGGCTGGTCTGCATATCAACGAAGCTTTGAAGTCTGGCGGCGGTGTAGCTGATGCTGATAAAGATGATATTGATGGAGCGCTCCACAGTTTAAATAAACTGAATGAATCAACTTCTGGGTATGAAGTTTCATCTGTTAAAAGAGAACTTCAAGAAGTTATGCAGAACTATTTTGGGGTATTTAGACGCGGCGACTACATGGAAAAAGGTGTGTCGGCGTTGGCAGATATTAGAGAGAAAATAGATAATCTTCATTTACAAGATAAAAGTGCTGCTTTTAACACCAACCGAGTAGAAGCAATTGAGCTACAAAATTTATTTGAAGTTGCTGAAGCTACAGCCATTTCATCTCTTCAAAGAACTGAAAGCAGAGGAGCTCATGCCCGAGAAGATTATCCGGATAGAGATGATGAAAACTGGCTATGTCATTCTTTGTATGATCCAACCAGCAAAAGTTTAGGTAAGCGGAAAGTAAATTTTGAACCTAAGCAAGTGGATGCATTTCCTCCAAAAATAAGAACCTATTAAAACTAAGCTAATAAAAAAATGATAAGCATAAACATATATAGATATAACCCAGAAAAGGATCAATTTCCTTATATGCAAACCTACAAGTTTGAGCAGCCCAAAAGAGATATTATGGTTCTAGAGCTTCTTAATCAATTGAAAGAGAAAGATCCTACAATTTCATACAGAAGATCTTGCAGAGAGGGTGTGTGTGGTTCTGATGGAATGAATATCAATGGAAAAAATGGTTTGGCTTGTATTACTCCCTTGTCCTCAGTTATTAAAAAAAATAAGCTAGATCTCCGTCCGCTTCCTGGCCTTCCAGTCATTCGCGATTTAGTGGTAGATATGACTGAATTTTATGCTCAATATGAAAAAATTAAGCCTTTTCTTCAGAATGACACGCCTGTTGATATTGGTGAAAGGCTCCAATCCCCGGAAGATAGAGGCAAGCTCGATGGCCTCTATGAATGTATTTTATGTGCCTGTTGCTCAACAAGCTGCCCATCATTTTGGTGGAATCCTGATAAATTTGTTGGCCCAGCCGCTCTTCTTCAAGCTTACAGATTTATTGCAGATTCACGCGACACCCAAACAGCTGAAAGACTTCAAAATCTATCTGATCCTTTTAGTGTTTACAGATGCCATGGAATAATGAACTGTGTCGCCGTTTGCCCTAAGGGACTCAATCCTAACGAGGCAATTGGAGAGATTAAATCAATGCTGCTAAAAAATAAGCAAAAAAAATCTAATATTATTGCTTCAACAACATCAAGTGCAAGCTAGCCTATGATTGATATGGAAGATTTTATTTCTACTTCTCATGCAGGTGGTGGACAGGCCTCTTATCTTGAGTCTTTATACGAATCTTACCTGAAAGATCCAAGCTCGATTCCCGAGGACTGGATGCACTATTTTAATTCTCTACCAACCTCTTCAGAAGGAGCGCAGGAAGCCTCTCATCAAGAGGTAATAGATAGATTTAAAAATAAAAACCAGTCAATTAAAACTCAATCCAATAATACTCACGTTGAGACAGATCAAAAACAAATTAAAGTTATACAGCTGATCCAAGCCTATAGAAATCGAGGTCATCACAAGGCAACTCTTGATCCTCTTGGTTTAAAACCTGTGCGTCATTGTGAAGATTTAGAGCTATCATTCCATGGTTTAGATGAAAGGGATTTAGATAAAAAATTTAGCACCGATTCTTTAAAAATTAATAAAGATACGGCTTCCTTATCTGAGATTATTGCTGCGCTAGAAAAAATTTATTGCGGTAACCTAGGCATTGAATACAATTACATTTCTAATATCAAAGAAAGGCAGTGGTTTCAACAGAGATTAGAGCCTAGCTTGGGAAATATTGATTTTACCGACGATGAAAAAATATATATTCACAAGAGGTTAAGTTCCGCAGATGGTCTAGCAAAATTTTTGGCATCACGGTATCCAGGAATGAAACGCTTTGGCATAGAGGGAGCCGAATCTCTTATCCCCTTGGTTGATAGTTTGATTCAAAATTGTGGAATATTTGGGGCCCAGCAAATATGCTTTGGAATGGCGCATAGGGGAAGATTGAACCTCTTGGTAAATGTTTTAGGAAAATCTCCAAAAGAGCTATTTGCTGCGTTTGAAGAGGATTTTGAGCTGGAAGGAGCAAGCACTGGAGATGTAAAATACCACTTAGGCTTTTCTTCAAA
>Ga0308010_1001140_pt1 | contig 15251 bp, 13 predicted proteins | sample Neamet129_FD_202368 | JGI IMG/M metagenome (GOLD analysis project Ga0308010, IMG submission 202368) | Marine microbial communities from water near the shore, Antarctic Ocean - #129 | ecosystem: Environmental > Aquatic > Marine > Unclassified | place: Southern Ocean | collected 2014-07-24 | reverse complement strand
AATGGCGAACGTCTTGACGCACATGATTTTATTACTGAAGATGCCAATCTAACTATTTTCACGTCTAAAGATGAAGATGGTTTAGAGATATTGCGTCATTCATGTGCTCATTTAATAGGGCATGCATTAAAGCAATTATGGCCTAAAGCTAAAATGGCTATTGGTCCAACGATTGAAAATGGCTTTTACTACGATATCGATCTTGACCATATGTTGAGTGAGGAGGATATGGAAAAGCTTGAAGAGCGAATGCATGAGCTTGCGAAGACACAATATGACGTTGTCAAAAAAATAGGCTCTTGGCAGGATGCTTATGATATTTTTAAGGCTAATGGAGAAAGCTATAAGCTTGAAATTCTTGAGCGAGATATCCCTAAAGATGCAACTCCTGCGCTGTATCACCACAAAGAATACATTGATATGTGTCGTGGCCCCCATGTCCCAAATATGAGGTTCTGCGAACACTTTAAGTTAATGCGTGTATCTGGTGCCTACTGGCGTGGTGATTCAAATAATCAGATGCTACAACGAATTTATGGGACGGCTTGGGGAACAAAGAAAGATTTAAAATCTTATCTTAATCAATTGCAAGAAGCAGAAAAAAGAGATCATCGAAAATTAGCCAAAAAATTCAACCTGTTTCATTTGCAAGAAGAAGCTCCAGGTATGATCTTCTGGCATCCTAAAGGATGGAGTATCTATACTGTAATTGAAAGCTATATGCGTGAGATGCAGACCCTAAACGGATACCAAGAAATAAGAACTCCGCTAGTTGTATCAAAATCACTTTGGGAAAAATCTGGCCATTGGGATAAGTTTCGTGAAAATATGTTTACTGTTGAATCTGAGTCCCATGATTTTGCAGTAAAGCCTATGAATTGCCCTTGTCATATTCAGATTTTTAATCAAGGGTTAAAGAGTTACCGCGATTTACCTCTAAGGCTTGCTGAATTTGGTTCTTGTCATAGGAATGAAGCATCAGGAACCTTACAGGGTTTAATGAGGGTTAGAGGTTTTGTTCAGGATGATGCGCATATATTTTGTACAGAAGCCCAAATTTTGAACGAGGTATCTACATTTACCGATCTACTATTTTCCGTTTATAAAGATTTTGGATTTGATGACATTATCATTAGACTTTCGACTCGTCCCGAAAATCGAGTAGGTTCTGATGAAGTTTGGGATAAATCTGAAAAATCTCTTATAGATGCTTTGGCATCAAAAAAATTAAATTATGATCTTTTGCCTGGAGAGGGTGCTTTTTATGGCCCTAAAATAGAATTTTCATTAAAAGATTGCTTGGGAAGAGTATGGCAATGCGGAACAATACAGGTAGATTTTTCCATGCCTGAGAGGCTTGATGCACAATATGTTTCTGAGGATGGATCAAGAAAAACTCCTGTGATGCTTCATAGGGCAATATTAGGATCTTTCGAAAGATTTATAGGAATTTTAATAGAACATTACGAAGGAAAATTTCCTTCATGGCTTGCTCCATGCCAAGCAATAATTATGAATATTACCGACAAACAGTCAAAATATGTTGAAGATTTAACCTTTTATATGAAAAACAAAGGCTTTCGAGTTGAAAATGACTTGAGAAACGAGAAGATCGGCTTTAAAATTCGCGAGCACACAATACAGAAGGTTCCTTATTTGTTAGTGATAGGAGACAAGGAGGTTGAAAGTAATACTCTCTCTGTTCGGTCTTCTGATGGAAAGGACTTAGGTGCTATGGATGCATCGGCATTTATAAACCTTCTAGAACAAGATATTTATGCCCGTGGACGTGTATAATTACAAATAAATATATGGAGAATGCATTATTAAGAAAGCTTATGGAAAGGGATCAGCAAAACGCTCTCTGATGAACGAAGAAATAGAAGCTCAAAAGGTTAGGCTTATAGATGCTAATGGAGAGCAAGCAGGTGTAGTTTCTCTAGATGATGCATTAGGCCAATCCCAAACTGCGGGTTTAGATCTAGTAGAAATTTCTCCAGATGCTGAGCCACCAGTTTGTAAAATTATGGATTATGGAAAAAAATTGTTTGAAGTAAAAAAACAACAAGCAGTTCAGCGAAAAAGACAAAAGCAGACCCAAGTGAAAGAAATGAAGTTTCGGCCTGGAACAGACACAGGTGATTATGAAATAAAATTACGAAATATGACTCGATTTTTGGAAAATGGAGATAAAGCCAAAGTAACACTCAGATTTCGCGGAAGAGAAATGGCTCATCAAGAGCTTGGAATGCAAATGCTTAAGCGCATTGAGACAGATCTAGATGATATTGGCGCAGTTGAACAATTTCCTAAAATGGAAGGTAGACAGTTCACTATGGTTATAGCCCCAAGGTCAAAGAAAAAGTAAACTTGTTGTAAATAAAAAAACCACTGAAGAAGTAGTACATGCATTATCCGCGTTCAGCCTTTGGCAGACTGTCCGGAATTGCCCTTCTTTTAAATTAAACCCGTCTAAACGGAGAACGAAATGCCAAAAGCAAAAACACACAGTGGCGCCGCTAAGCGCTTTAAGAAAACGAGTGCAGGTTATAAGCATAAACACGCTAACAGAAGTCATATCCTCACAAAAATGTCTCAGAAACGTAAACGTCACCTTCGTGGAACCAGTATTTTGGGCGATACAGATGCCCCGCTGATTCAGCGTATGCTTCGTGACTAAACTAACTAATTCATTAAGAGGATAAAATATGCCACGCATAAAAAGAGGTGTAACAGCGCACCGTCGTCATAAAAAAATTCTAAAATTAGCAAAAGGTTACTACGGAGCCCGGAGTCGCGTATTTCGAGTCGCTACTCAAGCAGTGACAAAAGCAGGCCAGTATGCATATCGAGATCGCCGTGTTAAGAAACGAACTTTCCGCGCTCTCTGGATTACCCGTATAAATGCTCAGTCACGCTTTGAAGGTATGGGCTATAGTCGGCTTATAGCAGGTTTAAAAAAAGCGCATATTGACTTAGACCGTAGGGTTTTAGCAGACTTAGCCGTTCATGATAAAGTCGCTTTTTCTGCAGTTGTTGAGCAAGCGAAGGCAGCCCTTGCCTAGCAACTATATTAAGTGATGAAAAAAAATGGCAATATAAAAGGGAAAGGGCTTCTGCTCTTTCCTTTTTTTTTGAATTAGACTTGTTCTGGGGTAAAGAATGAAAAATATACAGCTTCTTAAAGATGAGGCTATAGCGGCTATTACTAGCGCAATTGATATAAAATCCCTCGAGCAGGTGAAAGTCGATTATCTGGGTAAAAAGGGGTTACTTACGAGCCTTCTGAAAGGTTTAGGTAAGCTGACTGCTCAAGAGAGGCCAGAAGCCGGCGCTTCAATAAATGCTGCAAAAAAGCACGTATTAGATCAGATAGACCTCCGGCGTCAGGCTATCGAGTTTAATGAAATTGAGTCTCGTTTAGTAGAAGAAACCCTAGATATCAGCCTCCCTGGACGAGGCTCCGATAAAGGGTCCCTTCATTTAGTAACACATACTATGGAGCGGATAGAGTCATTTTTTACAAACGTAGGTTACAAAGTTGAACAAGGACCTGAAATCGAAGATGACTATCATAACTTTGAGGCTTTAAATATTCCTGCACATCATCCTGCAAGGGCTATGCATGACACTTTTTATGTTGGCCAGAATAGAGTCTTAAGAACGCATACGTCGCCAGTCCAAATACGCACAATGGAGACTCAGAGCCCCCCAATAAGGATCATTTGCCCAGGTCGCGTTTACCGCTGTGATTCTGATTTAACGCATACGCCAATGTTTCATCAAATTGAAGGCTTGGTATTAGATAAAAATATTAGTATGGCTGACCTTAAGGGTACTGTTATACAGTTCTTAAAGGCATTTTTTGAAGAAGATTTACCAGTAAGATTCCGTCCGTCCTATTTTCCTTTTACTGAGCCTTCAGCAGAGGTTGATATGCAATGTACTGGTTGCAAGGGAACAGGTTGTCGTATCTGTAAAGACACTGGATGGCTAGAAATTATGGGTTGCGGTATGGTTCATCCAGCAGTTCTATCTCACTGCAATGTTGATGCTGAGAAATATTCTGGATTTGCATTTGGGATGGGGGTCGAAAGACTTGCAATGTTACGTTACGGAGTCACTGATTTACGCTTATTTTTTGAAAATGATTTAAAATTCTTAAAACAATTTCATTAAAAACATAGTTTTAAAAATATTATTTAATGTAAATTATAATTGATTACTTCTTAGGAAAAAGTTAATGAAACTGAGTGAATCGTGGTTAAGAGAGTGGATTGAGATTCCTGTAGGTGTAGAAGAATTAGCCTCCCAGCTAACTATGTCGGGATTAGAGGTCGATAGTATTGACAGTGCTTCTTCTGATTTTACGGGTGTATTAATTGGTCATATCCTGTCAACTAAACCACACCCTGATGCTGATAATCTTAAAATATGCCAAGTTTTGTCTGCATCAGAAAAAACATTTCAAGTTGTTTGCGGTGCTTCTAATGCGAGGCAAGGAATAAAGGTTCCTTTTGCAGCTATTGGATCGACACTTCCAAACTCTACTATAAAAAAAGCTAAAATAAGAAATATTGAATCATCAGGTATGTTATGTGGTGCTGATGAATTAGGAATGTCTGACGAATCAGAAGGACTATTAGAATTACCTCTAGATGCTCCGGTAGGCAAAGATCTTTTTAGTTACCTTAAGCTAAGCGACAAAGTTATCGATATAGATCTTACTCCAAACAGAGGCGATTGCCTTAGCATACGTGGCATTGCTCGCGAAGTAGCCACTTTAAATTCAACCCCTTTTTGTGAACTTAATTTTCCGCACACCAACATAACTATTCCTGATATCTTTCCAGTCAAAATACGTGATGACAGGTCTTGTTCGCGTTACGCCAGTAGGATTATAAGGAATATAGATATATCTCTGAGCACACCGTTTTGGATTCAGAATAAGCTTCGTCTTTCTGGTGTACGAAGTGTAGATTTAGTTGTCGATATAACAAATTATGTAATGCTTGAATTAGGTCAACCTATGCATGCTTTTGATTTAAATAAGCTTGAAGGCGGAATCTTAGTCCGGATGGCTACAGAGAATGAATCATTAAAATTACTCGATGGCTCCGAAGTTGTTATGACCACAGACACACTTGTTATTGCTGATCAATCCAAAGCAATAGCAATGGCTGGTATTATGGGCGGGGCAGATTCAGCCATATCAGCAAAAACTCGTGATATATTCTTAGAAAGCGCGTGCTTTGATCCTGTAGCTATCTCAGGACGCTCTCGCCTATATGGTAAGCATACAGACTCTTCTCATAGGTTCGAGAGAGGAGTTGACATAAAGTTACAGGAGATTGCAATTGAGCGTGCTACTTCGTTGTTGCTAGAGACCAGTAAAGGTGATGTTGGTCCGGTTACAGTTACTGAGAGTAAAAAAAATCAAATTCATAAAGCGGATATTATCCTCAGAAAGAAACGACTTGAACAGCAATTGGGATTATCGATCCAGAGTGAAAAAGTTGAAGATATACTCAAAAGACTAGGTTTAACCGTCACTAGTATTTTAGATATTGGATGGAGCTGTTGTCCGCCCAGTTGGCGTTTTGATCTTTCAATCGAGGCTGATTTAATAGAAGAAATTGCGCGAATTTATGGTTATGAGAATCTTCCAATTTCAATACCATCAACACAACTACCAATAAAAGGTTCTCCTGAAAGTAAGCGCGAACTAAAGTATCTAAGAGGTCAATTAATTGCACGTGGTTATAATGAGGCTATTACGTATTGTTTTGTCGATCCTGGTGTTCAGTCTAATCTAATGCCTAATAGTGACTCGGTCTCTTTGATTAACCCTATTTCTGAAGATATGTCTGTTATGAGGACCACGCTATTATCAGGATTACTACCAGCGGTTCGTCATAATCTAAATAGACAGCAAGATCGGGTGCGTATGTTCGAAACTGGACTTATTTTTACACTAAATGGAACTGATTTAAAACAAGAGTCTATGATTTCAGGCGTCATAACTGGCCCAAGAATGCCAGATAATCTCCATTCAAAACGAGAACCCGTAGATTTTTTTGATCTGAAAGGTGATGTTCAATCTTTACTTCAGTTAAGCGGATGTTCAGATCAGTTTGAATTTATTAAAGATGGCAAACATTTCCTGCATTCAGGGCAATGTGCTCGAATAGAGCGCAATGGAGAAATAATTGGGTGGTTGGGTCAAATACATCCCGTAATACAAAAAAATCTAGATCTTATTCAGCCAGTCTTTATTTTCGAGCTAAAATTACAGTCAATTCTGGAGGATAAAATACCTCAATTTATCGGAATGAGTAAATTTCCAGAGATAAGAAGGGATTTAGCATTTGTTGTAAATATAGATATCAGTGCCGGAGATCTATGTAAGACTGCACATAATAATGCAGGAAAAATACTAATTGATACAAAAATATTTGATGTTTATGAAGGAGAAGGCATTGAAATCAATAGTAAAAGCATAGCCTTGGGCTTGACCTTTAGAGATAGTTCACGCACGCTAGAAGACTATGAAGTAAATGATGCTATTTCTTTAATAGTAAAAGCTATCGAAAAAGAACACTCAGGAATTCTTAGAGGTTAACAATGGCGGCACTAACAAAAGCAGACCTATCAGACATGCTTTTTAACGATCTTGGATTAAATAAAAGAGAAGCTAAAGAGATGGTCGAGTTGTTTTTTGAGGAGATTAGGTCGTCTCTTGAAAATAATGAAGAAGTTAAGTTGTCTGGTTTTGGAAATTTTGATATTCGTGATAAAAAAAGTCGGCCTGGTCGCAATCCCAAGACAGGAGAGGAAGTTGCTGTATCTGCCAGGAGAGTCGTCACGTTTAAACCGGGACAAAAATTAAAAGCTAGAGTTGACGGTCATATTGGTGCTAAATAATATCGATGAGCTGCCTCCTATACCTGGAAAAAATTATTTTACTATAGGTGAAGTTAGTAGCCTTTGTGATGTAAAACCTCACGTATTGAGATACTGGGAGCAAGAGTTTGCAAACCTAAGTCCTACCAAAAGACGGGGTAATAGGCGATATTACCAGCATCATGATGTCATCTTGATCCGTCAAATACGCTCGTTACTTTATCAGCAGGGTTTCACTATAGACGGTGCTCGTCAGAAACTATCAGGTAAAGATGCAATAGAGGATGCGTCTCAGACTCGTCAGGTTATCAGTCAAACTGTTAGTGAGCTAGAAGAGCTTCTTAAGAGCTTGAAATGATAATTTAGCAAGTCTTTCACATTATATTGATGTTAAAAAATTAGAAAGCTGCTTGAATTGGATTATCTGTTCTGTATTATGTTCTTCATTTTGCTTATACATTATTATCGGGGCGTAGCGCAGCCTGGTAGCGCACTACACTGGGGGTGTAGTGGTCGTCGGTTCAAATCCGGCCGCCCCGACCAACTCCTTTTCACGATTCTCAAGATTCAATTAAATATCCTCGTTTCAATCAACTTCAGGTTTCCAAGGAGATCACACACTTTTTGAAGTGAACCAAAAGAGTAAGTAAACTCTAATAAATAATCTTGGTTAAATTAATTTATGATAAATAAAACAATATTAATTACAGGCGCTACCGGTTTTATTGGTCGTAACTTTTGCATTGCGGCCAAAAAAAAAGGGTGCAACATCATAGCTCTGTCGCGAAATAAAAGTTACGCAAAATGTCAGTTGCCTGATACTACAATTATAACAAGCTTAGATGAGCTATCGAGCAAGACAACTATAAATTATGTTTTGAACTTAGCTGGGGAACCTCTGGTAGCTGGTAGGTGGAATAAAAAGCTCAAGAAGAGCTTCATTGATAGTCGCCTCAGTGTAACTAATGACTTATTTAAATATTTTACTATTAGAGGTACTTGTCCTGAGGTTGTTATTAGCGGTTCAGCAGTTGGTTACTATGGCGCTGGCGATGATAATTTTATTGATGAGACGAGCGAGTCTAAAAATAGCTTTTCTCAGCATTTATGTTCTCTATGGGAAAAAAGTGCCTCGAATTTTCAAAGCCTAGGATCACGAGTTTGCTATTTAAGGACTGGCATAGTGTTGGGTGAAGGTGAGGGCGCTCTTAAACGCATGATTCTTCCATTTAAGCTAGGATTAGGGGGTAAGCTTGGTAGTGGGAAGCAATGGTTTCCATGGATTCATATTGAAGATCAAATTAATTTAATCTTTCATTGTTTCGAAAAAACTGGTTTATCGGGAGCTATTAATGCGTGCTCACCAAATCCTGTAACTAATTCAGACTTTACTTATACCCTAGGTAGAGTTCTATCAAGACCTGTTTTTTTTAATATGCCTTCAGCCGTTGCTATATTAATTTTTGGTGAAATGGCTAACGAATTGCTTCTAACAGGACAAAGAGCTATACCAAAAAAAGCAATTGACTCTGGATTTCGGTTTAATTACGAAGATATTCAGCAGGCTTTAGAGGATATTCTAACTCATTAATTCCCTGTATATATGCATCCAGAAGTACATGTTTCTTTTACTTGGATCTTGGACAATATGGTAAGTTTGGGCTTAAGTTGATGCCATATCCATCGAGCTAGGTTTTCGCTTGTAGGATTTTCTAGACCTTCGATATCATTGAGAAAGCGGTGGTCTAATTTATTATATATAGGTTTAAAATACTTTTTTAATTCACTAAAATCTATAACCCATCCTTCACTTTTTGATGTCTCTCCCTTAACAAATATAGTTACATGATAAGAATGCCCATGTAGTCTTTTGCATTTATGGTCATCCTTAACATTTGGTAAAAAATGTGCCGCCTCGAAAGTGAATTCTTTAAAAATTTCCATATATTTCTCTTTAGTATTCTTTGTGTAGCATCTTAATTTGATGAGCCTATTATGTATATACAAAGGTAGCTTGAAATGTTTGACAAGGGTTTATATTCCGGTAGAATGCGGCTTCTTTCAATGGGGTGGTTAGCTCAGTTGGTAGAGCGACGCCCTTACAAGGCGTAGGTCACAGGTTCGACCCCTGTACCACCCACCAAATTTGAAATGTTTTACGGACCGGTAGTTCAGCTGGTTAGAATGCCGGCCTGTCACGCCGGAGGTCGCGGGTTCGAGTCCCGTCCGGTCCGCCATTTATTATTCTATATATTTCTTTAGAATTACTATGTTTTGCGTCAATCAATTTTTTTTCTCACTCTATGCGCTTCGAAGAAATAGTAGCTTTATTACAAGTTATAGATATACCTGCTCATAAGTATGTATTTATAGCTTAACGAGTTAAATCATTTTTTTATTTTAGCATATTCATTAGCTATCAATTTATAAACCTGTTTTTTTATGCCTTCATAACCCATAATACTTAACTACTATTTTATGTCTAAAACGTTTTTTTATACTTCTTTTTTTTAATTAATAATTTTTTACGTGACTCATTAGTTTAGGATTTTCCAATTATGACAGCCTTTAGTCGCATAGCCCTTATTGCTAACGTAGAACTTTCTGAAATAATTGAACCATTAAAACGCTTATGTATTTTTTTGGAAAATGAGGGTCACTCAGTAGCCCTAGAATCAAAAACATCAAATTTAATTAATAGCAAAAAATTACCTATCTTTGACAACTTAAATGCTGAGCTGAAACTAGATTTAGTTATTGTAGTAGGCGGTGATGGCAGTATGTTAAGTGTAGGAAGAAGTGCGGCAAAGCTAAATATTCCGCTACTAGGTGTTAACAGAGGAAGACTTGGTTTTTTAACGGATATTTTACCAGACGATATGGAAAAACAGTTAAGCCGCGTCTTATCTGGAGAATATATTATTTCCAACCGTTTCTTACTGGAAGTTTTGCTATTGAGAGAAGGTCAAAACATTAGTTCTGGTGAGGCAATAAATGATGTTGTTTTGCACCCAGGTAGTTCCGTGCGAATGATGGAGTTTGAGCTTTATATAGACGAGCAATTTGTTTATAGCCAAAGGTCTGACGGGCTCATAGTCTCTACACCAACAGGCTCCACTGCATATGCACTTTCTGGTGGCGGCCCTATACTCCACCCTAATTTGGATGCAATTGTGTTAGTCCCTATGAATCCACATACCTTATCTAGTAGACCTATCGTAGTTGGCGGTAACAGTAGAATAGAAATAAAACTTGGGACACGTAATGAGCTTAGCTCAATGGTTACATGTGATGGACAGAATGACCTACCCCATAAACCTGGCGATATCATTATTATTCAGAAAAATAATTACCCCTTAAAGCTCATTCATCAGCTAGATAACAGCTTCTATGCAACTTGTCGCACAAAGTTAGGATGGGGTAGTAGGCTGGGTTCAGGAAACAGAAATCGGTAACAGGATTCATACAATGGCAGACTCTAACTCGATTATATTAAATTTTGATAGCCTAAGTATCAGTAATCAGTTACGAGCTGCTCCAGTTACTGTTATTTATATACTGGCTAGTATCATTGGGGCTTTAGTTGTTAGGTTCCTTCCCTCCCAAATTCACTGGTTCACGATACAAAGTTATGATTTAGCTTCTAATTCTGTCGCTCTTGGGCTTCTTTCTGAAACACTTGATGATCGAGAGTATTGGAGATTTATTACTCCAACTTTTCTGCATTTTGGTTTATTCCATTTGACGTTTAATGCTCTTTTAATCTGGGTCCTTGGGCGAAAGATTGAGTACATACTCGGTAGCTTTAAAATATTTTTTTGTATGATTTTTATAGCTATAATCTCAAATATTGGCCAGTATTTTTTAGGTGGAGCGTCTATTTTTGGAGGCTTATCTGGAGTTGTCTATGGTTTGTTAGGATTTATTTGGATTTCTAGCAATATAGTACCATCATCAATATTGTCTTTACCTCAAGGCCTCATAGGCTTTATGTTGATTTGGTTGTTTTTAGGAATTAGTGGAATTATTGAATTTACCTTAGGCCTAAATATTGCTAATGCTGCCCATACCGTAGGTTTAATTAGTGGTATGATATTTGGGGCTTTTAACGGACTGTTTAGACTGAATCGCTAACTGCAACGAAACGCCTTTATGTTATTAAATTATTAATATTAAGCAAGGTAAGTAATGGATCTCCAGGAACTTATTCAGTCAATCACACCTGAAATTTATCAAAATATCAAGACTGCTATTGAACTAGGAAAATGGCCCAACGGTCTGAAGCTTACAAAAGAACAACTCGAGCACAGTATGCAAATATTAATAGCTTATGACTCAGCTAATAAGCCTCACGAAGAGAGAGTAGGCTACGTTCCCGTCAAAAAGAAAAAAGATGCGTGCGATTTAGATGTTGCCAACAAAAAAGAAAGTATTCAAAAAAATACTGAAAAAACTATTAGATGGAAAAATTGAATATTATTCAATTTTTCCATCTTTAAAAAACTATTTGTCTAGGACAAAATTTCAATGAATAATCAAGAATCTCTTCCTGCTACGACGTATTTAAAAAATTATCAGCCACCGAATTTTTATATTCATAAGACAAAACTTCATATTGAAATTTCAAAACAATCAGTAAAAGTTTCTTCAATTTTAACGATTAGTCGAAATGCAGCCACTGATGCAATAGGTAAAAGCTTGCTTCTTTCTGGAAAAGAATTGAGCCTTCAATCAGTTTCAATTAATGGAGGCAAGTTAACCCCGGATGAATATGTTGTGTCTGACGATAATCTCGTTATTGCCTCAGTTCCAGATCAGTTTTTATTAGAAATAGAGGTTCTAATTTATCCAAAGAACAACACATCATTGGAAGGCTTGTATAAATCTCGAACAATGTACTGCACTCAATGTGAGGCTGAGGGGTTTCGTCGCATTACGTATTACTTGGATCGTCCTGATGTAATGTCAGAGTTTACGACTACCATTGTTGCAGATAAATCAACTTGTCCAGTATTGCTTTCTAACGGAAATCTGATAGATTCTGGAGAGATATTGACAGACTTGAAGGAAGTGTATCATTGGGCCACTTGGCATGACCCTTTTCCAAAACCTTCATATCTGTTTGCTATGGTTGCAGGTGATCTTTCAGTTGTTCAGGATAGTTTCCGTACTGTTTCTGGCAAGCAAATAGATATTCAGTTATTTGTCGAATCTAAAGATATTGATAAATGCAGCCACGCATTAGAATCACTTAAACATGCAATGAAATGGGATGAAGAGGTATTCGGTAGGGAGTATGATTTAAGCCTTTACATGATAGTAGCTGTAGATGATTTTAATATGGGTGCTATGGAGAATAAAGGTTTAAATATCTTCAACACATCATGTGTTTTGGCTCACCCCGAAACAACAACTGATCAAGGTTTCAAGAGAGTCGAAGCAGTTGTAGCGCATGAATATTTTCATAATTGGTCTGGAAACAGAGTCACATGTAGAGATTGGTTTCAGTTAAGTCTAAAAGAGGGTTTCACAGTTTTCAGGGATTCTGAGTTCTCTGCATACATGGGCTCGTCAACAGTTAAGCGTATAGAAGATGTTAATTTTCTACGTTCTGTGCAGTTTGCTGAAGATTCAGGCCCAACAGCGCATCCTGTTCAACCTCAGTCATACATGGAAATTTCGAATTTTTATACAGTAACTATTTATGAAAAAGGAGCTGAGATTGTCAGAATGATTTACACTTTGTTGGGCCCTAAATTATTCCGAAAGGCGTCAGATCTGTACTTTTCTAGATATGACGGCCAAGCAGTAACTATTGACGATTTTGTGTCCATCATGTCTGAAGTTAGTGGTCGAAGTCTCAAACAATTTATGATTTGGTATGAAAGACCTGGGACTCCACTATTAACTGTTACCAGTGATTATGATAAAAAAAATTGTCAATATAAGCTAACCTTTAAGCAGTCCTTTAAAAAAATAAAAAATAAATCAATATCCACTCATGAAGGTCCTTATCATATTCCAATTAAGCTCGGATTAATAAACGATCAGGGGCCAATTTCTATTTCAAAAAATGGAGAAAAATCTGTATTAATTGAGCTAAAAGAAGAAGAAGAGACTTTTACTTTTGATGATGTTTATGAGCACCCTGTACCATCGATTCTTCAGGGATTTTCTGCACCTGTGAAATTAGACTATAACTATTCAGAAAAAGATTTAGCAGTACTTGTGTCAAAAGATGAAGACGGCTTTAATCGCTGGAATGCATCTCAAGAGCTAGCTATACATCTCATGAAAAATATGCAGATTGAATTTAGATCTAGTGGTAAATTTAGTTCAAATTCCTGTCTAAATAATGCATTTCTTAGTGTTATTAGTACGCCAGATAAAGATATGGCGATGCAGGCACTAATATTAACATTACCCTCAGAATCAATAATGTCTGAGCTATCAAATGAAGTTGATGTTGAGGCAATTCATGCAGTTCGAAATTTTATTTCTAGTGACTTAGGAAAAAATCTAACTGAACATTGGGAGAATATATATAGCTCTAATAGCACCTCTAAAGCATATTCCTTTAATGCGTCTGAAGTGGCTCGCCGTAGTTTGAAAAACTTAGCCTTACGCTATATGGTCAGTGGGAAATCACATAATTCACTAGAGTTACTCAGAGTCCAAGTTACTGAATCTGATAACATGACAGATACTCTTTCAGCATTAGCTGCTTTAGTTAACGATGACAGATTAAATTCTATAGATCTAGCAAGTGAGCTCTTAAGTAAATTTTATCTAAACTGGAAAGATGAACCATTAGTTCTAAATCAATGGTTTCAATTACAGGCTTCATGCCAATTACCCGGTGGCTTGAATCGCGTAAGACTGCTTATTGATCATCCTGCGTTTGATTTTAACAACCCTAATAAAGTTAGATCGCTCATTGGCGTCTTTTGCTCCAATAACCCAACTAACTTTCATTGTGATAAAGGCGATGGATATAATTTTTTAGCTGACCAAATATTAGCTTTAGATAAGTTAAACCCACAAATTGCATCAAGATTGCTAAACCCTCTAACCCGATGGCGTAAATTCCCTCAACATCGTGGAAATCTCATGAGAGTCCAACTTGACAGGGTGGCATCAGAAAATGGCCTCTCTAGAGACACTTATGAGATCGCATCTAAAGGTTTAAAATGAGCAGCATTAATAATTTTACCCCTACTTAAGGTCCTGGCTATTTCATGAATAAAATTTTTGCAACTTGCCCAAAAGGTTTAGAGGAGCTTTTAGCTAAAGAGCTAGAATCGCTTGGCGCCAAAAAAACAGGCCTTACGGTAGCTGGAGTATTTGCCGAAGGGAAAATAAATTTCGCGTATAAAGCCTGTTTATGGTCACGCATAGCAAACAAAATATTAGTACCATTAGCTAAGTTTGATGTTTTTGCTGACATTGATTTATATGAGGGTATAAAAAATATTTCTTGGCAATTACATCTTACTCCACGTGAAAGTATTGCGGTTGATTTTTCTGGTTCTAATGATGCTATACGTCATACACAATTCGGCGCACAGCGCGTAAAAGATGGAATTGTCGATAAACTTCAGGAGTACTTTAATGACCGATCTGACGTAGATTTAAAAAATCCTGATATCCGTATAAATGTTCGTTTATCCAAAAATCAGGCAAATGTTAGTCTCGATATGTCGGGGGATAGTCTTCATAAGAGAGGATATCGCGCCGCTATGGTGGCTGCTCCACTAAAAGAAAATTTAGCTGCTGCTCTACTGATGCGCGCAGGGTGGCCAGATATGGCAATACAGGGAGGTGCCCTAATTGATCCTATGTGCGGGAGTGGAACGCTATTGATTGAGGCAGCATATATAGCTGCAGATATTGCTCCAAACCTAAATCGAGAGAAATTTGGGTTTCATGGTTGGTTGCAGTATAACAGTGATTTATGGAATGAAATTAGAGGTGAGGCTCTTGAGAGGTGCCAAATTGGGCTTGCAAGAGATCTTCCTGAGATAAGAGGCTACGATAAAGATTCAAGAGCTATAAGGGCCGCTCAACAGAATATAATATCAGCGGGACTTGATAAGCAAGTTCGTGTTATTTCAAAGCCAATGTCATCCTTTAAATTGCCAACCCATACAAAAATAGAATCTGGCTTAGTGATCTGTAATCCTCCTTATGGAGAGAGATGGGGTGACGCTGAAGAATTAAAGCCTTTGTATCAAAGCCTAGGTGAAATCGCCAAAAGAGAGTGCCCAGGATGGCGTTTAGCTGTAATGACCGGGAATTCTGAGTTATCTGGCGAGTTAAGACTACGTGCAGAAAAAAAATATAAATTA
>Ga0308010_1001137_pt1 | contig 15263 bp, 13 predicted proteins | sample Neamet129_FD_202368 | JGI IMG/M metagenome (GOLD analysis project Ga0308010, IMG submission 202368) | Marine microbial communities from water near the shore, Antarctic Ocean - #129 | ecosystem: Environmental > Aquatic > Marine > Unclassified | place: Southern Ocean | collected 2014-07-24 | reverse complement strand
TGAATTTGCAGCCAATGTTCCGCCTGGGGATTTGTATGCCAGTGCATTCCTACGGCACAATTCTCTCTATCAGGACACCGTGGAAGTACCGCTGTTCTTCCAAGTCACCGATGATGTTACACCGCCACCAGCTGTAAGCACCTTAGGTGCTAGTTCGCCAAACTTCGATGCAGTCCGACTGACTTGGCAAGCAGTAGGAGATGCGGGGATAGTGGCACCGCCTCTTGCGTTCTATGAGATCCGTTATAGCCTCACTCCCATTGATGAAGGCAATTGGAATTCGACAATTCCGGCGGCCAGTGAGCCTGGCGCAGTCGCAGACTCTGAGCAATATTTTTCAGTCACTGGTCTTACCATGGAGACGCTCTACTATTTTGCGATCAAGGGTTTGGATTGGGAAGACAACATCTCTACACTCTCCAATGTTATTCCAATAAGAACACTCGGACCGCCGGTGGTCGAAATTCCGATCGATGGTATCGCCATGGAGCTGCGTGAAGGCGTGACTAATTCAGCGCCAATTGCAATTATCGATACAGGTGAATCAGCGCTAATCTATTCAATCTACTTTCGCGAAGTAGAGCAGACGAACGCTTCATTCGCAGAAAAGCAAAAGGCTGCATCGCAATTTTCACAATTTTCACAATTTCCACAATTTTCACAATTTTCACAATTGTCACAATCGCGCAAGCCCCGCGTCATCAGTGAGTTACCAGAGCGAGGGAGCTATGCGCCCAACGAGCTCATTGTGCGATTTAAGCCCCAGGCTGAAGCGAATTCCCTGCAGTCACTTTTGCACCTCCAGTACGATGCACTTTTGATCAATCGGATTGATTCGCTGAATATGCAGGTTTGGCGAATCAACGACGAATCTACCTTACTGGAAACCGTACAGCGGATGAGTCAGCGTCCCGATGTTGTTTTCGCTGAACCCAATTACGCAGTGATAGCCAATGAAATTCCCGACGACGCTCTCTTCACCTCGCTGTGGGGGCTGAATAATATGGGACAAACGGGGGGTACCATTGATGCCGATATAGATGCCGTGGAGGCCTGGAACATTTCCACGGGAAGCAGCGATGTTGTAGTGGCTGTTATTGACACTGGCATTGACTACACGCACCCGGACTTGGTGGAGAATATGTGGATCAATGGGGATGAAATTGCAGGCAATGGAATTGATGACGACAGTAATGGTTATGTAGATGATGTTTATGGGTATGATTTTGCGAATAATGATGGCGATCCCTTCGATGATTCCAACCACGGTACTCATGTAGCAGGCACTATCGGTGCTACCGGTAATAATGGCCTAGGCGTGGTCGGCGTAAATCATCAAGTCGCCTTGATGGGCGTTAAATTCCTGGGTTCGAATGGCTCTGGATCCATTAGCGCTGCGACCGAAGGCATCGTTTATGCAGCAGATAATGGTGCACTTATTCATAACAACAGTTGGGGTGGCGGGGGATTTTCGGAATCTTTACGAGCCGCCATTGAATACGCCCACCAGAAGGACGTCCTTTTTTTGGCTGCCGCGGGGAATTCAGGGACCAATAATGACATCAGCCCCAGCTACCCTTCATCCTACGAAGTGGACAACGTTGTTTCTGTTGCGGCCACCGATCACAATGATCAACTTGCTACTTTCTCTCAATACGGAGCACAATCTGTAGACTTGGGTGCGCCAGGTGTGGATATTCTGAGCTCAGTGCCTGGCGGCGCCTATTCGAGTTTCAGTGGAACATCAATGGCCACCCCGCAGGTATCCGGGGCCGCCGCATTGCTTAAGGCTCATGCACCCAACCTTAGTAATCTTAAAATTAAGCAAATTCTATTCGACAGTACTGATCCACTCCCGGATCTCGAACCAAGAACAGTGACCGGCGGCAGGCTGAATGCTTTTGAAGCTTTGAAGTTGTCTGGACCTCAGTGGATCGCGTTGCCACCCGAATTACTCTCCGGCACAGTGGCATCAGGTGAAACATTAGAGCTTTTCCTGACTATCGACCCCACTGACCTAGTATCCGGCATCCATGTCGGGGAGATCGTTATTCAAACCAATGACTTTGTCACGCCTGAGGTAACAATTTTGGTAACGCTTACGGTGTTACCTGACATTGAGGCACCAGCGCCGATAACCGATCTTGCGGTAACCGATATAACCGAATCGAGAGCCAGATTAAACTTTACTGCAACCGGAGATGATGGCTCGCAAGGTCAGGCTCGACAATACGATGTTCGATTCAGTACCAGCAGCGATCTTAATGAGAGTAATTGGGGCAACGCAACGTCTGCATCGGGACTCGTAATGCCTGCAGAGGCGGGAACGCCAGAGAGTTTTGTGGTCTCGAGCTTGCTTGCAAATTCCGAGTTATGGATTGGCGTTCGTGCGATAGACAATGCTGGATTCACCTCGGGATTATCGAACGTTGTACAGGTCACCACTCTAAATGCTGAATTACAAATAATACCTGAAGCGATCCCACCGACAGTCTCGTCACCGGGAGAGACTCACGACATTGTTCTTAGCCTTCGTAATATAGGTCAGGTTGACCTGAGTATTATGGCCACTGTGAGTCTATATAATGCCAGCTCTACACTGGCGAGTACGCAACATTTAGCGTCAAGAGACATTACTAAAGGTGGAATAGATTACCGTGTCGGTCCACCCGTCACCCGCGGCAGCGGCGGCCCTGATGAATTCGGTTATGCATGGATGGACAGCAATGAATCGGGCGCTCCTGGCTTCACCTGGACGGATATATCGACGACAGGAACGTTGATTGACGGATTTAGCGACGACGTCGTGGTCGGCCCGATCGATATTGCATTCCCGTTCCCATTTTATGGGCTGAATCAAAACCAGTTATTCATATCCAGTAATGGTTTCATCACATTTGATTCAGGCCCTTACTCAGGCTGTTGTGTCGGACAACCAATACCAGCAGCCGATACAAACAATCACTTAATCGCTTGGATGTGGCGTGATTTGAACCCACAAGCCGGCACTGTGCATTATGAACATATCGACAATGACAACATCGTCATTCAGTTTACAAATTATGGTGAATATAACGGTCTAGGCACTGTTGATGCACAAGTTCAGCTCAAGGCAAGTGGTGAAATGATTCTTCGTTACAGCAAGTTTGAAGGCAATATGAATAACGATGCCGTTAGCATTGGAATAGAAAGCCAGGCTGGTGATGATGGCCTGCAAGTCGCATTTAATACGCCCTACCTGGAGGATGGTTTGGCAATTACATTTATGCCATATTGGTTGCGCTTAGATACCAATGACCTCATTCTTTCGCCGAATGCGGAAGAGCAGATTACTCTTACCATTGATACGCAAAATCTCGCCGTTGGTGATTACGATAGTTTTCTCATTATTCAGAGTAACGACATCACTCGGCCGCGGATTGCATTACCGGTCAACTTGCAGGTAGTACCTTAAGTATGTGGACGCAACAGCTGGATGCAAAACTCTGATGACCTCCGAGCAAAACCAATTCACTCATGAAGTCGTACCAGGAAAGAGTCAGACTAATGTTTATTGGACGGCGATGAAGAAAGAACAGTTATTCATTAGCTTCCTTATAGCTCTCTGTCTTTTTACCTTATTCCCCGCCTATGGTGAAGAGGTGCTGATAGGCAGCGTGATCAAGGTCGTTGATGGTGACACCCTCGATGTACAAGTTGGTCCTGGTAAACACCGGATACGCTTAGCGGAAATCGATGCCCCCGAAAGAAATCAACCATGGGGTGATGAGGCGAAACAGGGTTTGGCATTTAAAGTGCTGAAACAAGAAGTACGCGTTGTGGTTACTGATACAGACAGGTATGGCCGCCAAGTCGGCAAGATCTTTCTAGGTCAAACCGACATTAATCGGTCGATGGTTTCAGAAGGGCATGCGTGGGTCTATCGACAGTACTCACAGGATGAGAGGTTAATTGAAATCGAAATTATGGCGCGAGAGGCTGGCGTTGGACTATGGAATCGAGGCGATGCCGTTCCACCTTGGGACTGGCGGAAGGGTAAACGGAGTAACCGAAGGCCGGGGAGAACAGATGGAGAACAGGCAACCAAGAAAATATTTAATCCTATAGGATAGGCATGTGGCTACCCTTGATGAATTTCTCAATAAACTACATCATTCCTGTTTGCAGCCGCGCTTCGTCTGACATTAAGCTGGCATTCCAAGGTGGGTCAAAAACAAGCTCAACATTGACGTTGGAAATCGTAGGAATGATGGCGATTTTTTCTCGAGCGTCGGCAACGAGGATGTCGCCCATACCGCAGCCAGGTGCGGTCAACGTCATGTCCACATCGACAGATCGCTCACCATTTCCAAGAGCCGTGATTTCGCAACGGTAAATGAGGCCAAGATTAACGATGTCGACGGGTATCTCCGGGTCGTAGCAGGTCTTCAGCTGATCCCAGATTACCGCCTCAATATCCGAGTCTGTGGCGTTGTCTGGAATCATGGGTGGTGGTACAGGGTCCCTGCCTAAGGCATCCGCATCAATTCCGGATACGCGAAACAGGTTTCCCTCGACGTAGACAGTAAAGCTTCCGCCGAGAGCCTGCGTTATAAAACCGCTGGTTCCCTCTTGGAGTGTCAGTTCCTCTCCTGCTGGAATAATCACGGCAGTCACGTCTCGTGACAGTGAAAATGGCTCATTAGTATGACCGAACATGATGTCTTTACTCTGTTGTCGCTATGGACGTTGTTTGGGTGAGCGCGGCGTGTAATGTGTGCCACGCCAGAGTTGCACATTTGACGCGAGTTGGATGCTGGCTGACGCCATCCAATGCTCGTAACTTCGATAAATCAACATTTTCAGGTGCAGGAATGTCGTTATCTTGCTGTGTAAGGCGGGTGGTGAGCGAAGCAAAATAACTGTTGGCATCTACCACGGACAGGTTGTTGACGGCTTCAGTGAGTAGCGACGCAGATGCCATGGAGATGGCGCATCCAGAACCTTCGAAGCCGACGTCTGTGATCATGTTTCCGGAGTTGACGTGAAGGTATAAGCGCAATTTGTCGCCGCAAAGAGGGTTAATACCTTCGGCTGTATGGGTCGCTTCATTCAGACGCCCAAAATTACGTGGCTTTCGAGCGTGATCGAGTATCAGCTCACGATAAAGATCCTGAAGTTCTGCGCTGCTCTGGTCTTCGCTCATGCGAATATCTGACGCGCCTTCTCAAGCGCGTCAACAAGCCGGTTGATATCGTCAGCATTGTTGTAAAGGCCAAGTGATGCGCGAGTCGTTCCTGGCAGCCCGAAACGCTGCATGACCGGCATTGCGCAATGATGCCCGGTACGAACGGCTATGCCTTGATGGTCGAGGATAGTGCCAAGATCGTGAGGGTGAATATCGTTAAGTCGAAACGACTGAACGCTCGCTCGATTCTTAGCCGTACCGATCAGGTGGACACCGTCGACAGCGGAGATCCTTTCCACCATGTAAGCGTGCAACACCTTTTCATGCTCATAAATATTATTCATGCCGACTGTTTGCAGATAATCGACGGCTGCTCCAAGTCCTATCGTTCCAGAAATGTTTGGCGTACCGGCTTCGAACTTGTACGGCAGTTCGTTGAATACGGTCTTATCAAAGCTGACTTCCAGAATCATGTCACCGCCGCCCTTGTAGGGTGGCATGGCGTCGAGAAGCGCCTCTCTACCCCAAAGCACGCCAGTGCCTGTCGGGCCAAGCATTTTATGCCCCGAAAAAGCGTAGAAATCACAGTCGAGTGACTGCACATCGACGCTCATGTGCGGTACGCCCTGAGCGCCATCGACAAGAACTGGAATACCCATATTTTTAGCAGCGGCGATGATTTTCGGCAACGGGTTTATAGTCCCCAGTGCATTGGAAACATGGCCAACAGCGAGGATTTTGACCCGCTCGGTCATCATAGTAATCATCGCATCAACGTCGATTTCGCCGCTGTCATTAATCGGAGCGACGACGAGCTCGGCGCCAGTCTGCTCGCAGACAAGCTGCCAGGGTACGATGTTCGAGTGATGTTCAAGCCAGGATATTAGTACTTGGTCGCCTGACTTCAGCATCGGACGGCAGAAACTCTGGGCAACTAGATTGATCGACTCTGTAGTGCCGCTCGTGAGGACTATCTCGCTGCGGCTTGCGGCATTGATGAAGTCGCGTACTTTGTCACGCGCGCCTTCGTATAGCTCAGTCGCACGGTGGCTAAGTGTGTGAACGCCTCGGTGAACATTGGCGTGATCTTCGCGTTGGTATCGAGCAACGGCGTCAATAACAACCGAAGGCTGTTGCGATGATGCTGCGCTATCGAGAAAGACCAGCGGATGCCCGTTGACCTCCTGATTGATGCACGGAAAATCGTCGCGGCAATACTCTATATTGAGGGGGCTCTTTGTTCGAGCTTGATTCATGACGCTTGGTCCGCAATGAGTTTTGCAAGCCGCGACTCGACGAGTGAGGAAACCACGTCGCGCGTTGCGGACACAGGTGTACGGCCAACGAGATCAGTAGCGAATGCAAGGGTCAGGACCTCCGTAGCCTGCTGTATATCGAGTCCACGAGCGCGTAAATAAAACAAAGCGGCTTCATCAAGTTGACCAACGGTGGTTCCATGACTGCACTTTACATCGTCGGCATAAATCTCGAGTTCGGGTTTGGCATCAATTTCGGCATTTTCAGAAAGAAGTAAATTGTGATTTTCCTGATTGGCATCCGTACCGTCGGCGCCTTTATGAACGATTGCCTTTCCGTTCCAAACGCAACGACTATGGCCACTTAGGATGCCGCGATACTCCTGTGATGAGCTGGCCGGCCCAACGCGGTGATCCACCCGCGTATGGTTATCGATGTGTTGCCCGTCACCCGCCAGATAAAGGCCATTGAAGTTGGCATCGGCACCCGGCTCACTGAGGTCGACGTCGATGTCATTGCGTATCAAACCACCGCCGACGTCATAACTCGCCATCTTGAGTCTCGCATCCTTACCGAGGGCTATAGACACTCGGCCGGTTTGGACATGACCAATGCGACGATCTTGAATTCTGACGTAGTGGGCAATGGCGGCTTCGCCGACGTTGAGCGCAACCACCGAGTTTGAATAGTGATCGCCCACACCTGACGAACAGTGGTATTCGACGACTTCGACATCGCAGCCGGGCGCTACTTCGATCTCGACATTCACTTGCGACACCGACGCACCATCGTCTGCCTCATCGATGACAAGTAACCCCAGTGGTTTCTCTGTTGCGGTGTGGATTTGAACCCGAAGACCGTCCTGCAGTAGTGCGGCATTGAGATCCGCCAAAGGCCGGTCCACAATAAACGGAGCTGCAGACTCGCTGAAGCGATCCACTTGGATGCCGGTATCTTCGTCAAAGCGCGTTGTGTCCACCAAGCCGTTCGAAATGATCAACCAGTTCGCGTCTATTGATTTGGTAAGCACTGCGATTGATTTATTTAGAGATTCGTTCGGGGTCGAGGCTGTACCGCTCGCCAACCAGCGATTGCTGATGTCTATCGCCTGGCCAAGATCTGTGTACTTCCAGTCTTCGTGTCTCGTTGTGGGAAAACCGTGCTCGTCAAGATTCGCCAAAGCGGCAGCACGGGTCGTCGACAGGGCATCGTTCGGTAGGCTGCGTACAGCCTCCCTCAGTTTTTCCATGGAAAACGCGGCCGGTTTCATGCAGTTGCAGCCTCGTGGACCCAGTCATAGCCCCTTTCTTCAAGTTCAAGTGCTAGAGACTTATCCCCTGAACGGACGATTTTGCCCTCGGAAAGGACGTGGACAAAGTCGGGCTCGATGTAGTCAAGCAGGCGTTGGTAATGTGTGACGAGAATGATCGCCCGATCCGGAGCACGCAGTGTGTTGATTCCTTCGGCAACGGCCCTTAGTGCGTCGATGTCGAGGCCGGAGTCCGTTTCATCAAGAATTGCCAGGCTGGGTTCCAACATCGCCATTTGCAGAATTTCGTTTCTTTTCTTCTCTCCACCTGAAAAGCCCTCGTTGACGCCGCGGTTCAGGAATTTCGGATCCATGCCGAGCATCGCCATTTTTTCCCGGGCGATCTTTAAGAACTCAAATGCGTCCACTTCCGCCAATCCCTGATGTTTTCGCCTAGCATTAACTGCGGCCTTGAGCAGATACGCGTTGTTGACGCCGGGAATTTCAACTGGGTATTGGAAACCGAGGAAAATTCCCTCGCGAGCGCGTTCCTCCGGCTCCAGTTCGAGCAGGTCTTTGCCCATGTAGGACACCGATCCATCCGTGACGATGTAATCGCTGTGTCCAGCAATAACCTGAGCAAGAGTACTTTTGCCCGAGCCATTCGGACCCATGATTGCGTGGACCTCACCGGCATTTACCGAGAGAGACATACCGCGAAGAATTTCTGTGTCGCCAATGCGACTTTTCAAATGGTTAATTTCGAGCATTTTTTTATTCCTAACCGACGGCGCCTTCGAGGCTGACGTTTAATAACGCCTGTGCCTCGACAGCAAATTCCATCGGCAATTCTTTAAAGACTTCTTTGCAAAAGCCGTTGACTATCATGTTGACAGCATCTTCTTCTGAAATGCCGCGTTGGCGGCAATAGAACAATTGATCGGCCGATATTTTTGACGTCGTCGCCTCATGTTCAATTTTTGCCGAAGGATTCTTTATTTCCATGTAAGGGAATGTATGAGCGCCGCACTCCTTACCGATGAGTAGAGAGTCGCATTGTGTGTGATTGCGGGCGCCGTGTGCCTGCGGCATGATTTTTACGAGCCCACGGTAGGCGTTCTGCGCTTTGCCGGCGGAGATACCTTTGGAAACGATCGTGCTGCGGGTATTAGCACCGATATGAATCATTTTCGTCCCAGTGTCCGCCTGCTGCATGTTGTTGGCGACGGCTACTGAATAGAATTCACCGACCGAATTCTCGCCACGCAACAGGCAGCTTGGGTACTTCCAAGTGATCGCAGAACCTGTCTCAACCTGTGTCCAAGAAATTTTTGAGTTCGCACCGCGACAGTCGCCACGTTTGGTGACGAAGTTATAAATACCACCAACACCGTTCTCGTCGCCTGGATACCAGTTCTGGACTGTTGAGTATTTGATTTCGGCATTATCGAGTGCGACCAGCTCAACGACGGCGGCGTGAAGTTGGTTCTCGTCACGCATCGGCGCCGTACAACCTTCGAGGTAGCTGACATGACTGCCGGCTTCAGCGATGATCAAAGTGCGCTCGAACTGTCCTGTGTTGGCGGCGTTGATGCGAAAATAAGTCGATAACTCCATGGGGCATCGAACACCCTTAGGGATATAGACGAATGAGCCATCACTGAACACCGCTGCATTCAAAGCAGCGTAGAAGTTATCGCGCCTTGGTACCACACTACCGAGATATTTTTTAATGAGGTCTGGGTGCTCTCGAACGGCTTCTGAGAATGAACAGAAAATTACACCCACATCAGCCAACTTCCCTTTAAATGTCGTTGCTACGGAGACGCTGTCAAATACAGCATCTACCGCGACGCCGGCTAGTCGCGCTCTTTCGTGCAGCGGAATGCCGAGTTTGTCGTAGGTTTCCAATAGCTTTGGGTCGACTTCATCGAGACTCTTGGGGCGGTCATCGTCAGACTTTGGGGCTGCGTAATATGAGATTTCGTCGAACTTGATGGGCGGGTAGTGGACGTGCGCCCATTCGGGTTCCTTCATTTCCAACCACTGTCGGTACGCTTGCAGGCGCCACTCAAGCATAAACTCGGGTTCATTTTTCCGTGCCGATATGGCTCGTACTACGTCTTCGTTGAGCCCGGGAGCAAACGTTTCCGTTTCGATGTCGGTGACAAAGCCATGTTCGTAACGCTTATTGACGATACTTTCGATGTTTTCAGACGTCATTTTGTTTTACTTTCCACTGTTATCTGCAGACCTGCGAAGCGAAGTCGGGGGGTAGGGCTATTGTTTCGTGCGAGGTCACTCAGTGACACGCTATCCAATGCGCCACGTATCGCAACGTTCACACCTTGCCACGCACTACTAACACTGCAAACGCCCTCATGCTCACATTGGCTGTCGCTTGCGCTGCACTCAGTAATCGATACTGGGCCCTCGAGTGCGTCGATAATGTCAGTTGCACTTATTTTGGCGGGATCCTTGGACAGCTGGTAGCCACCGTTGCTACCGCGTGTCGAGTTGATGAGCCCGGAACGTGCCAGCGATTTGAGAAGCTTACTGACTGTTGGCGTGGCGATTCCGGTCGCAGCGGCAACTTCAGCTGCGCTGCAAACAGCCGATTGACTTGCCGCTAGGTGGGCAAGTAATACGGTTCCATAATCGGTGAGTTTGCTGATTCTGAGCACAGGAGGGATCACGATTCATTCAATAAGGGACTATTTTAGTCCTATTTGCCGTCACTGACCATACCTGAGGCTATTTTCGTTCGCCTGGATCGAAGTCAGCGCGTTTTTTTGCTGGTATTGACGAGCAGGCCGTCAGTGCAAACACGCAGAGCATGACGACTGCTATAAAATTTCGTTCTGATGAAATTATTAGCGTTAATTGCGCGCGGACCTTCCGGAAGGCTGCCTACGCTGCATTTGCCGCAACTGCTCTTCTGTCATGAATTCTCGAATAAAGTCGATTCGTGCTTCGAAGCGAATTCTTTGAATCTCCTGCAGCTGCGGTAGTCGTAATGCCTGTTGCAGGTACGTAATTCCGCCGATGAGATCCCCTATCATGAAGCGGTATTCAGAAAGATAATACAAAGACTCAGCATTTTTACCTGCTTCGCTTGCGGCGCGGGCAATTAGACGAATCTGGTCTGGCGTTGGTGGGACGTTGTTCAGTAAGTCGAGTAATAAGTTGTGAGACTTTTCGGCCTGATTCAGTTCGAGCAATCGCTTTGCGAAGGCGATAACCAAAGGTACATTGCGTGGGAATAATCGTATAGCGTCTTCGAATACGGCAATCGCATCATCATTTCGGCGCAACAGCACCAGCATGTCGCCCAGCGCAATGTGATAAGCAATTACGTCGGGATGCTTGTCAATCAGGTAATCGACAATGTCTTGCGCTTTCTCCAAACTGCCATTGCGCATATACGCCAATAGCCTGCCGTAACGTTCCAGATCATTTTGATTCTGATACGTTCGCCTTTCGAAATAGGCGATAGCTTCTTGCGACGTCTTGAATCGGTCGACAATTATTCTGATTTTCGATATTCCATAGCTAATAGAATTGTCGCTTTTCACTTGCTCGAAACCTCGCGCACGATCTCGCGCTTCAGCAATCCGCGATGATGTTACCGGGTGAGTCATCAGAAACTCAGGGGTCCGTTCGTTGGGCGCGCGGGTCGTCTGACGGGACATCACGTTGAAAAATGACGCCATTCCATAAGGGTCGAATCCGGCCCCTGCCAACGCCGATATTCCAATTCTGTCGGCCTCGCGTTCATTCGAGCGGGTGAAATTGATTTGCTGCTGCATAGCAGTGCCCTGAGCTACCGCCACACCCGCCTGCATGACATCGCTGCTACCGCTGGCAGCACCAGCAAGAACCGCACCCAGCATGATGGCCGTAGAGAGAATACTTTGTCTTGAGCTTGCATAAATTGCACGAGCGATATGGCGCTGTGTTACGTGGGCCACCTCGTGTGCCAAGACGCCAGCAAGTTCGTCCTCGCTGCGAGTTGCCTCGAGGAGCCCCGTGTGAACGCCAATATATCCGCCGGGTAGGGCGAAAGCATTGATGCGCGAGTCCTTGATAACAAAAAAGGTGAAATCGTAATCACCGTTATTGGTTTGCGCCGCAATTTTATTGCCTATTTGATTAATGTATTCGGTGACCAACGGGTCTTCAACAACCTGGCCGCTGTTACGAATGTCGCGCATGATTGCGCCTCCGATCTGGGCCTCATCATTCTGTGACAGGACCGTATCGGCCGGACTGCCCATATCTGGAAGCTTGATGTCGTCGGCACCAGCACCGCTAACGAATACCAGCGAACAACTGATCACGGCAAGCAACACTCTTGTTAGTGATTTATTGATCATAAATGTTTCGACTAGGCTCGCGCAGCAGCGTTCCCGCTACTTTAGGGCCTTTACGGCTTCCAGAACTTCGGCAGCATGACCTTTGACTTTTACTGGCCGCCATTCGCGGCGGAGTTTACCATCCGCACTGACTAGGAAAGTACTGCGTACGATGCCCATGAACTTTCGTCCATACAAAGTTTTCTCATGGATAACGTCAAAGTGCTTACACACCGCTTCATCCGCGTCAGAAATGAGATCAAACGGGAATCCCTGCTTTGTCCGAAACTTCTCGTGCGACTCAAGGCTGTCTCTTGAAACGCCCAAGATGATCGTTTTCTGACGTCGAAATTTGGCATGCAAGTCTCGAAAGTCCTGGCCTTGGGTCGTGCAACCCGGGGTGCCGTCTTTCGGATAAAAGTAAATCACAACATTTTGACCGCGCAGATCCTTTAGCTGAATCGTTTTATCACGTGTTGCCGCGGCCTTGAAATTACGAACGACGCGATTTATTGCAGGTGTACTCATTTTCGCTTTAGATCCTTTGTTAGGGTTTCACTGGCTCTAAGATGGCGTCCAGGTTCAAGCGATCGCAAATTTCCAGAAATTCTTCTCGCAGCTGCAAAATGTGGACGGTTGCTGGGAGGTTAATGGCCATTTGTACAGCGAACATTGGCGATCCCGTGTGCGCCGCAGCATAGCTGCGAGTCGCTACATCGGCGATTTCGATGTCCCGCAAGGTAAAGAAGTTAGCCAGATTGAATACGATACCTTGTTGGTCTAGGCTAACAATATCCACGGCATAGGGCATGCGATCGCCACCCATAATCTTGGTGCCCGTCTGGCGTATGGCTAGCGTCAGGTTCTTTTCTTTTCCGAGCTTGTCGAGGCCTTGTTCGAGCTTATTCAGGGTGGCCCAATTGCCAGAAACCAGCAGTAGCATGGCGAAATCGGATCCCAAGGTCGTCATGCGGCTTTCTTCGATGTTGCCGTCGCAGGAGAGGATAACTTTTGTCAGATCCTGAACAATGCCAGTCCTATCTGATCCAAGTGCTGAAATTACAATGAGTTGCGACATATTTCTCGAAAACTCCTTATTATTATTTCTGCGCAATCGACAGGCCTTGCCAGCGCCGGGTATGAACAGTAACATCGCGGCCTTATTTGTGGCGAGGACAAGATGTGTTTCAGGGTAGCCTAGTTGCTTTGGTAACGCCGTTCGACCGAGATAGCCGGATTGATTACGTGAGTCTCAAGCGCCTGATAGATTTCCATGTTGATGCGGGTAGCGATGGTCTCGTTGTCGCCGGCACGACGGGTGAGGCCGCGACTCTTACACGTTCTGAGCACGTCCAATTAGTGGAGCAGGCTGTGGAACTCGCAGCGGGTCGTATCCCGGTTATCGCGGGGACAGGATCGAATTCTACGACGCAGACCGTTAACTTGTCGCAAGCGCTATCGGGTGTGGGTATCGATGCGTTCTTGATTGTTGTCCCTTATTACAACAAACCGACTCAGGAGGGGATATATCAACACTTCACGGTCGCTGCGAATGCCCTCGACAAGCCAGTAATGATGTATAACGTGCCGGGCCGTACGGTCGCAGACATGCTGCCTGAAACAGTGGCTCGACTGTCTTGGCATGAAAATATTCTTGGAATAAAGGAAGCGACCGGCGATCTGGATCGATTGAAAGCGATTCAGGAGCTTGTCGATGATGATTTCAAATTATTTAGTGGTGATGACTTTACGTTATTGCCGTTTATTGAGCAGGGTGGTCACGGCGTGGTGACGGTCAGCGGAAATGTTGCTGCAGGGCAGGTCGCAAAATTATGCCGCTTGGCATTGGAAGGTCAAAACGATGCCGCGAAGGAATTGGACAACTCATTGCAAGCGTTGAATAAGGCCTTATTTGTCGAGTCGAACCCGATACCTGTGAAATGGGCAGTCAGTCAAATGGGCTTGATGGAGGCGAATATTCGTTTGCCATTGACGCCTTACGAAAGTCAATTTCATGATCAGATGCGAGAGGCTATGCGGCAGGCAGGCGTCGCGTCGGAGGAAAATGTATGACTCTAATTAGGTTATTTATTACCATTTCAGTACTCGCTCTTGTCGGTAATTTGGCCGCATGTAGCAGGGACAAAGTGCGAGTGTCCTGTGACGAGCCGCAGCCGTACCAAGCGGTAGTCGAGCACAAGCGCATTGTTTCTCCGGAAGGGCTGGATCAGTTGGATGAGCTAAGGGAAATGCAGATTCCAACAGCGACAACCTCGCCACGACCCGTGGGATTAAAGTGCATTGAGTATCCGCCGTCGGTTGTGACGCCAAACTAACAATATTCGGAGAGGTGGCTGAGTGGCTTAAGGCGCTCGCTTGGAAAGCGAGTGTACGTTTATAGCGTACCGCGGGTTCGAATCCCGCCCTCTCCGCCATACTAGCTGAGGCTCGCTATTAGCTGCCGCTTTAAAGAATATTGCGAACAATAATTACTGTGGATAATCCAATCCATAATGTATTAAAGGCAACCATTGTTGGTAGTAGCTTGCGCTCTGATACCCAAATTAATAACGCAGACGTAAACAATGTTACCAAATGTAGTTCCCAAATTTCTTTCTGCCAAATCAGCCCTGGCAAAATTACAGCGGCTTTAGCAATCCAAGCTAGAGCTTCAACAATATTGTAATTTACCCAATAGCCATCCTGAAACCACAAACGGTAACAGCTAAAAATATTTGTAAAACCAACACGCGAATAAACAAATGTAGTAATTGTTAAAAAAATACAAAATGAGATGATAATTTCCAAAGTGTTTTCCTTGCAACTAAAAATATTGCGTAAAGTCATTTAGCCAGCATTGCCTACATTTAATTTCGTAGCTTCGAACATTACCTAAATCAATGTCCTGCTCATGCTTACATATCAGTGTCTTCAGGTCGATTAAGCCAAAGATCCTTCATCTTACTTAAGTCTAATACTCCTTCTACTGTTCTCGAAGCAATATCTTCTAGTTCTTTATTAGCTGTTATAGCTCCATCAATGTTCATTAAGAGTGCTAACATCTATCTTCGTGTATTCGTCAAGGATTTCGAAATAAATGTTTGAACAGCTTGCTTCGATTCACCCACTTTTGCCGCCCGGCGCTGGATTACTCGCGCTTCTGATTGGTGCAATTATTGTCGATCTAATCGTGAAGCGACTGCTGCTTACTGCTATCCATGCGTTCGCTAAGCTG
>Ga0308010_1001129_pt1 | contig 15330 bp, 15 predicted proteins | sample Neamet129_FD_202368 | JGI IMG/M metagenome (GOLD analysis project Ga0308010, IMG submission 202368) | Marine microbial communities from water near the shore, Antarctic Ocean - #129 | ecosystem: Environmental > Aquatic > Marine > Unclassified | place: Southern Ocean | collected 2014-07-24 | reverse complement strand
ATATTGGAATGTCTGAAATTTCTTGCAGAGAAAAAGTTGGCTTGCTAGCTTATTCACCTCTAGCTATAGGTTATCTTTCTGGAAAATATAGAAATAATGAAATACCAAAAAATTCTAGAATTGGACTGTTTGGAGATTTCTGGACCAGATATAAAGAAGATAACGCAAAAAAAGCTGTTGATGATTATTACAAGTTAGCAAAAGAAAATAGACTTACCTTAACTCAAATGTCTCTTGCTTTTGTGAATTCAAGACCTTTTATGACGAGTAATATTATTGGAGCAACAACTATGGAACAGCTAAAAGAAAATATTGGAACCGCAGATATTGACCTTAGTGATGAAATCATTGAAAAAATAAATTTAATCCACTCAAATAATCCTAATCCTACGCCATAGCCCTCAAAACATTGAAATTAATTTAATTTAGTATAAAAATTTTATCATGAGTTTAAAAAAAATATTTTTAACATTAGCTATTATTTTGTTTGCTTCAAAAACCTTTGCGGCCAACCCAGTCTCTAGTGGAACATTCAAAGATTGGCAGGTTTTTACAGCAAATACCGAACAGGGTAAAATTTGTTTTGCACAATCAAAACCAAAAACAAGATCACCAAAAAACTTTAAAAGGGAACCATCAAAATTATTTGTAACTTTTAGGCCTCAAGAAAATATAAAAGATGAGGTTAGTGTTACTAGTGGATATATTTATAAAACGTCTACTGTAAAAGCAAAATCAGGTAGAAATAATTATGCTTTTTTTTCCAAAGAAAATTTTGCTTGGATAGCAGATGAAAAACGAGAGAAAAAATTTATAAAGCTTATGAAAAAAGCCTCAAACATAATGCTTATATCTAATGAGCCTAAAGGATCACAGACAGTAGACCATTATTCGATGATAGGTTTTTCTAAAGCGTATGAAACAGCAAAAAAAAATTGTAGTTAATTAATTAATGAAAAAAATAGTTCTAGCCTACTCTGGTGGCCTTGATACTTCGATAATTTTAAAATGGTTACAAGAAAACTATAAAGCAGAGATTATTGCTTATACGTCTGACATTGGTCAAGTTATTGATAAAAAAAAAATTATTAAAAATGCAAAAAGACTTGGTGTTAAAACAATAATTATTGAAGACCTTAAAAATGTTTTTGTTAAAGACTATGTTTTTCCTATGTTAAGAGCGCACGCTTTATATGAGGGTGCTTATTTACTAGGCACCTCTATTGCAAGACCTTTAATAGCAAAAAGACAAATTGAAATAGCAAAAAAATATGGTGCGTATGCTGTGTCTCACGGTTCTACAGGTAAAGGGAATGATCAAGTTAGATTTGAATTAGGATATGCTTTTTTCGGAAAAAAAATAAAAGTTATTGCGCCATGGAGAGAATGGAGCTTAGCTTCTAGAACAGATTTAATTAAATATGCTAAGAAAAATAATATTCCGATACCTAAAGATAAAAAAGGAGCACCTCCTTTCTCTGTAGATGATAATCTTTTTCACACTTCAACTGAAGGTAAGGCTTTAGAAAACCCTAAAAATTCAGCGCCAGAATTTATTTTTCAAAGAACGGTTTCCCCAGAAAAGGCTCCAAATAAAAAGACAATTGTTAAAATTGGTTTCAAAAATAGTGAACCTATTTCTGTTAACGGAAAAAAACTTAGCCCATCAAACTTATTGGAAAAATTAAATCAGATTGCAGGTAAGAATGGAGTAGGCAGAGTCGATCTAGTAGAGAATAGATTTATAGGTATTAAATCGAGAGGTGTTTACGAGACGCCGGGAGGTACAGTATTATATGACGCTCATAGAGCTATAGAATCAGTGACCTTGGACAAAGAAACAATGCACAAAAAAGAAAGAATCATGCCAGCATATGCTGAGCTTGTTTATAATGGATATTGGTTTTCTAAAAAAAGGATCAATTTACAAAAAATTATAGACAAAAATAAAAGTAAAGTTAACGGCGTTGTCGTGCTTAAAGTTTATAAGGGTAATATAACAATTATGTCTAGAAGAACATCTAGCAAAGCTTATTCTATGAAACAAGTATCATTTGAAGAAAATAAGACATTTAATAAAATCAAAATAGAAAAATTTATTAAATTTCACTCAAAACAGTTAAATAAATCTTAAAAGTCTGATACGATTCTCCTAATGAACTCAGCGATTCGAAACATACAACTAGTTGCAGTACTTGCCGTTTTAGTTGCAACAATAATTGCATTCTTTGTAGAGCTGTCAGTTATGTATGAAACAAGAACTGTTGGTTTGGCTGATTTATTATTGATGTTCATTTATATAGAGGTTCTTGGTTTGGTGAGGTCATATTGGGAGACTAGATCAGTAAGAATTACTTATCCTCTCGTGATAGCAATTACTGCTCTCGCCAGATATATAATCCTCCAAGATAAAAATAGTGACCCTGCAAACTTAATTTATATTGCTCTTGCAATATTGATCGTGTCTTTAGCAACGGTTGTTATAAGATTTAGGAATAGTAAGTATCTTAAAATAGATAGCAAAAAATCTAACGATCTTTAAAACATTCTAAAGTATTTTTTAAAAGACAGGCAATGGTCATTGGGCCCACACCACCTGGTACTGGGGTTATAGCTTTTACCTTGTCTTTAACTTGTTCAAAATCAACGTCTCCTACTATTTTATCTGCAACTTTATTTATACCAACATCGATAATGATAGAATTTTTTTTTACCCAGTCTCCTTTAACTAAATTTGCAACACCAACTGCCACGACTAAAATGTCAGCTTTCTGACATTCTAATTTTAAATCTTTAGTTTTTGAATGGACAATTGAAACTGTACAGTTTTCATTGAGAAGAAGTTGCGCCATAGGTTTACCGTTTAAGTTGGACCTTCCAATTATAACGGCATGTTTTCCTATTAAATTTTTTTCTACATTTTTAATTAATAATAAACATCCTAAAGGTGTGCAGGGAATTATAGATTTGTATCCTAACGAAAGATTTCCAACATTGATTGGGTGGAATCCATCTACATCCTTTGAAGGTTTAATTGTATTTATGATTTTTTCTTTGTTAATATGGGTTGGCAAAGGTAACTGGACAAGAATTCCAGAAACGTTATCGTTATTGTTAAGTTCTTCAATTTTTTCTAAAATTTCTGACTCTTTAACCTCTTTTGAATACTTAATAACCTCAGAAGTAATTCCGACTTCTCTGGAGTTTTTTTCTTTATTTTTTACATAAATTTGACTTGGAGCAAAATCACCAATTAGTATGACGGATAAGCTTGGGGATTTATCAGTTTTTTTTTTAATTTCTAAAATTTCTTTTTTAATTTCTGCTCTTAATAGTGCTGCTTCTTTTTTTCCATCTAATATCATTCTTAAAGTGCAACTTTATAAAATATTTCATTAATAAAATTTCTTAAAAAAACTAAAGCTAAAATGAGCACTATCGGTGAAATATCTACTGTACCTAAATTTGGTGTAAAACTTCTAATAAATCTTAAAGGTGGATCTGTAAGTTTGTGGGAAATTTCTAAAACCGAATACACAAAGCGATTACTTGTATTAATAACATTGAAAGCAACTAACCAGCTTGCTGCAGCATTAATAACTAGAACCCAAATGTAAAGTCTGACGATGTCATTAAATAAAAAAAGAATAGAATTCATGAATTTTTTTCTACATAAATTGAAGTACTAGGAAAAGCAAAAGAAGCTTTATTGTTTTCAACAATATTTTTTATCTCTAAAGCAAGAGTATCTTTAACATTCATCCATTCTTGATATTGCTTAGTTTTAGTGAAGCATATTAATTTTATATCAATTGAACTGGCTGCAAATTGGTCAATCTTAACAGATAAAATTGCATTATCATTTACAGCAAAATTTTTATTTGCTCTTATATAGCTTTCTATTTGATCTTTAATATTTTTTAGTTGTTCGCCGGTCGTACGATACTCGACTCCAATTATCCAATTGATTCTTCTGTTCGTAATCTCTGAATTATTAATTACAGCTTTTTCTGCAAACTGAAAATTTGGAATTGTAGCTAGAGATTTATCAAATTTCCTAACTACGGTTGATCTGAAGCCAATACCTTCAACTGTGCCTTCTATTACTCCATCTACAAATATCCAATCACCGACTTGAAATCTTCTTTCAACCAATACTAATATTCCTGATATTAAATTTTTAAATAAGTCTTGTGCTCCTAGCGCTACAGCAACCCCAAATAAACCAAGTCCTGCAATAATTGGGCCAATTTTTATTCCCCAAAGTTCTAATACAGCAGCAGCACCTAATATTAAGATTAAAACTTTTATAGCTTTTATTATCCAATTAATTAAATCTCTAGAAAGTAAGCTTCCTACTGATTTAATAACTGATGAAAATGGTCCAATGATTTGATGAAAAGACCAAAAAATTAAAATTGTAATTAACGATCTATTAATTATGTCAACAACATTACTTTCGACAGTTAAAAAACTTGTCGAAACAAAGAAACCAAGAACTATTGGGAAAAACTTTGCGGGTCCTTCCATAGAAAAAACTAAAGAATTATCAAACTTATTAGTTGTTTTCAAAACGTACTTTTCTAATCTTTTGACAACGAATTTTGCAAAAATTCCTCTCAGAAAAAGAAAAAAAAGAAAAATCATTAAAGCAATAACTATTTCAGAAATATTTATTCCCGAAACTCCATTTTTCCAAACTTCTAAAAATAAATTTTTAAAATTTTCTAATACGATCATTAATTTAAATCTTTCAATTTCATCATTTCATCACCAGGAATAAATATTTCAATTTTTTTCCATCCTTGCGACTTAAAAATATTTGCTACTTTTTTACTTATACACATAACAGTTGATTGTGTCACTAATGGGTTTAACCCGTAATTTTTCACTATCGTTGTAAAACTTTCTGCACTTCTAGCGGAATAAATGTAAATAAGATCAGGTGGGTAATTTTCTATTAGCTTTTTATTTTCGCTATTTAGATCGCTGATTATTTTAGAAGAATAATTTATAATTTTTTTTATTTTTAATCCCTCTTTTCTTAATTCTAAATCTAGATCGTAAGAAATATTATCACCACAAAAATAAGCAAGATTTGAACTTTTTTTGACTTTGTCTGAAATTATTATCAGATTTTTTAATGCATTTACTGTTCCACCTGCAGAAGACGTATTTGTAAAACCTGACTGACGTGCAATTTTTTCTGTTATCGAGCCCACACAAAAACAATGTAAATTTTTTTTTGTACTAGTTAACTTAAGATTTCGAACTGCGTTTGTACTTGTAAAAACAAAAGCATCAAAGTTATCTGGGTTAATTAATTCTGTTTCAACAGTAGAAATTCTTAAAGTTGGCAAATGAATGATTTTGTGACCGTAAGCAAAAAAATTTTTCATTAAATCTTCAGCATCCATTAGAGGTCTTGTAATTAATATATTCATTTTTTTTTAAAACTACTTCCTGCTTTTTTTAAAAGTTCTGTTCCCACTATTTCTCCTATACTTACTCCATCTTCTCTTTTACCTTTTCTTTTGTAAACAAAATCCTTATCTCCTCTATCAGAAAAAAGTTGTGCAGATAAAATTAGCTCATTGCTCTGTATGGTTGCCAAACCACCAACTGCTGTGTCGCAATCACCGCTTAATGTTTTCAAAAGGCTGCGTTCTGCTAGAGCGCATTGCATCGTTTCTTCATTAGTAATTTTTTGTAAAAGTTTAGCAGTGTTCGTATCATCCTTGCGGCACTGAGCAGCAATAATACCCTGCCCAACAGCAGGTAGCATCTCTTCAGCTGAAAATATATGTTTTATATTTTCTTCTAATTTTAAAGTTTTAATTCCTGCTAACGCAAGAATAATTCCATCATATAAACCATCTTTTAGTTTTTGAATTCTTGTATCAATATTTCCTCTAATATTTTTAACTAAAATATTTTTGTTAATTAATTTTAACTGAAGATCTCTTCTTTTAGAACTTGAACCTATTACACCATTTTTTAATTTTTTAAGATTTGGGTGTTTAAAACTGACAAATACATCTCTAGGATCATTTCTTTCAATATATGCTGCAATGCTCAGAGATGATATTTCTTCAGTTGCCATGTCCTTCAAAGAATGAACTGCGATGTCTATTTCTTTTGTTAAAAGATTTTCCTCTATTTCTTTGCAAAATAGATTTTTCCCACCAATTTCAGATAATTTTTTATCGTAAAATATATCACCTGATGTTTTTATACTTCGTATCTCAATTTCGTCACTAGATAAGCTAGATTCTGTCTCTAAAATTAATCTTTTAACTTTAGCCGCATAAGCTAAGGAAAGTTTACTACCACGTGCTCCTATTGTAATTTTTTTCATTATTAATTTATATTTTTTAGAATTGTATTTTATACTATTCTTATATTGAGTTCATAATTTAATGAAAAAAAAAATTACATTTTTAGGTATTGAAACTAGTTGTGATGAAACTGCAGCAGCAGTAATTCAAGAGAACGCGGATGGCTCCGCAAAAATACTATCAAATATTGTATCTAGCCAAATCAAAGAGCATGAAAAGTTTGGTGGTGTTGTCCCTGAATTAGCTGCTAGATCTCATATAGAAAATATAGATTTTATCATTAACAAAGCATTAAAGGATAGTGGGCAAAGCGTTGAAAATATGGACGGAATAGCAGCGACGGGCGGTCCTGGGTTAATGGTTTGTCTAACTGTTGGACTTAATATCGGAAAATCCATTGCTGCTTTTGCTGATAAGCCTTTTGTAGCTGTTAATCATCTTGAGGGGCATGCGCTAAGTCCTGGTTTAGAAAATAAAATAGAGTTTCCTTATTTGCTTTTATTAATTTCTGGAGGTCACTCTCAATACCTCATAGTACGAGATGTTGGTAAATATGAGCAACTCGGTACAACAATTGACGATGCTTTAGGTGAGGCATTTGATAAGACTGCAAAGATGTTGGATCTAGGCTACCCAGGCGGGCCTAATATTGAAAAATTTTCAAAATTTGGTGATAAAAATTTTTATAAATTACCAGAGCCTATTATTAATAGAGGTGGGTGTAATTTATCATTTGCAGGTCTTAAAACTGCAGTCCTGAGGGAATCTAAAAATATTAATGGAGATCTTCAACTTAAATATAATCTTGCTGCTTCTTTTCAAAATACAGTAAATAAAATTTTATTAAAAAAAACTAAAGAGGCTATGAGGCAATTTAAAAGTAAAACTCTATTGAAAGTAAGGATGCCATTTATTGTAGCTGGCGGAGTAGCTGCCAATCAATCGATAAGAAAAAATTTAACGGAAGTTTGTAAGGAAATGAATTTTATTCCTTTGTTTCCTAATTTAAAATTTTGTGGTGATAACGCTGCTATGATTGCCTGGGCAGGTATTAAAAGATATAAAAAAAAATTAATTAATAATTTAGATTTTGCTCCAAGATCAAGATGGCCATTAGATCCGTCTGCTAAATATTTAAAAGGCCCTGGATTAAAAATTTAATTTAATAATTCTCTAGTAGCTGTTCAAAGTGGTTTTTTTACAAGAGAATACCATTAATCTCTATAATCTTGATGAGTTATCGCAAGAATCTAGGAATCTAATATGCTATCATTTATTCATAAAACGATGTGATTCGTTTTTATAAAAAAACAATAACTAATGAGGGAGTACTTATGAAAATATTGTCAGGATTAAGCGCGACATTTGATAGCTTAACAAAAGTAATAATATCATTACTTGGTTTGGCAATCGTTCTTAGCCTATTAGGTGGAAATGTTCCATTTGTTGGTGGTGTTGCAGAAAATATCGTTAGCCTTGTACAATCTTTAGGTGATGCAGGTATAGTTGGTTTAGTAGCCGCTATTATTATCTTAGGTTTTTACAAATAAGCTATAGTTAATAATTACCACCTTAGGTTTTTTTATCTAGGGTGGTAACTAAAATATAGAAAAAATTATGATAAACTGGATTAATCAAATAAAATCTTACTTAAATAAATTTTTAGAGATAGCTGTTCTGTTGTTAGCAGTTTCAGTTATTGCTGAGATAGTATTTGGACCAAACGTTGCTTTCTTTGGTTCACAAGTAACTAATAACTTAATTGCTTTGCTTAACAGTCTTGGCAATCAGGGAACCGCAGCAATAATAATAGTTTTAGCTGTTATTTTTACTTACAGAAAATTACTAAAATAATTTACGAGATTTAAATTCATACACGCTTATTTAATTGAAGAGCGTGTATGAAAAAAATAAATACTTAATTGAATAATTTTAATTAACTTTTTTTATCTCACCAATTTTTTTAAAATTAGTTTTCTTTGTTGCCTTTAGACTCACTGTGTTTGTGGATTGAATATAAACTACTATTTTTTTCTTTAAAAAATTATTTTGAATATATTTTAATAAATCTTGATAGTAACCTTGATTCCTATACTCAGCTAAAGTTAACGCGTTATATAAAAGTACAGACCTATCAAAATTAACATATTTATTAATCTCTGTAATATACCATCTATCAGTTTTTTTATAACCAGCCCAACAATAACAAACAATTTTATTATCCTTTTCTATTCCAAAAAACTTTGCGTACTTAAACCTTGTAATTTTTTTTGGGTTTTTTCGAAAATGGTCAATAAATATTTTTTTATTTTTAATTTGACTTTGTTTTGTCAGAGTAAAATATTTTCTGTTTGATAATAAATTTTTTTTTTTTACAACCAATTCAAAAACATACAAAGTGATAAAAAATTGATGAACAATTTCATAAAAAAATTTGATTAGATGTTTTGTATTTATAAAAATTTTTTTTATCATTGAATTAATATCTATACATTGAAAATAAATAAGGTAAATTTTTGCTTATAAAACTTTACTTAAAATACAATTTTATTAACTGATATATCTATAGTATTCTAATTTGTATTTTTAAAGTTAATCTATAATTATAATAACTAGTGGATAATTAATTGAGCAATTTAATTTTTAATTTTAATAGTAAAAATTTTAAAAAATCTAGAAATTTACTTGGTGGGAAAGGTTTAAATCTTGCAATAATGGGTAGGCTAGGTTTATCTGTCCCTCCTGGATTTACAATCTCTACTGAAGTATGTGATCTTTTCCATAAAAATAAAAAAAAATTACCTAGATCTATCTTAAAAAAAATTCTGCAAGAATTAAAGAATATCGAAAAACTAACTTCAAAAAAGTTTGGAGACTTAAAAAACCCTCTTTTGGTTTCTGTGAGATCAGGTGCGAGAATTTCAATGCCAGGAATGATGGATACAATTTTAAATCTTGGATTAAATGATAAAACAGTAAAAGCTCTAACAAAAAAAACTTTAAACGGAAAATTTGCTAAAGATAGCTACAGAAGATTTATTCAAATGTATGGCAGTGTAGTTTTAAATATCGAAGGACATTTATTCGAAGAGATGATCAATAGTCAAAAATTAAATAAAGGGGTTTTGTTAGACACAGAGCTTGAGGAAAACGACTGGGATGAATTAATAGAAAGATTTAAAAATTTAGTAAAAAAACAAACTAAAAAAAAATTTCCACAGAATGTTCGGGAACAACTTTATGGTGCAATCAGTGCGGTATTTTTGTCGTGGGATAGCCAGAGGGCAAAAACTTACAGAAAATTGAATCGAATTCCTGATCATTGGGGAACAGCTGTCAACGTACAATCTATGGTGTTTGGAAATATGGGAAAAGATTGTTCAACAGGTGTTGTTTTTACAAGAAATCCTTCAACTGGTGAAAATGTTTTTTATGGTGAATACTTAATTAATGCACAGGGAGAAGATGTTGTTGCAGGGACAAGAACCCCACAACATATTACAAAAAAAGCTAAAATAGCTGCTGGTTCAAAAGAAAAATGCATGGAGGAGACAATGCCAAAAGTTTTTCAGGATTTAAAAAAAACTCTATTTAAATTAGAAAAACATTACAAAGACATGCAAGATATTGAGTTTACTGTTGAAAATAAAAAATTATGGATTCTACAAACTAGATCAGGAAAAAGAACTGCTTATGCTGGGATTAAAATTGCTGTTGATATGGTTGCAGAAAAATTAATCTCAAAAAAAGAAGCAATTTTAAGAATTGATCCCTATACCTTAAATAATTTGCTTCATCCATTTTTAGATAAAAAAGCGGAGAGGAAAATTCTAGCTAAAGGTTTACCGGCCTCCCCTGGTGCTGCGTCTGGTAAAGTAGTTTTTACAGCCGAAGAAGCTGAACGTCTTAATGAAATGATGCAAAATACAATTTTGGTTAGAGTAGAAACTTCACCTGAAGATATTCATGGTATGCATGCTGCTAAAGGTATTTTAACTGCAAGAGGTGGTATGACAAGCCATGCGGCAGTGGTGGCTCGCGGTATGGGCAGACCGTGTGTCTCGGGTTCAACAGAAATTATAATCGACTACGATTTAAACCAATTTAGTGCAGGAAAAATTATTGTTAAAGAGGGTGATATAATAACTATTGATGGAACCAGTGGAGAAGTGATTCTTGGTACCGTCCCAACTGTTCAGCCAAAAATTTCAGGTTATTTTTCAATTATTATGAACTGGGCAAACAAATTCCGAAAATTAAAAATAAGGACGAATGCAGAAACAGAAAAAGACTCTAAAGTTGCAAGAGATTTTGGAGCTGAAGGTATTGGACTTTGTAGAACTGAACATATGTTTTTTGATCAAGAAAGAATTTTAGCGGTAAGAGAAATGATTCTGTCTAAGTCTAAAGAAAACAGAAACAAAGCCCTAGCAAAACTTTTGCCTCATCAAAAAAAAGATTTTCAATCTATTTTCAAAGTTATGCAGGGATTACCCGTTACAATTAGACTTCTTGATCCCCCTTTACATGAATTTTTACCAAAAACAGAAAGTGAGATTAAAAAAGTTGCGAGCTCAATTCATCAGGATTCTAAAGAAGTTAAAGATAGAATAGAAGAGCTACATGAACAAAACCCGATGCTAGGGCACAGGGGATGTAGGCTTGGTATTTCTTTTCCAGAAATCTACGAAATGCAATGTGAAGCTATTTTCGAAGCTCTTGTTGAGTGTAAAAAAGAAAAAATAAAATCTATTTCAGCTGAAATTATGATTCCACTTGTCTCGACAGACGTGGAACTAAAAATATTAAGAGCACTTGTTGATCGTGTAGCAGATAAAATTCAAAAAAGAAATAAAACTAAAATTGACTATATCGTTGGCACTATGATTGAACTGCCACGTGCTGCGTTGCAAGCAAAAGAAATTTCAAAGTATGCCGATTTTTTTAGCTTCGGTACAAACGATCTCACTCAAACAACATTTGGTATTAGTAGAGATGATTCAAGCAAATTCTTGAAAGACTATTTAGATTATAAAATATTTGAAATTGACCCTTTCGTTAGTCTCGATCAAAATGGTGTTGGGGAATTAATTAAGATTGCATCAACAAGAGGAAGACAGGTTAATAAAAAAATTAAACTTGGTATTTGTGGTGAACATGGTGGTGATCCTAAAAGTATCGAATTCTGTTCTAGGATAAATTTAAATTATGTTTCATGTTCCCCGTTTAGAGTTCCTGTTGCAATATTAGCAGCAGCTCAAGCAGAATTAAAAAAATGATTAAAATACGATAATGTCAGTTTGGGTGGTATTTTTTTGGCAGTCTTCGTAAATTTTATAAAAATTTATTTTATTCATTTTTAAAACCTTATTGGTTTTTAAATCGCTCAAATTTTTGTAATCCTTTAAAGAATTATATAGTCCTTTTTTTTTATTTTCATTAATTATGTTGGGCTCTAATTCAAATATTATTGGTATATTTTTTTTCAATGTCTTCTTTCCTCCTAAAAAAATGTCTGGTTCGTGTCCTTGTGCATCCATAAAAATTAAAGAGTTATGTCTGTTAATCTTTGACGTGAAGTTATCTAGTATGTTAAGTTTTATTTTTTCTACATTTTTATTTTTCTTTGTAATTCTATAATCTCCTGAGTTGTGTGGATGAAAAAGTTTCAAATATCCATTTGCAACTTTACTACCTAAGGCTAAATTTAATAAAGTAACTCTTTTTTCAATTTTATTTATATTTATATTTGCAGTCAATAATCTAAAATTATCTATCGATGGTTCGAATGCAACACAATGCTCAAAAAGATTTAGTTTAATTGCTGGTATCAAAGTAGTTCCAACATGTGATCCGACACTAATTAGAAATTTTTTTTTTATTTTTAAGTATTTTAAACCTTTTTCTAAAACCTTAAAATCAAATTGACGGTGTATTAAAATACTTTTAGAAATTTCCTCTCTATTTTTTAAAATATAATAAATTTTATTGTGATCAGAAAAAAGCAATTCTTTGTGACTAGATGTATTGTAATGAGCACTACGTATTATTTCATTAAATTTTTCACTCTTAAAATAATTTGGAATTTTAAAAATTTTTTTAACAACAGATTCTATTATTCTGCTTATTTTCATAAAAAGAAAAATTTTAATTTTGGTTTACTTAATTTATATGCTGTATGATTATTTTTAGCAAAATTTTTGTACTTATTGACATGTTTTTTTGCTTATTTCTAATATAATATAAAGAGTAAGACAAAAATAATACTAAAAGTAAAAATTAAGATCAAAAAAAAGAAGAAATAAAATGCAGTGTTAACTAATGAAACCAACACTTCTAATGCTTCGATAAGTAACTACCGACTTCTACTAACTTTTTACTTAACTTCACTCTTTAGCATAATGATTGATAAAGGTTATTGCCATTAAATGCGCGCACATAGTTTGGTGCGCTTTTATTTTATGTGTTAGGATAATTAAAGATGTTTTAATATATTGACTTATTGTGAAATTAACCAGAATTAGCTACTTTATATATGTGCTAAATACACCAGTTGAAAAAATAATTATAACTACTATTTGTTTGATATGACTGACTTTTTTAACAAAACAGACTTATCAAGAAATGATGCGGGGAAAATTATTTCTGAAACACTAAATAACTGTGACGATGGCGAGCTTTATTTAGAAAATTCAAAAAATGAATCTATTGTGTTGGACGATAATAAAATTAAAAGCTCTACTTATAGTTCTGATTTAGGTTATGGTTTAAGAGCTGTAACAGGGGAAGTTGTTGCGTATTCTCACTCAAATGAAATTTCAAAAAATTCACTAAAACAATCAGCTGATAATTTAAGCTCCACTTTGAAATCGAAGAAAGGTGTCTATAATCATGAGATACCCAAAACAAACGGAAAATTTTATACAAATATTAACCCCATAGAAGAAAAATCACTTCAATCAAAATTAAAACTCTTAAAAGAAGTTAACAATTATACAAGAGCAAAAAGTGGGATTGTTCAACAAGTAACTGCAAGTTTTTCTGGAGAACACAAGTCTATAGAAATAATTAGATCAGGTGGTGAGATACTAACAGATGTTAGGCCTTTAATTCGTTTTAATGTTTCTATAATGCTCGAAAAAAATGGTAAAAAAGAAACTGGAGTTTACGGTATTGGCGGCAGACAGTCTTACGATGAATATCTTAAAGATGATAATTGGAAAAAAGTATGTGATGAGGCATTCAGAATTGCCTCAGTAAATTTAGATAGTAAACCTGCGCCCGCAGGAGAAATGAAGGTGGTTTTAGGACCAGGATGGCCCGCAATACTTATTCATGAAGCTATAGGTCATGGTTTAGAAGGAGATTTTAATAGAAAAAAAACATCTGCATTTCATAATTTAATGGGTCAGAGAGTTGCAAGCGAAGGAGTTACAATTATTGATGATGGAACTTTGCATAATAGAAGAGGGAGTTTAACAATTGATGATGAGGGAACCCCCACAGAAAAAACTGTTTTAATTGAAAATGGTATATTAAAAAATTTTATGCAAGATCGTTTAAATGCAAGATTAATGAATACTAGATCTACAGGAAGTGGAAGAAGAGAAAGTTACAAGCATGTAGTTCTCCCTAGAATGAGAAATACAATGATGTTAAATGGAAAATACTCTCAAGAAGAGATGATTAAATCAGTTGATAAAGGGATATTTGCAGTAAGTTTTGGTGGTGGTCAGGTAGATATTACTTCTGGAAAGTTTGTTTTTAATTGTACTGAAGCTTATGAAATCATAAATGGCAAAATAGGTGCTCCTATCAAAGGGGCAACATTAATTGGTGATGGCCCATCAATCCTAAAGGAAGTTTCATTAGTTGGAAATAACATGATGCTTGATCCTGGTATTGGAACTTGTGGAAAAGCAGGACAGGGCGTGCCAGTTGGAGTAGCCCAGCCCTCAATCTTAATTGATAAAATGACTGTTGGTGGAACTCAATTATAGATCACATGGTTAAAGATCAAGATTATTTGAAAAAAACAGCATCTTTTTGCATTGATTTAGCAAAAAAATTAGGTGCAACAGATGTGACAGCAGCAGTGGGACACTCAATTTCTGAAACAGTTAATTTTAGAAATAAAAAACTAGATGAGTCCGACAGATCAGATAGTTTAAGGGTTGGTTTAACAACTTATATAGGTAAGAAAAAATCTAGTATTTCATCATCAAATCTAACAGAGGATAATATTAAAACCCTAATAGAGAGGTGTATCGAAACAACAAAAATTACACCTGAGGATGAGTTTAATTCTCTACCAGATAAAGATTTACTAGCAACAAAAATTAAAGATTTAAATTTATATGATGATGATCACATTAAGAATAATGAAAAAATTGAATATTTAAAAGAAGTTGAGGAAGTTGCTCTTGAAAAGAAAGAAATTATAAATACAGAAACTAGTTTTTCAGAGTTTAAATCAAGTTTTATATTAGCAAACAGTGATGGCTTTTTAAATGGTTATAAATCATCATCTTTCTCGGCATCTTGTGTGGCTGTTGCAAAAAATGCTAATAATAAAATGGAAAGAGATTATGAATTTACAAGCACCAGCCACTTACATGATATGCTTAGACCAAATAAAATTGGATCATTGGCAGCTAAAAAAACAATTCAAAAATTAAATCCTCAAAAAATAGAAAGTGAAAAAATAAGTATTATTTTTGATAGAAGAATTTCAAAAGGAATTTTAAATGTCTTAGCAAGTGCAATATCAGCTTCTTCTATAGCAAGAGGAACTTCGTTTTTAAAAGATAAAATAAATGAAGAAATATTTTCAACCTCAATAAATATTTATGACAAGCCTGATATAGTTAAAGGATTAGGTTCAAGAAATTTTGATGATGAGGGAGTTAAAACCAAGGAATTAAAATTAGTAGATCAGGGTGTCTTAAAGAATTATCTGGTTGATACTTATTATGGAAAAAAATTGAACCGA
>Ga0308010_1001121_pt1 | contig 15438 bp, 9 predicted proteins | sample Neamet129_FD_202368 | JGI IMG/M metagenome (GOLD analysis project Ga0308010, IMG submission 202368) | Marine microbial communities from water near the shore, Antarctic Ocean - #129 | ecosystem: Environmental > Aquatic > Marine > Unclassified | place: Southern Ocean | collected 2014-07-24 | reverse complement strand
CTGGTTTCCAGCCACCAGTAGTTTACCATTATCCAGTTTAAGAGAATCTACATTATCTACGAGAATCTCTTCCGGGAAGTTTAATCCGATGGGTGTTATATAAATGGAACTCATATTCACTGAATTGATTTGGCCATCAATTGTTGTGCCATCATAGAATACAATTTTTCCATCAATCGAGAAAAGAAAACTGATGGAAAAAGAAAGTAAAATGATTTTTCTCATTATGTAAAGTCTCAAAATCAGGTTAAAGAGTGGCTAAGAAAAACAGTAAAGTTAAAGGACATTTTTGGCCCACAGATATTTCCAACTCTCTCCCAGCATGTGGGATGGCTGTCGGGGAATTCCGAACCAACAGATTATCAGTCATTTTACAGGAATTCTTAACTTCTAATATTACTTGATTTTAGCAAATAATCGTAGGAGAGTTTCCAAGAAAAATAATTGGGTGGCAAATGATCTATAAACGAGTGTTTAATTATCGCAATGTTCGCCTTTATTTTTTTATTCCTTTTTACGGTCAAAATGGAAATCTTAGGAATATGATGGGTAAATTGAGAATATCAATCACGATATATTTAAAATATTTCACCACAAACTTTTGCTATTTCTTCGTCTTTTTATTTAAAAACTTGTAATATTCCGAAATCATCTTCAACGAGCCATCCTCCACCAGGAACTTCATCTTTTATAGTTCCTTGCCCTTGAATTGAACCATCTTCAAACCAGAATTTAGCTTTTCCCCAGGGAACATCATTTACGTATTCAACAGTCATCTCTTTCTTCCCATTTTCATACCATTGGGTCCAGGTGCCATTTCTCCCTCCATCTTTGAAGACAATAACCAATCCTTTTTTCCCATTCTCATGCCATTCTTTATATTTCCCATCAGGAATACCATTAAAGTACACTGTTTTTAGTGCTTTTTTCCCATTCTCATACCATTCCTCATACTTTCCATGTTCCAATCCATTAACATAAGTCCCAAAGATTGATTTTTTTCCATTTTCATACCATTCTTTATAGGGGCCATCATATTTATTTTGGATGAAATTAGTTTCTAATTCTTTACGTCTTTTTCTCTCGTCATCGTACCATTGTTTCCATTCTCCATGCTTTAAGCCCATTTCGTAATGCCCAATCATAATCGGTTCTCCAATCCGATTCAATTTTAGCCAAAGACCATGGCGAATACCATCCTGAAAGTCTCCTTTCATGGGGCCTGTATTAAGATGTTTTATAGCTTGTCCGGTGAACAAATTTCCATCAAGAAAATATTTTCCATCAAGTGAATCTAGCTTACCCCAATCAACAGCGTGCAGTTGTGTAAGGTATATAAAAGAGATACCTAATTTTAAAAATATTGGTTTCATATCTATCAATTAACTTTGCCAAGTGTTGTGTAAGTTAAATCTAATTTCCACCAAACTGAATTACAAAAAATGTTCTATGATTAGCATAATAACCCGCTAAATAGCAGTGGGTGAATATCTCATAATTAAATGTTATAGAGATTGTTAATGTTCAGCTTTTGAATAAGGTAAATTTTGTATGAGCGATCGAATTAATTAAGCCTTGAATTTCAGCCGAATTAAAAAGAATTCCCCCATTAAAGACGTTCTTTCATAACGGGGGAATTTGACGTGGGCCCACAGGGATTCGAACCCCGAACCAATAGATTATGAGTCTACTGCTCTAACCGTTGAGCTATGGGCCCTAAACGGCGTAAAAATTAAGGCTTATTTTCACCTTCTCTGACTTTTTTCATCCAAAGTTTTTTTAACAATTCCGGCTTTATAATATTTCTTATATTTTTTATTGCCCACCAATGAATGTGAATGAAAATTAGCACTAGGATAAAAACATGAAAAAACACCAGAAAACACAATTCACCATATATGGAATTAACAATACAATTGCAATTTTAGAATCTAAACGATTTACTGTTTCAAAAATTGATATCGTTAGAAATGGAAGAGCTGAAAAAGATGATTATTTAATGCGTCTGGTTAGTGAATTGACTTTTCAACCCAAACTTTATACCAAGCCAGGATTTTTTCAGAAGTATCCAGAAGGGCGAACTCAAGGAATTGCCTTGGTTATAGATGGAAGCATTGCTAAAAATGAATTACCGGATTATTCAGAAAAAGAATCAATTTGCTTATTAGTATTGGATCAAATTGAAGATCCGCAGAATTTTGGGCAAATTATTCGGACAGCAGAATGTGCTGGTATAAATGGTATAATAATTCCAAAACACCATTCAGCACCTATTACAGATACGGTTTTGCAAGTGAGCCAAGGAGCTTTTGTAAATATGCCTTTATACGAGGTTACCAATTTGAAAAATGAATTCCAGCAATTAAAAGATAACGGGTTCTGGATAGTGGGACTGGAAAACAGCATTGATGCGAAACCTTGGCATGAGATTGAGTATAAAGGGAAAACGGTCATCGTCGTTGGAAGCGAAGGAAAAGGTATCCGGGAAAAAGTTCTGGAATCCTGCGATTTCAAAGCAACGATTCCCATGCAGGGTGAAACAAACTCTTTGAATGTTAGCGCGGCAGTTTCTGCCATTGTATTTGAAAGATTAAGGCAAATCCAGGAATCAAAATAATGGCATCCACACACGACTACGATATTGACAAGCGAAACAACGACATTCAGATTTACATCAATGGTGAATTCTTTCATCGATCAGAAGCAAAGATCTCGGTCATGGATAGTGGTTATCTTCTCGGTGATGGTGTATGGGAAGGGATTCGGCTCCATAAAAGGACATTGATTCATCTGGATGATCATTTGGATCGGCTTTTTTCGGGAGCGAAATCGATTGCTATGGATATCGGGGTTTCACAAGATGAAATGGCTGAAGCATTACAAAAAACAATCAATAAAAATGATATGGATTCGGATGTGCATATTCGTCTCATCGTTTCTCGTGGTATTAAAAAAACACCATACCAGCATCCAAAAGTGACCCTGGGTAAACCAACGGTTGTCATTATTCCAGAATACAAAATAGCCAGTGAAGACGTAAAAGAGAAAGGACTTACTCTTGCAACAGTTAAAACTCGGCGGGATCATTCAATTCAGGATCCCCGGATCAATTCATTGAGTAAACATAACTGCATTGCCGCCTGCATTGAGGCAGATCAACTCGGGGTGGACGAAGGGCTCATGCTGGACCCTCATGATTTTGTTTCCACGTGCAATTCCACTAATTTTTTTATTGTGCGAGGTGAAGAAGTATGGACATCAACTGGTGAATATTGCCTGAATGGAGTGACCCGTGGCAGCATCATCCGATTGTGCAAAGAATATGATATTCCCGTTTATCAAAAGAATTTTAATGTAGAAGATGTTCATACTGCTGATGAGGTTTTTGTTACTGGAACATTTGCAGGTGTGATTCCCGTTATATCGGTTGATGGTAAAATTATCGGTGAAGGCACTCGCGGATCCATTACAGAATCTCTTCAAAACTGGTATGCGTTGGATATTGAAAAATTGGTTGAAGCATCATGAACGGTATCCGAATTGCCATGTGGTCAGGCCCGCGGAATCTTTCTACAGCTATGATGCGGGCATTTGAAAATAGGCATGATACAGTCGTAGCCGATGAACCATTTTATGCTCATTATTTATATAAGACCAAAATAGATCATCCTGGGAAAGAAGAAATAATTGCGTCCCAAAGTACAGATTGGGCAGAAGTGGCTGACATGTGCACGGGAGAAATTCCTGACAGCAAACCTATTTGGTACCAGAAGCAAATGGCGCAACATAATTTGGAAGGGTGTGACCTATCTTGGATAAAAGGTGTAACAAATTGCTTTTTAATCCGGGATCCTAAGCAAGTTATTGCAAGTTATGGTAAACGATTCCCAGTGGGGGATGAACGATTATTAGGATTCGAGCAGCAGTCAGAATTATTGAAAAGGGTGGAAGATTTGACAGGAGAAATACCACCAATTTTGGATGCAAAAGATATTTTAATAAATCCGGAGATGATGCTAAAAAAACTCTGTAATAAAATTGGAATTGAATTTTCTGAGAGAATGTTGAATTGGCCTGCCGGTAAACGGGAGAGTGATGGTATGTGGGCACCATATTGGTACAACCGAGTAGAAGAGTCAACGGGTTTCAATCCTTATTTGGAAAAGGAAGTTTACTTAGACGATGATTTAATACCTATATACACTAGGAGCATGGAACATTATAATCTTCTATTTAAAAAAAGAATCAATAACGAATAACAATTAAACCAACCGCCGAATTTTTGGCGGAAACGATCAACTACCAAAAACATTCGCAAAAAAACTGGGGAAAAGTGCCACAATATTGGGAAGGTGGTGTAACCAAGTACTGGAACGAAGACCCGTGGACCCGGGCCAAAAGGATTTTTGGGATATTTTATCTAAATCTGAAGAGATGTTTCATTTTGCCGGCGAACATACATCCATTCACAGGGCTTCTATGAATGGTGCCATTGAGTCGGGATTGAGGGTCAGTGATGAAATAAAAAAGAGTTAAACACATCTCGTCTTTTATAAACTAGAAAAATAATTTACTTTGGTAAGTTGGGGTTATTTACAACCTCGACCTAAATCACTACATTCACATTCATTCCCATCTACATCAAAACACCTTTGTAATATCAATTCCCCATCTTTGTAAGTTTTTTCTGTGTCCAAAAATTCTTCTCTGTCCCAGAAAATACTTAATCCATCCAACTCCCCATCTTTATAATTTTTCTGGAACCACTTCTTTCCACTTTTATACCATAGGTTATATAATCCATCTAATCTACCATTCTTCAAAGTCCATTCAGATTTTATACTTCCATTCTCATATAAAGAAGATACCTGACCTGAATATGGTTGTTTATCTTTGGTATAATAGACCCCATTCTTTTCAATAAGGCTGGTTTCATTGACAGACTCTAATTCTTTTTTAGAACAGCCAGAAATCAAAAATAATGCAATTAGTAAATATCTCTTTACCACAACCAAATCTACCCATCATCCCACAAACAAAAAACCCCACGGATGTGGGGCTTGATGTTGTAGAAAGGGTAAATCTATTTAAGTAATACCATTTTCTTGGTCTGTGTGAAATCTCCTGCATGTATAGTATATAAATACAATCCAGCAGATACTGCTTCACCAAAGGTGTTGGTAGCATTCCACTGGACGATATTATATCCTGCCGTTTGCTGTCCACTGACCAGAGTACTTATCTGCCGTCCCATCATATCATAGATGGTAATATTAACCAGTCCATCTTCAGGAAGGTCATAGCGGATAGTTGTCACTGGATTAAATGGATTTGGATGGTTCTGATGGATTTTATAGGATATTGGCATATTATTACCATTTGAGATATCCAGATTTTCCAATACTAGAGCTATAGTTTCTGAGTATTCACTCCATTCAGTAGAGAAATAAGAAACTCTATAGAAATATAGCGTATTGAATTCTAGATCTTCATCAGTATAAAAACTACTCGCCAGATAATTGGAGACTACATTTTCAACAAATAGATCATCTGTAGATCTTTCCAATAAAAAGTATTGAAAGTTTTCATTTGTATTGGGGTCCCACCATAACATCACTGAGGCACTTTGGAGAAAATATTGAAAACCTGTAGGTGCAGGCAGGTTTGATTCAAAGGCTCCCATATCCGGGGCTGAACCATTATAATCAGTAATATTTTCAGTCCCATTGCCATCTAGATCGGCCGTGCCGGCATCAATGCATGGTGAATCGGGAGCCTGTAAGGTATAATCACCATTATTAGCATCCGTAAATAGTGGATCAGCATCGATATTGCCTTCACCGTCATATCCGCCTTCAATATCGCTGTAAGTGACAGTGGCAGAACCACTATACACCCAAACTTCATTACCAGTATTCTCCCAGACAATTGAATTGGTTATATCGATATTAGCGTTAGTGATGCCTACGCCACCACCACCACCTGACGTATTTCTACTAACAGTAACATTGTTCATCGTTGCAGATGTATTCATAACATCAATTCCACCAATATTTCCTGAAGCATAATTATCAAAAACGGAAGTACGTGTAACAATAGCGTCAACATCTTCATCGAGTTGCATTCCACCACCATCACTATCCGTTTCATTTCCAGACACTATGCAATCTTCAATGACCACTCCCTCATTACCACTAATTGGGCCCCATACATTGATACCTCCACCACTACCGTAGGAAAAATTATTACTGACTATGGACTCCTTTAAGGTGAAACCACCATCGAGTCCAAAAATTCCACCGCCGCCCCACCATCCTGTATTCCCACTAATTGTACAATTAATAATGGTTGGGTGTGACCATGCACACATAATGCCACCTGCAAACTGTTCAGCGGTATTTCCGCTGATGGTCGAGTTTGTCATGGTCCAACCACCATAGCTATCAGGGCCACCACTATTATTGGTCCATATTCCACCGCCATGGGCTCCGACCGCAGTATTATTTGTTATGGTCATGTTATCAAATGTGCCTCGAGAATTTGCCAACATTATCCCGCCGCCTTGACCTTCCCCCTGGTTTTGGTTTCCAGTAATAGTCACACTTGTCATCGTTATGGTTGAGACGTATGAGAAGACCCCTCCACCAAATGCAGTTGCTGTATTGTTCCTTATAATAACATTGTTCAAAACAGGACCATCTACCCGAAAGAAGGCCATTCCACCACCATTATGTGAGTGATTATTTTCAATGATCACATTTTCAATAACCGGATATGTCGAGGCAATATTGGTTCCATCCTCTGTCTCTAAATTGAACATGTCATTAGCAGCCAATAGAAGCCCTCCGCCTCCAGTACACCCATGACCTTCAGAGTAGCCACCGGTTAAGGTCAAATTAGCTACTCTTACATTTTCAACTTCTTTGATGATCATGGTCGCTGCTTCTTTATTTGCATTCGCTTCAGCATCTAGTACTGTGGGCTGAAGATTATCACCGATCAAGTGTACATTGTCCGGAAGAACAATTGGAAAATGTTCTCCATTTGATGATGGTGAGTAAACTCCTGAATTAAGATTAATAGTGGTAACAGTTCCATCATCTTTTACAAGTGTTAGAGCGTGACCAATTGTTTTTAGAGGACTGGTCTCTGTACCATCGTTATTATCGTCGCCATCATTAGCAGATACATAAAATGAATTGGATTCTATACAAACGCCGGATATTTCATTTTGAACATAATTAGCTTCGTCTTCTATTGATTTAAGTACAAAATCATTTACAGTATTTGATTCACAGTCTATATCTTCAAAAACACTATAACTCACATCAATATCGCCTTCATAGCCAAAAGAATAAAAATTCTCACCATCACCGCTGCTGTTCCCTTCAAAATAATTATTCTGAATATTTAGCTCTCCCGGTATATCCCGGCTGGAATTTGATTCATCTGAATCTAGAGTACTTTCTAAGATAAAATCCCTTACAGCATCAAAGTCAGCAAAATCTACAGGGGTTAACTCATCAGAAGAACGGTTCCTATCTTCATCAAATTCAACATCCTCATCAGCAAAATGACTGATGGCGCCTCCATTTGTAGTATTTTGTCCCGTCTCACCGGCAATCCCATTATTCATAAACCGGTTGTAATTGATTTTCGGGTAAGCTTTATAAATCAGGATTGCACCACCGGATCGGTCCGATTTTGTAACACCACATTTAGTTACCAGCATATTTGTTCCTGTCCCATTCTGAAAGGTAAATCCAAAAATCGTCGGCTCAGTATCAAAGGTAGGAACATAATTGCCGTCCTTGATAACCAGGCAGCTTCCATTATGGGCACCATTAACTATAGTATTATTAATGTTATCATTATCCAGCCATTCGGTACCTAGGTCATCATATATGGCATGACTGGCCAGAACTATTTCATTATCAAGAATTAAGTTTTCGGAATAAGTCCCCTGCGCAACGAGCACAGTGTCTCCATCAACCGAAGCGTTAAGACCTTCCTGGATGGTCGTATAATCTGATGGTATATTAATTGTAGTGGCGAAAAGGAAAGATATCAATCCGCTTCCAAGCAGTATCACTTTTTTCATCATTTTGCCCTCTTTTTAAGTAGTGATTATATGTGGAATAGAATATAAATATAATAATAAAACACCATTATATGCAAATGTTGGTGGATAAATTTCTTCGCCAAGTGGAACAATAGCAACCAATGGAGGATTGGGTGATATAAAACTCGGCGGTCTGGGAATGAAATTATTTGATGTTTTTATTCAACGCCCAAACTATGTAGGTAATCATCATATCCGCGGCTGTGTTCTTTAGTTTTTTCCGGTGTTAATTCAATAATCCTCGTAGCCAAGGAAGAAACAAATTCTCTGTCATGGCTCACAAAAATAATTGTGCCATCAAATCCACTTAATGCCAAGTTGAGAGACTCAATGGATTCCATATCTAAATGATTTGTTGGTTCATCCATGATAATCACGTTTGGGCGTTGTAAAATAATTTTCCCAAATAACATGCGACGTTGTTCACCACCTGACAATACACGAACAGGTTTATTTATATCATCTTGAGTGAATAACAGGCGACCCAATGTTCCCCGAATTGTTTGCATATCATCACCCTTTTGACTCCATTGTGCCATCCAATCAACGAGTGACATGTTTGAATTAAAATCCTGACTATGGTTTTGGGCAAAATATCCGATGGCGGCATTATCAGACCATTTAATGGTGCCACTGTCTGGTGGTAAATCATTAACCAAGCAACTCAGGAGCGTCGTTTTCCCAATCCCATTGGTTCCAATTATGGCAAGTCTTTCTCCAGACTCAATTGAAATATTGAATTTTTTTAAAACAGAAAGAGTGTCGTATCCTTTGTTTAAATCTTTCACGTTCAATGCTCTATTGAAAACTTTGGAATGCTGTTTAAAACGAATGAAAGGATAAACTCGGCTAGAATTTTTAATATCGTCTAATTTGATTTTACTAATTTGATTTGCGCGAGATGTTGCCTGTTTTGCTTTGGATGCATTTGCAGAAAATCGTTTAACAAAAGATTGTAATTCATCAATCTTTGCTTTTTTCTTTGCATTATCCAAAAACAGTCTTTCTCGTGCTTGCGTCGATGCAGTCATAAAATCATCATAGTTTCCGGGGTATAATCGAAGTTCGCCATAATCGAGATCTGCCATATGTGTGCAAACACTGTTTAGGAAATGACGATCATGTGAAATAATAATCATAGTACTATTTCGAGAGTTTAAAATTTCTTCTAACCAACGAATTGTATTAATGTCCAAATTATTAGTTGGCTCGTCCAAGAGTAAAATACCTGGATCTCCAAATAGGGCTTGGGCTAGTAAAACACGAAGTTTCATTCCTGGTGCTAACGAACTCATGGGTTCATCATGCTTCTCTAAAGGAATGCCGACACCCAAGAGTAAATCTCCAGCGTGTGATTCGGCCATATAGCCATCCATTTCTGCAAATTCAGATTCCAAATCTGCAACTCTCATTCCTTCTTCTTCAGACATATTAGGCAGTGCGTAAATTTTATCCCGTTCTTCTTTTACTTTCCATAAATCCCCATGCCCCATAATGACGCAATCTGAAATAATGATTTTTTCATAGGCATAATGGTCTTGGTTTAATTTGGCAACACGTTCATTAATATCAATTTTTACCGTTCCTGAAGTTTGGTCAACTTCACCGGTTAATATCTTCATAAAAGTAGATTTTCCTGATCCGTTTGCGCCTATGAGGCCATATCGATTACCTTTAGAAAAAGTGACAGAAATATCTTCAAAAAGTGGTTTGGAGCCATACTGCATGGCAATGCTTGTTGTTGAAATCAAAGATGTGCTCTTAGGGTTTGCGATTGATGGAATTCATTTTGAATGGGATTCAGCTCAATCATTTAAACATGGATTAAAAAACCCCGTCAATATAGACAGGGTTTTTCCAGTGATCCGGGTGAGACTCGAACTCACGGCCAATGGCTTAAAAGGCCACTGCTCTACCAGCTGAGCTACCGGATCAAAAAATATTAATTATTGCTCAAAAAGCGGTGGGAAAATTACATTTTTTGTAGTGGGATACGAAAGAAAAACGGAAAAATATTCAATGAATTTAAATGTTACCTTTCAAGTAGTACCATTTGATCTTTTGCCTTGGCACCTAAATCATTTAAGAGAAGGGGCATATCGTCAACTTAACCTTAATTTTTACTTCTTGACTTTCCGGGGGTACTGTAGTCAATTTCAAGTATAAGTCTTTGGGAAAAAGGTATAAGTCTTTGGGGGAAAGGGAACTGGGAGTCTATAATTCCTTTAATACGATCGTCCTACGCACACTATAACCTATAACCAATTTCGATTTTGAAAATAAATAATCAAGGAGGTTCTATGCGAAAGCTTAAACCAATTGCCATACTATGCTTCTTTACAGGAATGTTTTTATCTGCGCAGACAGAAACAATGTCTGGCAAGGTAACCGATGGTGAAACAGGTGAACCCCTAATAGGTGCACAGGTTTTTGTTAAAGGTACATTTGTTGGGACAACAACGGATGTAACAGGTTCTTATCAATTGGATGTTGATGATAATGTAACGGTTGTTATTGCTTACATGGGTTATAAGACCCAAGAAGTAACAACAAGCGGTGGTGCAACCAACTTTGTTATGGAACCAGATGTTTTAAGGCAAGACGAAGTAGTTGTAACAGGTCTTGTTAGTACCGTAAAAAGAAGGAATGCTGCGAATGCTGTTGCGTCTGTTTCCGGAGATGATCTGGTAAATGCTCCAACTCAAACTATTGACCAAGCATTAAGCGGTCAGTTTGCAGGTGTTAATATTCGCAGAAATACTGGAGCCCCAGGCGGTGGTACGAATGTAAACCTGCGCGGTCAATCAACTTTAACAGGAAGCACACAGCCTCTTTATGTAATAGATGGAGTTATTATTAATAATGATGCTAATCAATCAGGGATAGATGTTGTAACTGCTGCAACAGGCGCAGGTAGTACAAGGCCTCAGGGTCAGCCAACCAATCGTATTGGTGATATTAACCCAAATGATGTTGAAAGCATTGAAGTCCTGAAGGGCGCAAGTGCTGCAGCCATCTATGGAGCAAAAGCTTCTAATGGGGTTGTAATCATTAGAACAAAACGTGGTAAAGGTGGGGAGACAAAATTTAATTTTTCTACAAAGACTGGCCAATCTTCTTTACTCAGAAAAATGGGCCATCGAGTTTTCGAGGACTATACAGAAGCGGAAGAACAGTACGGTGCAGATGTTGCTGCTCTTGGAAATGATGCAAGTGGTGCTTGGGCAAACAATAATTTTGATTATGAAGAATTATTATATGGTGAAACTGGTCAATTAACAGAACACACTTTAAGCGCAGTTGGTGGAGATGAGAATACTCAATTCTATTTAGGCGGACAATATATGGATGAAGCCGGAATCATTAAAAATACGGGTTACAAAAAACTGTCCGGCCGTATGAATGTTGATCACCGTTTAAGTGATAAAGCTAAATTCTCAGTTTCAACGAATTTAATTCGTTCTGAGTCTGACAGGGGTGTTACAGGTAATGATAATACCAACATGACCTACGGGTTTTCCATTGGATTTACTCCAAGTTTCATTGATATCAGACAAAATGATGATGGGTCTTTTCCTACACATCCTCTGAACCCATCAAATCCGATGGAAACGGCAGAATACTTTGTCAATAATGAAGTTACTAACAGAGCTTTAGGTTCTATGACATTTGATTACAATCTTTTTAGGTCATCGAATCAGGACCTTGGGTTTTTAGCCGTTGGGGGTGCTGATTTTTATAATCAGGCAAATGAAGTTTTCATTCCGCCTTTTCTGCAGATTGAATCACCAAATTCTGAGCCGGGTCAGTCAGTCATGACAACCACAGATAACTTAAATACTAACTTATCTCTGAATGTTGTACATAAAATGAAGGCGTCAGGTATGAGTTTTAATACTACAGCAGGTCTGCAGTATGAGACCTATGATTGGAACTCGGTATTTGTTCATGCAAAAGGGATGATCCCAACTCAGACGAACGTAGATAATGCGAGTTCACAGGCAGTCTACCATGATCGTAAAAAACGTCAGGACCGTGGACAATTCTTCCAAGAAGAAGTAACTGTTGGTGATAATATATATCTGGCTTTCAGTATGCGTGGTGATGTGTCCAGTACTCTGGGAGATACTGAAACAAAAGAGTGGTACCCTAAAGCAGCGGGTTCATACCAATTCGGTGAGTTGCTTGGATTATTTGATAACCTTAAGCTTCGTGGTGCTTTTGGGCAGACAGGAAATATGCCTCAAGCAAAAGCAAAATATACCACAATGTCTTCAGCAAATATTGGTGGCATTAATGGTCTTGTTGCTTCTTCTACTAGAGGAAACTCTGACATTAAACCAGAACGTACAACTGAAACGGAATTTGGTGTGGATTTTTCGATGATGGAAGGATTAGCAACTGTTGAAGCAACTATGTATAAACAAAGTATAGAAGATCTTATTCTACTTGTTGATCTACCATCTTCCTCTGGAGCTTCATATGCTTGGGAAAATGGTGGAAAAATGAAGACCAATGGAATGGAGTTTGCTCTTGGCTTGAATCCAACAAAACTTGTTTCTGTTGGTGGATTAGATTGGAATTTTCATATGACCTACTATACAAATGAGTCAGAAGTAACAGAGCTAAACGTTCCAGCTTATAACTTTGGTGGTTTTGCGACTTTTTTAGGTACCTATAGAATTCAAGAAGGGTATTCACCGACCTCGATTATTGGAAGTGAGGGTGACCCTGATAAACCTGACGTGTTAGGGGATGAAAATCCAGATTACCGCTTGTCATTTAGAAATTCATTTAGTGTTGGTCCGTTTGCGCTCTCATTTCTTATAGATATAAAAGAAGGCGGTCATGCGATCAATCTTGCGAATCTTATCTATGACCTAGGTGGGACTACAGTTGATTATGAAGAAAATGGTGGGACTAGGCTAGAGAATCTAGGAACGGTAACAGCACCTTATGTTGAGTCTACAAGCTATACAGCATTAAGAGATCTGAGCCTGAACTATACTTTACCTGGCAGTATGACTGAAGGATATGGCGTCAGCTATCTTCAAGTGGGTGTATCTGCCAGAAATTGGTTGATGAATTCTGACTATTCAGGCTTAAGTCCTGAGGTTAGTCAGTTTGGAAATGAAGCTGTGGGTGGTTCTGTTGACACGAGTCCATATCCACTCTCAAAAAGTTTGTATTTAACTCTATCAATGGGATTCTAATCCAGAAAGGAGATAATGATGAAAACAATCAAAAGAAAAACAATAGCAATAAGATTCCTGCCAATGGTATTAGTACTATTTTGGACAGGGTGTGAAGATCTGGATTTTCCAGACCCAAATAACCCAACTGATGATACTGCAACCATACAGTCATTGGTAACAGGTGCCGAAGCACAGATGCGTTCCGGATTTGGGGTATACATCAGAGATCTATTAGTCGTGGGAAGAGAAGCCTACTACCTAGAGCCAGCTGACCCAAGATATACTGGTGAGCTTCTTAGGGGGCCTATTGATGCTGGTGGGTTTCTATGCTACACTCCATGGGCGGCGAATTACAAGGTTATTAAAAATTGTCAAACAATTATTAATAGTACAGATGCAGATGCAGGAGCAATTGGCTTTGCACAAACGGTTCAGGCATATTGTCTGATGAGAATTTTAAACCTTACGGATACTAATGGCGCTAGAACAAATTATGATGGTGTAACAGCAACCCCTATTGCAACAAAAGCTGAAACCCTTGCAGAAATTGAATCTCTGCTAGATGCCGGATCTACAAGTCTTGCTGCTGCTGGTAGTGCTTTTTCATTCACAATATCAAGTGGTTTTGATGGATTTAATACTCCATCAACTTTCGATCATTTTAATCGTGGTCTGAGAGCTCGAGCAGCAGTGCATCAGGATGACTGGAGTGCAGCCCAGGCAGCTCTCACATCTTGCGCAGACTGGATGAATTCAGCTGATGGAGACATGGGTGTCTATCACGTATTTAGTTCAGGCGCGAATGATGGAGAGAATGAGATGTATGAAGCTCCAGATGCGGCAACATTAAAGCTGATGGTACATCCAACATTCTTGACTGATGCTGAAGAAGGTGATACGAGAGTTAGCAATAATGTTTTGGTACGATCAGATACGATCACGTATGATGGATTACAGAGTTATCTGGCATCTACGAAATATGCAGACTCTTATGATCCTGTTCCAATTATGAGATCTGAAGAATTAAAATTGCTACAGGCCGAGGTATATGTAGGTAATGGTAATTATTCAGCTGCAGAAGGTATTCTAAATACTATTCGTACAGCAGCAGGTGTCGCTGATTATACTGGTACAAATGCTAGTAATGCTGTTGATCGCATTCTTCATGAAAAGAGGTATTCCTTGTTTTTAGAAGGACATCGTTTAGCAGATATGCGTCATTATGATAAAACAGCGGAGCTCCCGCTTGACCGCGATGGCGATGCTGTGGTAACCTTCCCAATACCAGAAGGCGAATAATAAATACACTTAAAGTGATTAATAATAAAAAGGCCTCGTTAGAGGCCTTTTTATTTTAAGGTGAGGAAATAATAATGAAAAAAATAATTATAATGACCTTATTGATGGGGATGTGGTCTTGCACTGAAGATGCAACTATTAAGCCAGACCATATTTTATCTGCAGATAAAAAACATAATAAATTCAGTAAACTCATTCCCCCAGTATTAAGAGTCTCATCTGGTGCAGTCATTAAAGCAATAACAAATGAAGCATCTGATGGTCAGCTTCATAAAAAAGCCGAACTAAAAGACCTTATTAATATAGATTTTGGCCCAATTCACCCGCTTACAGGCCCTGTCTATGTAGAAGATGCAGAAGTTGGCGATATATTAGCAGTTGATTTAATAGATATTGAGTTACATGATTATGGCTGGCAAGCCATAGTCGGTGGCTTTGGATTTTTAACTGATAGATTCCCTGAACCTAAATTAAATATTCATGAGATTGACATAATTAATAAAACGACTATGTTCAATGGTAAAGTAAAGATTCCACTAAAGCCATTTCCTGGTGTTATGGGTGTTGCTCCAGATACAGAAGAGATGCTATCGACCATACCTCCTAGAGCGAATGGTGGGAATATGGATGATCCAAGCATTGTTGAAGGGACTACGGTTTATTTTCCTGTATTTGTCAAAGGTGCTCTCTTTTCAATTGGTGATGCACATGCTGTTCAAGGCTTTGGTGAGGTATGTGGTACCGCGATCGAAGCTCCCATGACCTTTGTTTACCGACTGAGAGTTTTAAAAAATAAGCCCGCGATTCAAGAGCCTCAATATG
>Ga0308010_1001112_pt1 | contig 15524 bp, 12 predicted proteins | sample Neamet129_FD_202368 | JGI IMG/M metagenome (GOLD analysis project Ga0308010, IMG submission 202368) | Marine microbial communities from water near the shore, Antarctic Ocean - #129 | ecosystem: Environmental > Aquatic > Marine > Unclassified | place: Southern Ocean | collected 2014-07-24 | reverse complement strand
ACGGCCTGGCCGTGGCCCTGCGCGAGCTGGGGCGTATCGAGCGCACGCTGTTCATCCTGGATTGGTTGCAAAGCGTGGAGCTGCGCCGTCGCGTGCACGCTGGGCTGAACAAGGGCGAAGCCCGCAACGCGCTGGCCCGCGCCGTGTTCTTCAACCGGCTGGGCGAAATCCGCGACCGCAGCTTCGAGCAGCAGCGCTACCGGGCCAGTGGCCTCAACCTGGTGACGGCAGCCATCGTGCTGTGGAACACGGTTTATCTGGAACGGGCCGCGAATGCCCTGCGTGGACACGGCAAGCCCGTTGATGACTCTCTATTGCAGTATCTGTCGCCGCTGGGTTGGGAGCACATCAACCTGACTGGCGATTACCTCTGGCGCAGCAACGCCAAGATCGGCGCGGGCAAGTTCAGGCCGCTACGGCCGCTGCAGCCAGCTTAACGTGCTTTATTTTCCGTTTTCTAAGACGACCCCTGCCTTGGCGAGCAAAGGGGCATGCGGTGGCCGCCATTGCCCTTCGGCAGCAGATCCTGCCAAAGACCCAGCTGAAGGTGGCCGGAGTCAGCTGGCGCGCGCCGGCAACGGGGCGCAGGTGTCAGCGGCCGAGCCAGTCAGGGTGGTTTTGTGCGTCGAGGGCGAACACCCGGGCAAAGCAGCCCTTGATGTAGAGGACAGAGTGGTGGTGCCGCGCGGGCCCTGGCATGGCAAACGGGCGCAGGGCCGGCTTGGCGCCATAGCGAATCACCGCAAAATGGTTTTGCTGTGTGGCGCGCTCGGTGCGCGCAAAGGTCTGGGTGGCACTGATGTAGGCGGTCAAGGTAATGCCGAGCTCCTCCTCCAGATCCGCACCCAGGGTGTCCAGCCCCGCGGCCTTGGCGATCAGAAGGCCGCAGTGACTTACCGTTTCGGCGTGCACCAGGTCGGCCGTCTTCTGTAAAAGCACGTCGAACAGGTCTTTGGGGATCGAGCAGGTCCAGAACCACTCGGTCTGGTAATCGACGACATAGAAGAACACCGAATCCACGCCCACCAGTTCGGCGTTCAAGGTGCCCTTCTTCCAGCCCAGGCTACTCATCACGGATGTGGTGCTGTTGGCTTTTTCGGTCAGGGCGTCGCGTTCACTGGGGTTGTTGTCCATCAGAGCGCCCTTCCCTGTCCATCGCCCTTGCGGGTCACACCGGGCGTCCCAACCGCATCGGCAGGCATGGCATCGTTGGTGCTTTGAAACGACGGGGGTTTGTAGCGTGGCTTGGGCATCGGGTTTCTACAGGAGTTCGGTTGAAGATTGGTGGCGGAGCCTTGGACTCACGCCGGCACTGCGGGATTGCCCTTCACGGAGAGGTTGACCTCGCTGATGAAATAGTTGCCCAGCATCAAGCGCAGGCGGTTTCGGTCTTCGTCACCCGAGAAGAAGACGCCAGCGACATCGCCAGCCTCAACGCCAAGGGCCATTTGCAGCTTGATGCACCCTGCATCCAGCGCATCGTTGACCGCGTCGTCGAGAAGCATCCGAATGCCCTGAAAAGCGGTGTGCTGGTCCTCGGTCAGCCCGTAGTGGTCGGCGTTCGCCTCAAAGCGGCCGCAATCGCTGATGCTGGCGTCGTAGATGGCCATGCTCTCAAAGCCGAAAGCTACTTGAGGTGTGCCCATCGGGTCTTCGGTCATCATGAGGTCGTGGGGGAAATTGGCAAGGGCTTGGCGGATTGGTGTATTCATGGTCGTGTTATAGGTAGAAGTTGGTCTTGCTGCACACCCGTGCAACTGAGTGACAAAGGAGTGGCAAGTGAAGTCAGGTTAGCAAAGGACTTCGAAAATTCAAGCTCCTGGCGATTTCTTGGAATTCACCGCAGTAGCTCAGTCGCAGGTCACCCCTCTCGACACATCGGCACGGCAGTTGAATGGCTGGAGAACTGGTGCGATTGGTACAGCGCGGTGCTGATCGACCTGTTGGCCGCGCCTAGAAAACACAATGGCTTGAATTTGGGACGACCTTCTGTATCGTGACCAGATGAACTTGCAGAACGACCTTTTCGGCCCCTTGCTCGCCGCCTACACCAGCGGCGAAGCCATCACGAATGACGAGCTTTACGAAAAGCTCGAAACCTCCGAAGCGATTCCACCGGGCGCGTTGCTTGAGCGCATCCCTGTCGGCAAATCCAAACAGATGCATAACCCGACGCGCCGGCGGCTGCGGTGGGCACAGCAAACCTGCAAGGCACTGGGGCTGCTTGAGAAGGTCCCTGGACAGCGCGGCGTCTGGCGATCAACAGCCAAGGCACGCGGTGAACTGACGCCGGCGCCGCACCGCACAGTGCTGCTGGGCTTTTCGACCAAGCTGGGGCTGGCGCTGTGGGGTTCGTGCACCAACGTATTTAAGGGCATCAGCGAGCCGGTCCACTGTGTGCTCGCCAGCCCCCCTTACTGCCTCTCCCGCCCGCGGGCCTACGGCGGTCCCACGGAGAGTGAGTATGTCGAATTTATATGCCAGTCACTGGAGCCAGTGATCAAACTACTCGTACCCGGCGGCACGGTCACCCTGAACATCTCCAACGACACGTTCCTCGCTGGACACCCTGCACGGTCCACGGTCAAAGAAAGACTGGTGCTGGCTCTTTGTGACTCATTTCAACTGTACAAGGTCGACGAGGTCGTGTGGTCCAACCCCAGCAAGGCACCAGGGCCGATTGCATGGGCCAGCAAAGAGCGGTTTCTTCTGAATACCGGCTACGAGCCCATTTTGATCTTCACCAACGATCCAACACGCCTGTTCACTAGCAATCAGCGCGTTCTGCAGCCCCACAGCGAGAGGCACCTCAAGCTGATCGCCAAGGGCGGTGAGCAGCGCACGGGCAGTTACGGTGACGGTGCCAACCGGATCAAGCCGGGAGCGTTTGCAAACCCCACGGCGGGAAAGATACCGAAGAACGTGTTGACCTTCGGCCACAAGTGCCCCAGTCAGACCGGGCTACGCAAGCATGTCGCAGCGGAGGGCTTGCCGGCCCACGGCGCCACGTTCCCATTGGCGCTGGCGAAGTTCCTTGTGGAATACCTCACAGAGCCGGAACAAATGGTGGTTGACCCTTTCAGCGGCTGGTTCACCGCGCCACTTGCGGCCGAGATGACCGGCAGGCGATGGATGGGTTCGGAAAAGCACCTTCAGTATGTCGAAGGCGCCCGGTACCGCTTCAAGGACTGTGAGGGTTTCAGTGCAGAACACAGGTTGGCGGCATGACTGAACAACAGGGCAATCTGAACTGCTGTTGACGGATCTCTTCAGCCTGCCAATCACAACCAAAACATCACCCCATGACAACCTCAAAACAACTCCACCACATCGCCACCAACCCCAGGGCGCATATGCGTTTCATGACCACTGGTCGCGCGCCTGAAACGGTGCGGCCACGCTCACCCCTCATCGACCTTTTGGAAAAACTTTCGCCGCGTGATCGCGTTGCTATCGTCGGCCTGAAAGTTGGCCCAGCACTGGGCTACACCGGCAGCAGGCAATTCGCCTCGGCTGAATCAGCGCTGCGGTGGATGAAGCCCGACCACGAAATGTTGAAAGACAGAAGCTGGCCAGCAGAAAGCTGGCGCGACAAGCGTTTTGCTCAAGCGATCACACTGGACCAGCTGATCGCACACGCAGCCCGCATTCCTGAATCCCTGAAGGCGCGGTATCCCCATCTTTGAACCCTGCTCACCCACAAGGCCCCTCCCCCACATGCCTCAAAGAATCCAACTCAAGCGCACGGCTGGCTGGCGCATGCCTGAAAACACCGTGAAGGTGGACAGGACAACCAAGTGGGGCAATCCGTTTGTCGCGGGCAAGGCCATCCCCTTCGGGCCAATGGCGGGCCAGCTTTGTGCCGACAAGCGCCATGCCTTTGTGCTTTACCGATCGTTTGCCCCTCAGAACAAGGCGCTGGTAGCGGAGGCCCAGGCAGAATTGGCAGGCAAGAATTTGGCCTGCTGGTGCAGCAAGCCCAGCCCGTACGAAGATGAATGCCACGCATCAGTGCTGTTGAACCTGGCGAACCCCGCTGAAACGATGAAGGACTCATGAGCAGGCTGGTCTTGTCACTCAAGGGTGAGTATTTCGACTTGATCGCTTCCGGTGCGAAGCCGTATGAGTATCGACTGCGGACTGAGTACTGGCGCAAGCGCCTGGTGGGCCGGACTTACACCGAAGTGGAGTTCGCACGCGGATACCCGAAGCGCGGCGACAGCAGCAGACGCATCGTCAAGCCCTGGCAAGGCTTCGAGGAGCAGGTGATTCAACACCCATTCTTTGGGCCGGACCCGGTGAAAGTTTTTGCTATCAGGGTGGCCAGCGATGAACCAATGGCGCAACCGATGACAGCCGAAGAATAATGGCTTGAAATATCGAAGCCATCAGGCAATATTTGGGTGGTCAGCAATCAACAGTGCGTCGGACTTGTTCAGTATCCCGATGCTTTAAACCGGACGAATATGCACGGCGAAGAAATCTATCAACTATGGGAAGACTTTCGCGTTCAGAGCAAGTCCAAAAAGCCCATCAGCAAGGTCAGTCTCAAGCAATACAAGGTGGCCTGGGGCAAGTGGCTGTTTCACTGCGCGGGAAGGGCTTTTCAGTGGGCTGAGGCAACCCCGGACGAGGTGCAGCACTTCATTGACGGCATCAAGCCGCGCAGCAGCCGTTCGACTGCCGACGCGGCCTCTAAGCAGACACAAAAGCGTTACTGGCGAACGCTTTACGACATCTACGAATTCGCGGTCATCTTCGAACACACAACCCGGAACCCTGCCAACCTGCCGCGCGCCCCAGATACAGTGGAGGTGAAATCACTGGCACTCCCTCCCGACGATTGGAACAAGCTCAGCGATTGCCTGCCGGCAGGCCACTCACCGCGCGACTGCAGGAATCGAATCACCTTGCTACTGGCCATGCGGGCGGCATTGACGGTCGCCGAGTTGACGAGGCTCACCATCGACGACTTGAACACAGTGGACCGTTCAACCTTTACCGGCGGCGCAGCAGAGTCGGACCTCCCCTTGTTTCAGCCTGAAAGTCCTCATTGGCAAGCCAATGAGCCCCACCCCGTTTACAGCATAACCATCACCAGCGCGACGCCGGCCCGGCGCAGGACGCTGGTGCTGGACGAGCGCACGAGCAAGGCGATGTACGACTGGCTGAATGTTCGGCACATGATCAGGAAGAATCCGCCCGCCTCCAGCACGGTCGGCAACCATCTTTTATCCACAAGTGACGGGCTCAAACCCATGGACGCGAAAGCCATCTACAACGTCTGTAAGGCCCACTTTCTTGCCGCCCTTGGCACAGACACCAGCATCCAGCATTTGGGGCCGAACACACTGCGGAACACTTGCATCAAGATCTGGCATCAGCGAGACGTCTCTGATGCCGAGATCAAACGCCGGTTAGGCTTGAAGGCAGACGGTGCCCTGAGGCGACTGCAGAACCACTTTACCCAGAGCCAGTTGTCCGTATGAGCAGTCCAAAAGTCCCTTTCCAGCACTTCAGGACGCTTTGGCGCGACGTTTGCGCCGCTCGAGGGACACGGATGCCGACCGCAGCTGGGTTGAAGGAGTTTCTGGACCGGATGGACGCCGAGCCCCACCAACGGCTGCACCACGCATTGGCTGTGTGCCTGAAAGGCTCTGAAACGTCAGCTGACATCGAGCTCGTGGCATGGGCCTCGGCATGCACTGGCGACCAGACCCAAGCGAGGGCGCGAGATGCCGGCGTGCTGTGTGAGCCTCATGACCTGTTTTCAATGGGCATGAGCCTCATGGATGAGGGATTAAACCCCTCAGTTGCGTTGCTGCGCCCGCAAGACCACCGTGAAATCGTCGCAAGAATGGCTCAACTGGCCGACGCGCGCCGGCAACTGCAAGGCTCCTGTGAGTCCACGAGCCTCGAAGCTGGGAGCCAGCCAGGCCCGCAGGCCAATGACTCGGCAGGCCAAAACAGGATGACTGCGAAGGAACTGGGGATCGATACTTTCGAGGCAGCAGCCCAGAAAACGTCAGCTGCGCGCGCTCTTTCTGCCAACGCTCCCGCCAAAAGTGAATCTGCTCGCCAAAGGCGCCCCACTCCACCACAGACGCAGCCATCATCTGTGCCTGATGAACTCAAATCGTGGGAATCGTTGCGCTTGTTCGGCAACACAGCTGCGCACACCCTGGAAGTCAGCAGCCACCGCCGGGCCGGGAACTTCCTCGGGGTGGGGGTAGTGAGCATCGAGTCTGCCCGCGCCACAAAGGAAGGCTTCGACTGGAGCAACAAGCTCACCTTCCAGCTTACCCCGGAGGAAATGCCGGAGATCATTGCGGTGCTCTTGGGCATCCGACAGGAAGCGACGTTCAACAATCACGGTACCGACCGCAACAAGGGCTTGTCTTTTCGCAATCAGGACGACGGGCTGCAAGTGGTGACGACGTGGCGTGGTGACATCTACCCCGTCCCCGTCAAGAGGCCTGTGATGTACTACCTACTGGACCTTTTCTGCAGGGCGATGGCGCATGGCTACCCCGACCGGAAAGCATCGGATGTCATTGCGCTGGTCCGCGGCATTTACAGCTAAAGCCGCCTCGCGACAGTAAAGATGCATTGATCGCCACTTTCAACAAGTTGTCCGAGAAAGGCACGTCAACCGCGCTCCAAATTCAGGGCCAGCAAGCGCTTGAGTATCTCCTCATCACTCCAGCCGGCTTCGTAATCGGTCCATCCGTAGGCAGCGGCCACAGACGCATCCAACGTCTGGTGAGCCGCAACCAGCCAGGCTGGTCGCAGGTTGTAGAGCTTGGTGAGCGTGCGCTCGGCAAGCTCGCCCTCATGGCCGGACTTGGGCAAGACCCGTTCTGGATAAGGGCTGACGGCCAGCCCCAGGGGCACAACTTCCGGCAACCGCTGAATCCACTCCGGCGGATTGAGCCAAGCTTCTCGCAGATCGTTCAGTCGTTTAGCCGCACGCGCAATTTCTACCGCCCCTGGCTGGGTCGACGGCGGCAAATTGAGGGTAAGGCCTTCCGGAAACGGAAATGGCTCTATGCATCTGCTGGTTGTGTAGACCGGGCGATCCTCAAGAGAGCTGCCAACGGCAAGCGCCCAGGTTACGTGAATACGGGATGACAGGATTCCAAATGTCTGATCGTCCGATCGTGGGATAACTACCAGCTTGTGCTCTGGAGCAATGGAGGCTGGGCACCAAACGAAGTAGCGATGCTTTGAAGTTTCTGACGTAGCGATGAACCTGTGCTTGCCCAGTATTGCCTTTCTCAGTTCAGGGCGTGGGCGACCGTGACGCCACCATTTTTCGGCACGGACGGCTTCCCTATTCTTGGCTCGTTCAGTTCTGACGAAACGACGAATGTGTTCGAACGGGAGTTCATACAGGCTCGCAGTTGCTTCGTCCATCATTGCGAAATCAATTACCCAACGATCTGCAGGGCGCCGTGTCACGTCTGCCCCATTCCAGATAGGTCGAATCACATCGCTATTCGGTCGACCGTTCGGGTTTCCACCTTTTTGAATCCATCGCCGAGCCAACTCACCTTCAATGGTGAACGCGCCCGCCAACGAAAGTCCAAAAAATGAGCCATTGGTGTTCTCCACCAAGGGTTTGGCCGTTGTGAGGTCCAGCCCCTGGGAACCGTCAGTCAAATCTGCGTTGATTGACTCAACTTTTCTGCCGTTCAGCGAGCAACCCTCTGCCCAGCCCTGGCAGATCAAAGACACACGCACTGCGGCGCCTTCATTGACCCATGGTTCATCGCTCCACGCCTGATAAATCCGGGTAGTTGCGCAAACGCGCTCCAGCACTTTTCGATTGGCGGCCTGCCGAATCGAGTTGGTGGCCACCAAGCCTGCCGCTCCCAACCCGCGGCTTTCAATCTCCGCCCGAGCTTTCTCGAACCAATAAGTGACAAGATCAGCGCCTCCCGGCACCCGCCCCTTGAATACCTCGCGCAGCGTTTCCGTGTATTCGCCGCCCAGTTCGGCGCGCATCTTTTTGTCTCCGAGGAATGGCGGATTTCCGATCACCACGCTCGCCTGCGGCCATGGCGCTTCATGAGCCACCCCGGCGCCGTCAAAGTTCACCAGAGCATCCCGACACTCGATGTGGTCCAGCGGCTCCAACACCGGGTTCGTCTTGAACTCGTAACCGTGCAAGAGGCGCCACTGCAGCTCGCCGATCCAGACGGTCACCCGCGCCAGCTCGGCCGCATATTCGTTGAGCTCAATGCCCAACATGTTGTGGGGACCGGTCACCAAGTCGGCCTCGCGATCGAGCCCCAGCTCATGCGCTTCCAGATGCGTCTTGAGCTCCACGTCCTTGAGGACCTTTAGGCCCAGAAAGAGGAAGTTACCGCTGCCGCAGGCCGGATCCAGCACCCGAAACCCCTTCAGCTTCTCCAGCCAGGTCACAAACAGGCCCTGCGCCGCCTTGTATTTGGCGTCACCCTTCCTTTTGCTCTTGGCCAGCAGGGCCTGCATTTCCTCGATGACCTTCGCCCACATCAGAAGGAGCGGCCGCTCCAGCACCGGCTCCACGATCCGCATGATGGTGCCGGTATCGGTGTAGTGGGCGCCGAGCTGGCTGCGCTTGCTCGGATCCAGGCCGCGCTCGAACAGCGTGCCGAAGATCGAAACGTCAATCGCCTTCCAGTCCATAACGGCCGCGTTGCGCAGCTCGGTCATTTCCATGATCGTGAGGGTGGGGACCTCGATTTTTCTGAACAAGCCGCCGTTGAACCACGGAATGTAGTCGTTCCCATACAGTCCGCCATCCCGCATGGTGGTAAACAGGTTCTTGAGCCCGGCAATCAACATGGCGCTGGTGAGCTTCGGGTTGTTCACCAGGTTGTCGAACATGCGCCCAGGCAACAGACCCACGTCCTCAGCAAAAAAACAAAACAGGCACTGCGTCAAGAAGTGGGCGACCTCGTCATCGTGCTTCTGCGCCTCCAGTGGGTGCGTAGCGCGCGCAGGACCCCGCTTGCGCAGCCCCTCCGCCAGGGTAGCGAAGCTCTTGGCCGCCTCCTCTGTGATCGTCCGGCTGGATTTGGCGGGACGAAAGCTCTCGGGGTCGTTCCAGATCCGGCGCAGCAACGCGATCTGCTCGGGCTGGTCCAGCGTGGCGAGCCGCACGGTGTGTGTTTCCGTGGGATAGCCCGTGAACTGGGTGTGAATCCGGATCGTCAGGCGGTCGCACACCACCAGGATGGGCGGATTGCTCAGCGCAAGGCTGTAGCTAAGGAGCTGCTTCAGAGCCGCATCAAGGTTCCTGCCGGGCGCCTTGTTCTCCCACGCGAACACACCGCTCTTGAATACGTCCGCATACCCGCGGGCTTCCCCGAGAACCAGCGACTGCTTCTCGAACACATAGCCTGCTTCGCTTCCAGGTTTGGACACTCCCAGAAGTTCGCAAAGGTCAAGAAAATGGCTTTGCGCGCCCTGCTCCTCGTTCAGGCCGTACGCAGGGCCACCAGGGCCCCACTTGTCGATGAATGCTTGTGGGCTCACTACTCGATCCTTATTTTGATGACAACCAGGCCTTGGCCGCCCCTTCCTCACTTACCCATTCCAAGCTGAACCGGCACATCCACCAGGTCAGTTAACGAGGTATGGCTTATCGGGGTGATCTCGGTTTACGTGCAAATAGTAACGGTAAGACACAAGGGTTTCCCCTGATTTTTAATGAAAGCGAAGGACTATGGCGTTTTCCCGCTTGCCCCTCTGCCTCGTCTGCTGTCATAGTCGGCGCTCCGCACAGGGGGGTGGTCATGACGTTGGAGACAGAATTTGCCAAGTTACCGCCTTCGGTTTGTCGGTCAGACAAGCCTACCCAAATCCATTTCACAAAACGAAATTGACGAAGACTTCAGCCTGAGCGACGCGGATGTTGAGGAAATCCGGTCGAACTTCCGTGGCGTTGGCCGACTCGGTGCGGCCATTCAGTTGGTAAGTCTGCGTACCACTGGCCGATCTCTTGATTCGTTCACGGGACTTCCTCGGCTGCTTCTGCAGTCGCTGTCCAAGAGGATTGGAGTCAACGCCGCAGCAATGCAGATTGCGTCGCTCAAAACGCTTTACTCCCGGCCGACCACAAGGTTTGAACACCAGCGTTGGGCGCGTGACTACGCTGGCTATAAGGCGCTGGAGCAAGACGATCAGCAGAAATTCACCGACGTCTTGGCCCATCTGTCCAACTCAGCCGTATCGATACACGATTTGGTGAAGTCGGTCGAGGTGTGGCTCTTCGAGCACCAATATGTGTTGCCGGGTGACCGCGTATTGCGCGACCAGGCCCGACAAGCGTTTGCCGCCCAAGACGCCGCCGCCATTAAAACGGTGCTCCAAAGCGTGCCGCGTCGGAATCTGGACATCGTGCTTTCCAGGATGTTTGCAAAGCGCAGGGGGCCTACTGGCGTGTCAGTGCTGGAATGGCTGCGAACCGCACCTGCCAAGCACGGCCCCAGGACACTGAATGAAACTATCCATAAGGTGGCCTACCTCAAAACGCTGCAGGTGAATGAATGGGATCTGTCTGCCATTCCCCCTGCCCGCAGAGAGGCGTACAGCCAAGCGGTGGTCAATCGTCCACCGTACGATACGGAGCGCCTGTCATCTGATCGCAAGGCGCTGGAGCTGTGCTGCTTTCTGCATACCCTGTTGTACGAGTTGACCGACGTGTCCGCAGACATCACCGGCAGACGCCTGAATGACATTTACCGATTTGCATCCAATCATGTCGAAAAATTGCAAGTCCGCAGATCCACCGATCTGCGCGCCGAGCGCGTGAAGGTCAAATCAGTTCTCTATGACGGGAAATTGTCCGACAAGCAAAAGATTGCCGCAATAAAGGAACTGATCACCAACGAACCACTCACTGTCGAGGACAGTCGCGCATCTCTTGTGCGCCAAGCGCTTATTGACGACGAGTCGCACCGGGTGTCAGCCTTGGTCAATGCCATGGGTGTGTTCGATGTACGGGGTGACGACAACAACCCCGTACTCAAACAGGTCAAAATTCTGCGCGACCTGGTTGAGCGCCGGGTTGGTGAGCTGCCTGGTGACTTTGACATCTCGCTGGCCGCACCCAATTGGCGTGCGTTGCTGCAGTCACCGGACCGCAAGAAGGCGTTGGCAGCGCTCAAAGCCTGTGTCATGGCCTCGGTACGCAAAGAGATCAAGGGCGGAAAACTGTGGCTTGCACACAGCCGCAGGCACCGGGATCGCGAAGAGCAGCTGATTCCAGTCTCAGATTGGCAGGCCATGCGCAGCGGCTTCCTAAGCGCCATGAGCCTGACGGCTGATCCGGAAAAATACCTTGCACGACTGTGTGAAAAAGTTGAGCACTCCCTCTCGGAACTCGCCACCGCTGTGGATGAAGGACGTGTCACGATTGACGAACAAGGACATTTGCACATTCCAGCCATTGTTGCCCTGGACGTTGAACCCGAAGTCGCACGAACACGGGACACTATTTTTGAAATCATCGGCCCGGTGCAGCACGGCCAACTACTGGTGGAAATTGATGCCAGGTCGGGCTTTAGCGAGGTGTTGCTGGGGCGTAAGGCGAAGACCGCACAGGAGTTGACGGCGCTGTATGGTGCCCTGCTGGCACATGGGACCGACAACGACGCACGGGGTGTCGCGCAAATGATTCCAGGCTTGCAGGTCTCTCAAATAGCATCTGCCATGCGGGCGATGGAAAGCCAGGGGCGTTTGGTCAAGGCCAATGAACGGATCGTGGAATTTCAGCAATCTATGGACATCTCCAAGTTATGGGGCGACGGTGACAAGGCATCGGCCGATTCGATGACCATGGACACATCTCGCCATTTACATATGGCGCGTATGGAATATCGCCGCAAGCAACCGGGTATTGGCATCTATACGCATGTACGGGATTCGTATGGGCTCTTTTACAACCAGCCCATCGTTCTCAACGATCGGCAGGCCGCCAGCGCAGTCCACGGCGTGGAAAGCCATAACGCGACTCGGCGAGAGGACCAAATCAAATTGTCACTGCTGGCAGTCGACACCCATGGGTACACCAATGCGGCCATGTCGGTGGCAAAGTTTCTGCAATTTGACCTGTGTGTGCGGTTGCGCCAAATCTCTGAGCGCATGCTCTATCTGCCGCCTTCCATCAAGCTGCCCGAGTCACTGGAGCGCTTGGCAACGGGCAAAGCCAGCCCGAAAAAGATCAAAACCGGATGGGATCAATTTCTTCGGTTTGTGGCGTCGATTCGTGATGGACGGCTTACCGCCAGAGAAGGTCTGCAAAGACTTGGCAGTGCTGCCACAGGGGACAAGCTGCATGCCACCGCTGACGAGATTGGCAAACTGCTGCGCACCATTTTTCTGTGCGACTATTTCAGTAAACCGGAATTCCGCCGGGAAATGCATGCATTGCTGGATCGTGGCGAATCGGTTCACCAGCTGCAGCGCGCTGTTCACCAGGGCCGCATAGGAACGCAGCGCGGCCGCAGGCGCGATGAGCTGTGGGCTATCTCCGGCGCCCATACGCTCTTGACGAACGCCATCATTGCCTGGAACACCATGAAAATGCAGCAAGTGATTGATGACTGGAAGGCCAGAAAGCACCCCATTGAAGATAACTGGGTGCGTCGCATGGGGCCTGTGCACTTCAGCCACATCAATTTCCGGGGCACCATTGCCTTCGAGATCGAACGATTCCTGGATGACTTGTTGCAACGCATGCCCACGACGAAAGCGAGAACGCAGGCCGCGTCCCAATAGGAAGTTATCCACAATTTGGCCGACAGAGGCCGACCGTTGTGAGAGGTGCTTAGCGTTATTATTTGCACGCAAATCGGCACCCTCTAAAAAACGGGGCGTTGTAAGTGGTTGATTTTGAACGACTGCGTATTGCTTACCGATACGATTTGCACGTAAACCGGCGCGATGCTAAATCGCACCACACGCGTCGAGCGTCTATCTTGATTGAAATTTAAGCACCATTTTTGAAGAGGAAGCATCCCCAGCTGGATGCGAAAGGATTGCTCAATATGCGTGCTAGCGAGATAAGGGTTATTACCACGGTAGATGCAATTTAGCCATAAACTCACCAAATGCAAAAGTACGCTGTAGCCAGGCTGGAAAAAGCAAATGACCCACAAAACGATGGATTTCCAGGTACGGCCGAGCTTTCCGCCCTGCGCGCCTGGTACGCAGGGCTCTCGTCACGGGATGCCGTCGATCAGTACCTGGCAGATCAGAGACATACCCACCAGTCCTCACGCTCCCTGATAGGGCAAATCCGAAAAAGACTGGTGGCGTATGCAAGACAGCGTAGGCGCGAGGATTTGGCCGCCACCTTTGAGCATCCCGAATCGGATCGCGTCCAGCACAGCCGAGCGGCTGTTTCCGCCATCGAATTTCTGCGTACCATTACCCCGCCAGAGCCACAGATCAGTGACGACATCAGCCTGTGGCTGTCAGAGCGGTCGGTGCGGTCCCTGAAAGCCCATGGCATCAACACCCTGGCTGACCTGACCGTGCGGGTGCCACGCCGGCGCCGCTGGTGGGTGGCTATTCCTGGCCTTGGAGTGGCTGGCGCTAGGCAAATTGAAGCGTTCTTTGTCCAGCACCCGCAGTTGGTGGAGCGCGTCCGCGCCCTGATCGTTCGAGACGTGCAGCAGGACGTTGTGCCCTGGGAATTGCTGGTGGTGCCCGGTGTGGTGGACGGCTCCCGTGGGGCCTTTCGGGCTCCGCCTGAGAGTTGCACGCTGAACTCAGAGAACGACTACGAAGCTGTCCAGGCATGGCTGTCCTTGCACGAGTCGGCCGCTACCCAACGTGCCTATCGCAAAGAGGCTGAGCGCCTGATCCTGTGGGCCATTGTCGAGCGCGGCAAAGCGTTGTCGTCCCTTAACACCGAAGATGCCATTGCCTACCGGGCCTTTCTTCGCCGCCCGACACCGGCCAGACGGTGGATTGGCCCGCCGCAGGCCCGAACGTCTCCGGATTGGAAGCCATTTGTGGGCGGCTTGGCACCGCGCTCCGTGGCCTATGCCCTGGCCGTCGTTGGCGCCATGTTTCGCTGGCTCATGGAACAACGCTACGTGCTGGCTAACCCATTCTCTGGGGTCAAAGTGCGGGGCGCATCGCACGCCGCACCTATGGATACGGGGCGGGTGTTCTCTGAAGGCGAGTGGGCCATCATCCGCGCGGTGGCCGATGGGCTGGAGTGTTCACATGGTTGGAAGGTGCCGGCGGCGCAGCGTTTGCGTTTCGTGCTGGATTTTGCATATGCAACGGGACTGCGGGTCAGTGAGCTAGTCGGTGCCAAATTGGGACAGATCGAAGTTGATGCGCATGGGGACCACTGGCTCAAACTCGTCGGAAAGGGCAGCAAGTCGGGCAAGGTTGCACTGCCGCCGCTGGTGCGCTCGGCATTGGACCATTCGCTTATGCAACGCGGTCTGCCCGTCACGCCAGCGCACTGGAAGCCGTCCACCCCGTTGATTGCCGACCTGGGAGATCCAGAGAGCAAATCCGGCATCACGGCCACCAGATTGTGGAGCCTCATGAAGCGCTTCTTCACCACGGTGGCGTGCGCCATTGAGAAGGACTCACCAGCCACTGCTGAAAAGTTGCGCAGGGCCAGTCCGCATTGGATGAGGCACACACATGCCACTCACGCATTGGCACGTGGCGCTGAGCTGACCACCGTGCGCGATAATTTACGCCATGCGTCGGTGGCCACTACCTCCATCTACCTGCACACAGACGAGGTCAAACGGGCACGCCAAATAGGGGATGCGTTTGCGGCTAGAAGTTAAGCATGCTGAGGTGGTTACAACAGCGAAAAGTTGCTTCTACCAGACCCAAATACGCAGCGACGGAAAAAATAGGGCTTGGGCTGACGCCACCAGAATGGCGAAAATCACGGGCAATAGCAGAATCCAAGGGATAACCCCTATGCCTTACCGTTACTATTTGCACCAAAACCGAGATTACCCCGTGGTGCGGGAGCGGGTCCACGTTGCGATTGTCGTCAGCAGCAGCTGGCGTGAGTCGCACTCGCTTGATGAACTGCGAGACTTTTTTGCACCGGACATCAAGCCGCGTGTTGTGGGTGTCACTCCGGACATGTGGGACCAGGCACTGGCGCCCGCATACGTGCGTGAGCGCGAGTGCCTCGCCTGGCTCGCTGCAAATCGCCCAGCCGGGACACGCTGGCTGGCCATCGATGATCGTCCAGCATTCTTCCAACCAAACTGTCCGAACCTGTTTTTGACCGACACCTTACAGGGCTTCCTAGCCGGGCAAATGGCATCACTGCGGGAGAAACTAGCATGATTCCAACAGTGGGCCTTGAGGACTACATCACTGGATTAGCTCGGCAGCATGGGATTCATTAGTAATAGTCCGACCACTACCGTTCTTGACGGTCAGTATTCTTCCGGGGCCAAACGTTGGTTGACCTCGGCGACATCGAACGCTGCGGGGTCGAACGACCCACCGATCCATTCCTTGAGGCTGTCGTG
>Ga0308010_1001111_pt1 | contig 15524 bp, 13 predicted proteins | sample Neamet129_FD_202368 | JGI IMG/M metagenome (GOLD analysis project Ga0308010, IMG submission 202368) | Marine microbial communities from water near the shore, Antarctic Ocean - #129 | ecosystem: Environmental > Aquatic > Marine > Unclassified | place: Southern Ocean | collected 2014-07-24 | reverse complement strand
CAGATGTTACTGCGAATACAGCAAAAGTTGGGTATACAGAAGTATTGGTTTCTGCAAATACAGATGTTACTGCGAATACAGCAAAAGTTGGGTATACAGAAGCATTAGTTTCTGCAAATACAGATGTAGCAGCAAACACTTTAAAAGTTGGTGTTACAACACATGCCATTGGCGATACCTATGGTGGCGGCATTGTATTTTTTGTGTATGATGGCGGACAACACGGTTTAATAGCAGCCACTACCGACCAAAGCGCAAGTATCCGTTGGTATGGAGGTACATATACTAATACTCGTGCCAGAGCAGATGGTATTGGTGCTGGTTTAAAAAATACCGCCATAATTATTGCTAACCAAGGACCGGTTGACGGTAATGCTTTTGCGGCAACTGTTTGCAACGAGTATTCAGTGACTGTAGGTGGTGTTACTTACGGCGACTGGTATTTACCCTCTAAACACGAGTTAAACTTATTGTACTTACAAAAAGTTGCGGGTACGGTTGACGGTTTTTCTAACAATTACTATTGGAGTTCTACGGAGGCCGATAACAATTACGCGTGGTTTCAGAATTTCAATTTTGGTTTTCAGGACGCCATCATTAAGAACTTCACATACAATGTGCGTGCAGTTCGAGCTTTTTAGTTATTTAATTATTTATCAATTTAATTTATACCGCGTAAGCGGTCGGTTTTTAGTTTTTAAAAATGGCATTACACACAGAGCTTCCTGTATACAGAGACACTTATAAATTGGTGTTAGAAATTTTTGTCAGTACCAAAAATTTTCCCAAAGAATACAAGTATAGTTTGGGTAGAGACATGGAGCGTGATGTATTGGTATTAATGCGCTGTATATATCGTGCTAATAGAGCGCAAGAAAAAACAGCATTTCTGAACGAATTTTTAGATAATTTTGAAATTCTTAAATTAGAAGTTAGGGTTTGTGTAGATTTAAAACTAATGTCTATAAAAAGACAAAGTGTTTTGGCAGATTTAATGAACAGTATAGGAAAGCAAGTGGTAGGATGGAAAAAAAGTACTACCGCTAACGCCAGAATTGTGTAAGACCAAGGTTTTACCAAGTGTGCGTTTATTTTGAAAAGGCATCTTGGCTATATCGTAAATATATAGCAAAATAGCGCTCCTTACCATTCGGTAATGGTTCAAAAATTAAGATGTTGCATTACTATTGGAGTTCTACGGAGAACGATAACAATAACGCGTGGAAACAGAATTTCAACAATGGTAATCAGAACAACAACAATAAGAACAACACAAACAATGTGCGTGCAGTTCGAGCTTTTCAAACTTTCTTACTAAAAAGGCGGCATTCTTGCCGTCTTTTTTATACACTATATTTATGGTAAAAAAGAACATTATTCCTTTAGTAGATTTGTTTAAAGCGTACTACAGTTGCCGTAAAAACAAACGAAACACTATAAATGCCTTGGCTTTTGAGCTTAATTTAGAAGAAGAATTAATTAAGTTAAAAGAAGCATTAGAAAGTGGTACTTATACCATTAGTAACTCTATTGCTTTTGTGGTGGATAAACCCGTAAAACGGGAAATATTTGCTGCTAACTTTAGAGATAGGGTAGTACATCATTTGCTGATTCAAAAAATGAATGCTGTATTCGAGCCTCATTTTGTCTACGATAGTTATGCCTGCCGTAAAGGAAAAGGCACTCATTTTGGTATTAAAAGGGTAGCAGGTTTTATACGCAAATGTTCAAAAAATTACACACAAGATTGCTATGTTTTAAAATTAGACATTAAAGGATTTTTTATGCATATAAACAAAGCTATTTTATATGCTAAAATAGAAGCCTTATTTGTAGCAAAATATAACGGAGCAGACAAACAACTGTATTTAAACCTTTGTAAAATCATACTGTTTAATGAGCCAGTTAACAACGCCATAATAAAAGGAAACCTAAGTAACTGGGATAATTTACCAAAAGATAAAAGTTTGTTTGCTGCAAAACCTGGTTATGGCTTACCCATCGGTAACTTAACGAGTCAGGTTTTTGCGAATGTATATATGAGTAGTTTAGACCACTTTGTAAAACACCAGTTAGGGATTAGATACTACGGTAGGTATGTAGACGATTTTGTATTGGTACACAGAAATAAAGACTATTTAAAAAGTTTAATACCAATAATTTCCAAATTTTTAAAAACTGAATTACATTTAAAATTACACCCTAAAAAGATTTATTTGCAGCATTATAGCAAGGGTGTAAATTATATAGGAGGTTTTATAAAACCGAATAGAATTTATGTTAGTAAACGCACCAAAGGTAATTTTTATCAAACCATTAGTAATCAAAATAAAAGGATAGCGCACGTAAGCCCAAGTAAAGCAGAAAAGCAATTATTTTTAAGTACTATGAATTCTTATTTAGGTATTTTAAGACATTTTAAATCTTATAAGCTACGTAAATTATACATCTCAACAGGGTTGTCTAAGAAATGGTTTGCATATTTTACAATGAACACTAATTTTACAAAGTTTGTTAAAATCAAAACACCAAAAAAATTACCGTTGAGTCTTGCTGAAATTATTAAATAAAACCAAACAGGTTCAAAGTTTTAAAATAAAATGATACCGTAAAATAAATATCATGAATTTGAGTAGGACGGTTGCTGTGTAATCGATTTTTTTCGGCAAGAATTTACTTTGAATTTATTTCTTCCAAGTACCCCATATTTGTAGTTTGGATTCTCTTTTTTAACGTCTATCAAACATTCTTTACAAACAAACACCCATTCTTTTGGGTTTGTATGTTGTACCCGGTACATGGTAGAAAAATCTATTTTACAAAAGGGTACAATGTTTAATTCGTTGTTTCATAGTAACTACTAACGTAACTTTTGGAATATTGTATAACCACTTTCCAGTTATCTTTTTATACTTCCCGAGCAACCTTTAGAGCAACTCTAAAAACCAAAAAACCCGTAAATCATTGTTTATAAATGAGTTACGGGATAATTTTGTGGTGCCTCCAGGAATCGAACCAGGGACACATAGATTTTCAGTCTATTGCTCTACCAACTGAGCTAAGGCACCATTCGCTTTATGCGGGTGCAAATATACTACCTCTTTTTTTAATCTACCAAATAAAATTGTAAAAAATCTATTGTATTTTTGTGGCTTATTTAATATCGAGGTATGAATTTAATTGTAGATGTAGGAAATACAAGAATCAAAGCGGCTGTTTTTGAGAGCGATAGATTGATTGAGCTGTTGGTTTTTACGGAAAAAGAATTGTTAGAAAAAGTGGATTTTTTTTTATCAAAGTATGTGATAACTGATGGAATTCTATCTTCAGTAAAGGTTTTGACAGAAGATTTGATGCAGAATCTACAGAAAAAGACATCTTTTATGGTGTTAAATTCTAATACGGAAGTTCCTTTTGTGAATAAATACATAACAAAAGAGACTTTAGGAGTAGATAGAATAGCAGTTGTTTCTAATGCTGCTAAAAATTTTTCAAAAGAGAATGTGTTGATAATTGATGCAGGAACCTGTATTACATATGATTATATAAATGCTAGTAATGAATATTTTGGAGGTGCGATATCTCCCGGAATTGAAATGAGGTATAAAGCCTTAAATTATTACACGTCAAAACTTCCTTTGTTAGAGAAAAAAGAAACAAATTTTATTACTGGAGGTTCAACAAAGGAAAGTATACATTCTGGAGTTGTTACAGGAGTTGTTGGAGAGATTTCATACATAATTGAAGAATACAAGAAGGAAAATCAACATTTAACAGTAGTTTTAACAGGAGGAGATACATATTTCTTGGCTAAACAATTAAAAAGTAGCATATTTGCCAATCCAAATTTTGTTTTGGAGGGATTAAACACAATTTTGATATACAACAAAGAGGAATGCTAAAGAAAACTTTCTATATATTTTTATTATTTATTTCAATAAAATCTTACGGCCAAAGATCTAATTCTTCACCGTATTCATTTTTTGGTGTTGGTGAACAATACAGTTCTCAATCTGCAGAACAAGCAAGTATGGGTGGAGTAGGTGTCGCGTTTTCAAACATATATCATTTAAACTTTATAAACCCTGCTTCTTTTGCTGATTTAAGATTTGCTACGTATTCTGTGGGAATGAGAGTTAATGATTTAACGGTAAAAGATTTATCTGGGTCTCAAAAATCAACATCAACAAGTTTATCATACCTAAGTATTGGTTTTCCAGTTGGTAAAAAAGCAGCTGTAGCTTTTGGTTTAAGACCAAACACATCTGTTGGGTATTCTTTATTGAATGTTGAAAAGGATGACAACGGAGTTGTTTATGAAGCATCAAGGTTTTATGGCTATGGAGGAACAAGTAAGTTTTATGGAGCATTTGGAATTTCTATTTTTAAGAATTTTAATGTAGGACTTGAAGCAGAATATGTCTTTGGTAAAACAGAAAACAATGTCTTGTTTGAAAGAACGAGTGCTCATTTAGCAACAAAAAATAATGAAGTAGTTACTATTAGAGGAGCAGGGTTAAAAGTAGGAGTTATATATAAAAAAGAGTTTTCAAATAAAGTTCAGATGAATTTAGGAGCTTCTTTTAAATTAGAAAATAGTTTAACAACTACTGGAGAAGAGAACTTATATTCGTTGTCAATTGAATCTTCTGGAATGGAAGTGTCTAGAGATACTTTGTATAGCACCTCTACCAATGGAAAATTAAAAAACCCTTTAAAATCTATTTTAGGAATAGGTTTTGGAAAAGAGAATAAATGGTACGCAGCTTTAGATTACGAGTTTAAAAATCCAATTAATGCTCAAAACACATTGTTAGCTAGCAGTTCTGCATATGTTTATGGTAAATCGAATAGATTGTCTATTGGTGGGTTTTATCTTCCAAAAGTGAATTCGATTTCTAGTTATTGGCATCGAGTAACCTATAGGGCTGGTATTCGATTTGAAGACACAGGATTATTAATTAATACCTCTAATTCTGAAGGGTTTTCAAAAGTTAAAGACTTTGGCATATCTTTTGGTCTAGGTCTGCCAATGAGAAGCACGTCAAATCTTAATTTAGGCGTTGAATACGGTAAGAAAGGAACAACAATGAATAATTTAATACAAGAAAATTATATTAATTTTAAATTAAGTTTATCCTTGAATGCCGTTGGGAACTTAGCTTGGTTCCAGAAAAGAAAAATAGATTAATTTTAAACTGACAGATGATGAAAAAAATTACTTTTATACTCGCAGCAATTGCATTGCTCTTAAACTCAAAAGTTGTAGCGCAAACCACACAAAATTGTAATATTCAATACAATTTATTTAAAGGAGAAGTTCAAACTAAAAAATATGATGCAGCTTATCTTAAGTTGGTTTCATTAATGAATGATTGCCCTAAATTGTCAGTTAATATTTATAAATTTGGAGATAAGCTAGCGAAATCGAAATTTAAAACAGCAGCAAATAAATCTGAGTTCTCTGATTTAATTAAGAAAATATACGAACAAAGATTACAATATTTCAAAAAAGACGAAGCGAAAGTACATAGTGATTATGCAACTTTTTTAGCTAAGAATAAATTAGCTTCAGATGAAGAGGTTTTTCTATTGTTAGAAAAAGCGTATTCTATAGACGCTTCTAGAATGGGAGTTAGAAATATTTACAAATACTTTCAAGGGGTAACAGATAGAAATAAAGACACCAATGTGCAAAAAGTTTTTGATACATATGATGATGTTTTAGAATCGGTTGGTAAGAAGTTAGACTATTACTCTAAAAAACTAGAGCCAATAACTGCGAAGGTAGAAAAAGGAGAGACTTTAGAGAAAAGAGATAAATCGAATTTAAGAGCGTATACAATAAACTCAAAAGCATTAGGGCAAGTAGAAGCTGGTTTAGATAATATTATTTTAGAGTTGTCTACATGTGATAGACTGGTTCCATTATATGCTAGAGATTTTGAAGCGAATAAAACAAACGCTAAATGGTTAAAAAGAGCCGTTTCTAGAATGTACGCAAAAGAATGTACAGAAGATTCTTTGTATGAAAGATTGGTTGAGGCTTATGTTGCTGCAGATCCATCACCAGAAGCATCCGTGTTTTTTGCTGGTATTTTATATAAGAAAGGAAAAGAAACTGAGGCAATGGAATACTATAAGAAAGCTGTAGAACAACAGCCAGATGCATTTAAAAAAGCAGAAAACTTATACAAAATAGCGCAGTTATTTGCTAAAAAAGGAAGAAAAAGTCAAGCAAGAAATTACGCAAGACAAGCGATCCAGAATAAACGAAGTATGGGGAAAGCATATTTGTTAATAGCTGGTTTATATGCGACTAGTGTTAACGAATGTGGTGCTACAGAGTTTGAAAAGAGAATGGTATATACCGCAGCCTTAAGAAAAGCACAAAGAGCGGCAGCAGTTGATCCAAGTATTGCTTCTAAAGCAGCAAAATATATAAGAAATTATATTTCTCAAGAGCCTTCAAGAACATTGATGTTTACACAAACTATTGAAGCGGGTTCTTTACATAAAGTTAAATGTTGGATTGGAGAAACAGTAAGAGTTTCTAAAAAATAAGAATGAGTTTTAGTACACATATAATATATAAAAACATTGCTGCTATTAGTTTAGTAGCAATGTTTTTTTCTTGTGCTAATAATTCTAATGATGTACAGAGCCTTTTTCTTATTAAAAATCAACCAGTAGGAATAGCGAAAGATCTGAATCATGTATATAAAGATTCAGGGAGAGTATCTTCAAAATTAATAACAGCTACGTTGTTAGATTTTAGTAATAGAACAACACACCCTTATAATGAGTTCCCAGAAGGTATCGTATTGGTTTCATATAGTAATAATGGAAAAGATTCAATAACAATAAAAGGAGATTATTGTTTAACGTATACTAAAACCTTGATTTCTGAATTAAAAGGAGATGTTTGGATTTTAAATCACACGGATAAATCTAAGTTACACACAGAGCAATTGTTTTGGGATCAAAATACGGATTATCTTTACTCAGAAAAAAAATTCACTTTAACAACTCCAGACGATGTAATTAACGGAGTTGGGTTTGAATCAAAAAAAGATTTGTCTAAGTTTTTAGCAAAACAAATGTCAAGTCAACATACATTAAAAGAAAATTAACAAATGAATACTCTTTGGAAATACTTACAATACGGTTATTTAGTAATTGGAATCATCTTTTTAGTTGAAGCTCTTTTAGTTTGGGGTGAAGACAGAGAAAAAGCCTATTTAATGATTGGTTTTTCTATTTTTATTACCTTAGTGTTTTTCTTTAAAAGGTATTTTAGGAGAAAAGTAGAATCTAGAAATAATCAGTAACTCTTTACATGGAAACACAAATAGCAATAATTGTTATTTCAATTTTATTTTCAGCATTCTTTTCAGGAATGGAGATTGCCTTTATTTCTGCAAACAAGCTACATCTTGAGTTAGAAAAAAAGAAAGATGGTTTTATAGCCAGCACTCTTAGAAAACTCACAAACAAATCTTCGAAATTTATTACAACAATGTTGGTTGGTAATAATATCTCTTTGGTGATTTACAGTATTTATATGGGCGATTTTCTAGTTGGCTTCCTGCCAATTGAAATGTGGAATGAATTTACGATACTATTCATTCAAACCGTAATTTCTACAATTCTAATATTAGTCTCTGCAGAGTTTTTACCGAAAGCTATTTTTAGAATATATGCCAACGAAGCATTAAAGTATTTTGCAATACCAGCATACTTTTTCTATATTTTGTTTCACGTGTTTTCATCCTTAATAAGTACAATTTCAGATTTCTTTTTGCGGGTGTTTTTTAAAACCAATTCTGACGAAGAACAAACAGTCTTTAGTCGAGAAGAGTTGGGGAATTATATTAATGAGCAAATGGAAACTGGAAATACAGATGAAGAAATAGATTCTGAAATACAGATTTTTCAAAATGCATTAGAGTTTCATAAAGTAAAAGCAAGAGAGATAATGGTTCCTAGAACCGAAATGATGGCTGTAGAGATTCATGAAACAATTCATAATTTAAGAAAGGTATTTATAGAAACAGGATATTCTAAAATTGTAGTTTACGAAAACTCGTTGGATGATATTGTAGGATATGTAAATGCTTTCGAGCTATTTAAGAAGCCAAAAACGATTCGAGCTGTATTATTGCCTGTTGAGATTGTTCCTGAATCTATGATTATAAATGATGTTTTAAGTAGCTTAATGAAAAAGCGAAAAAGCGTTGCCATTGTTTTAGATGAATACGGAGGTACATCTGGTATGATAACCGTAGAAGATGTTGTCGAAGAATTATTTGGAGAAATTGAAGACGAATATGATTCGCAAGAATTATTAGAAGAAAGAGTAAATGAGTATGAGTTTCGTTTTTCTGCAAGACTAGAGGTAGATTATTTAAATGAAGAGTACAATTTAAATATTCCAAAAGAAGAAGCTTACGAAACTTTGGGAGGATATATTATCAATTACACAGAGAATATTCCCGAGTTAAATGAAGAAATTAAAATTGAAAATTTCAGTATAAAAATCCTTAAAGTTAGCTCTTCTAAAATCGAAGAAATTTCCTTTCAAATCACAGATAAAGAAGATTGAAGTAATTATTCTTAAACTAGTGTAAATAATTATGCCTTTGCAGTTGCATTATTTGATACGAAATTGTATTTTCGCTCACTGTAAATTAAATAAAAAACGTATGGCAATTTTATCTCAAATTAGAGAGCGCTCAATGGCACTAATCCTTGTAATCGGATTAGCATTATTCGCTTTTGTATTAGACCCTTCAAGTATTGAGGATTTTTTCAATTCAACTAAAGTAAACACCATTGGTGAAGTAGATGGAGAAACAATTTCAAGAAAAGATTTTAGCGAAGCATTAGAGGCTTATAAAGCACAAGTTGGTAATGAAATTACTGATATGCAAGCTTCAAAAACAGTTTGGAGTAACTTAGTAAGAGAAAAAATATATCAAAATCAATTAGCAGAAGCTGGAATTGAAGTTGGAGAAAATGATGTTTGGAGTGCTTTAATAGAGAACCCATCAATAAACACCGACCAAAGATTCTTAAACAGTGCTGGTATGTTTGATGAAGGTAAATTAAAAGAGTTCTTAGTTCTAGCAAAATCGGATAGTCCAGAAGTTTGGAATACTTGGTCTGCTTTTATGGGGAGAATTAAAACAGGATTAGAAAATACTACATATAACAATTTAATTACTGCAGGTTTAGGTGCTTCTTTAAAAGAAGGAGAATTACAGTATTTAAATAACAATACAAAAATAACTTCTCAGTTTGTTTATGTTCCTTTTACTACAGTTTCTGATAGTTTAGTTACGGTAACTAAATCTGAAGTTGAGAGGTATATAAAAGAAAATCCAACAAACTTTAAAGTTGATGCTTCTTCAGATCTTAAATATGTAAAATTTGATATTGTTCCTACAAAAGGAGATGAAGATGCAATTGAAAAAGAAGTTGCAGATTTATTAAATGATAAAGGCGGTGTTAAAGGATTAAGAAATACTCCAGATGCAACTGTGTTTGTTAATGAAAACAACTCTGATTTAGCATTAGATGATAGCTATAACTTTAAAAATACGGTTTCTGTTGCAATTGCAGATGATGTGTTTAAGGGGAAAGAAGGAGATGTTTTTGGACCTTATAAAGATAGAGGATATTTTAAGGTATCTAAAGTAACTGAAGTTGTTCAGATTTCAGATTCAATTAAAGGAGCTCATATTTTAATTCCTTTTATAGGTTCTGCTTCTGCAAACCAAACAACAACTAAAACGGCTGCTCAAGCGAAAAAAGCTGCAGATAGTATTTTTAAGTTGGTAAGAAGAAATAAAAAGAAGTTTGCTGCTATTGCAGATGAATTAAATTCTGATGGAACAAAAGGAAAAGGTGGAGTGATTGACTGGATTCCAGCAAAAATTGCGTTCTCTTTAGATAAAGATTTTGGAGAAGCATTATTCTTTAGTAATAAAGGAGATGTTAAGGTTGTAAAGACAAAATTCGGATATCACATTATCAGAATTGACGGAACGAATAAAAAGCAAACAGCAGTTAAATTAGTTACTTTTTCAAGAAGAATAGAAGCTTCTCAAGCTACAGAAAACACCATCTTTCAAAATGCAGAAACGTTGGCATTGGCTTTAGAAAATGGAGGTGATTTTGATGCTGTTGTTAAAGAAAAAGGATTGAGTTCTAAATCTGCTTTTGGATTAAAAATGTTAGATGAGAATGTTCCTGGTATAGGGAATGAAAGAGGCATCGTTTCTTGGGCAAATAAGACAGAAAACGAAGTTGGAGCTTATAAGAGATTCGATACTAATAATGGACATGTTGTAGTCGTAATTAATAATAAAACATTTAAAGGGTTGATGTCTGCTGCAAGAGCAACGTCTAATGTTAGACCAATCTTAGTTAATGAAAAGAAAGCTGCAATTATTACAAAAACAATGAATGGAGCAACGTTATCAGATATAGCAACAGCTACTAAGCAACCCATTAAAATAGCTTCTGCTGTGTCAATGCTATCGCCAATTATTTCTGGTGTAGGCTTTGAACCTAAAATTATTGGAGCAATGTTTTCTGGGAAAGAAAATAAAGTGTTTAACAAGGTAGTTGGTAATAAAGGTGTATTTGCTTTTGTTGTTGCTAAAAGAGAACAACCAGTTGCTTTACCAAACTACGATACTTTTAGAAAGAGAATCGCAGACACTAGAAAAGGACAAACAAATTTAATGTATGACGCTATTAAAGACGCTGCTAACGTAGAAGATAATAGAGGTGCATTTTACGGAATAGAATAAGTAATTAGTTTACGAGTATATAAAAAACCCGAATCGTACGATTCGGGTTTTTTATGTGCTTGATTGTAAATGTTAGATAAAATAAAAGCCTCACTAAATTAGTGAGGCTTTTATTTTATATGATACTGATTTTAACCGTTCATTGAGATTAAAAATTCATCATTGTTTTTAGAGTACTTAATTCTTTCGTTGATAAACTCCATTGCTTCTACAGGATTCATATCAGCTAAGTATTTACGAAGAACCCACATGCGTTGAACCGTTTTAGCATCTAATAATAAATCGTCTCTACGAGTACTAGATTTAATTAAGTCAATAGCTGGGTAAATTCTTCTGTTAGAAATGTTACGATCTAATTGTAATTCCATATTACCTGTTCCTTTAAATTCCTCGAAAATTACTTCGTCCATTTTAGAACCCGTTTCTGTTAAAGCAGTTGCGATAATGGTTAAAGAACCACCACCTTCAATGTTTCTAGCAGCTCCAAAGAAACGTTTTGGTTTGTGTAATGCATTTGCATCAATACCACCAGATAATATTTTTCCAGAAGCAGGAGCAACAGTATTGTATGCTCTTGCTAAACGAGTAATAGAATCTAAAAGAATTACAACATCATGACCACATTCTACTAATCTTTTTGCTTTTTCTAAAACAATGTTAGCAACACGTACATGTTTGTCTGCTGGTTCATCAAAAGTAGAAGCAACTACTTCTCCACGAACACTACGTTGCATGTCAGTAACCTCCTCTGGTCTTTCGTCTATTAATAAGATGATTTGATATACTTCTGGGTGATTTGCTGCAATTGCATTGGCAACATCCTTTAGAAGCATTGTTTTACCTGTTTTAGGCTGTGCTACGATCATTCCACGTTGTCCTTTTCCTATTGGAGAAAACAAATCGATAATTCTTGTAGATAATGAACTTCCTTTTTCTGCTAAGTTAAATTTCTCTTCAGGAAATAAAGGTGTTAAATGTTCGAAAGAAACTCTGTCTCTAACAATATTCGGATTTAATCCGTTAATTTTTGAAACTCTAATTAATGGGAAATATTTTTCTCCTTCTTTTGGAGGACGAACATTTCCTTTTACAGTATCACCGGTTTTTAATCCAAATAACTTAATTTGAGATTGTGATACATAAATATCATCAGGAGATGATAAATAATTGTAATCAGAAGAGCGTAAGAAACCATAGCCATCAGGCATCATTTCTAAAACTCCTTCACTTTCTATAATTCCATCAAACTCAAAATCAGGATCTTTATAACGAGTATTACTCTTGTTCCCTTTAGCGACCTTATCTCTTTGTTGCGTATTGTTGCGATTTTTAGCCGTATTCTGATTTGGATTCTGGTTAGGATTCTGATTCGGGTTGTTGTTTTTCTGTCTTTGATTACTATGGACAGGTTTTTTGTGTTCAGGTTTTGCCTCCTTCTTGTCTTCAGTACTAGCATCTTTTGTGATTTCAGAAGTCTTTACAGGTTCTGGAGTGATCACTTTTGCAGGAGCCTCGGGTTTAGAATCTCTAACCTCGGGACTCTTTTGTTGAAGAGGCGTGTTTTTTACTTCTGTAGAAAGGGGTTCATTAACTTCTGTTGCTTCAGAAGCAACCGGAGTTTCTTTTGGTACTCTATGAACAACTTTTTTTACAACTCTTTTTCTTTTAGGTTTTGGAGCTGTTGATTTTTCTTGGTTTGCAGGATTTGCAGCTTGTGTATCAAGGATTTGATATACAAGATCTAATTTTTTTAATTGACTAATCTTTGATAAGCCAATGTTTTTAGCTACTTCCTGTAATTCAACAAGAGTTTTTGTTTTTAGTTCAGAAATTTCGAACATGTATAAGGATGTTAAATTAATTTATGAGACTTATCCTTTGTCTTTTAAGGATAATTTTGTGAATTTTTTTTTGATTTTGGATATTGTAAAGTATATACAATACTATTGTGTAGTTGATTATGGAAACAAAAATAATATAATTATTTTTAACTACAAAATTTCTTTTTGATAAAAGAAAGTTTTACTTTTGCTTTCCGATTATTTATAATGATTCAAAGAATACAAACACTTTATTTATTAGTAGCTGCTCTTTTTTCTGGCGGATTAATTTTTGTGTTTAATTTATGGACAGAGAAGTCAGGTAAGCTGCTTTCTGTGCCTAATTTAATGAATGAATCATCAACACTTTTAAAAACAATATTATTTGCATATATCATATCGTCTTTACTCTCTGTAATTACACTTTTCTTATTTAAGAATAGACAATTACAATTTGTTTTAGGTCGAGTTAATATGTTAATCAACTTCTATTTATTAGGTGTACTTATATATTTGTCGCTAACTTTATCTGGAGAAACAGCTGTTTCGGAGAAGGGTATTGGGATGTTCATACCGGTTATTGTAGTTGTTTTACTTGCTGTCGCAAATAAAGCAATTAAAAAGGATGAAGATCTTGTGAAATCTGTGGATAGATTAAGGTAAACCTAACATCTTAGTATATGTAGTGCGATAAAACCGAGGATGATTCCTCGGTTTTTTTAGTTTATCAAAAAAGATATCTAAATCAATCTGTATTTTTCTTCTGTCTGCCTTCTGTAATTTAAAAAGAATAAGGAAAAATCAATGGAGAGATAAAATTTTGTAATTTACTACGGATTTAAGTGAGTTAAAGCGTAATTCTTAAGTGGTTGAAAAACAGTATTTTGTGTGATGATTTAACGGTTTTCCGTGAAGAGCCTATCTAACGGTTTTCAGGGAGTCATCTAACGGTTTTCCGTGAGTCGAAAAAAACCCCATAAATGGGTATTGTATGAACTGTATTAGTACTCTAAATTTGTAATGTAATTAATTATGAAAAAAAAAATTAAAGTTCATGTGGCAGATGACCACATGATATTGATCGAAGGAATTATTGCGATGTTAAATACCGATAAAGAGATTAAAGTTGTTGGTTATTCCTTAACAGGCCTAAGGGTGTTGGAATGGTTCGAAACCAACAATGCAGATGTTTTGGTGTTAGATATTAACATGCCTGAATTAGATGGTATAGAGGTATTGAAGAGGTTTAATAAGAAAAAAGGGCATCAAAAAATTATTATGTTATCTAGTTATGATGATGTAAAGTTAGTTAAAGAGTTAATCACTTTTGGCGCTGATGGTTTTATCTCTAAAACAAGTGCAGGAGAACATATTATTAAAGCAATAAAATCTGTTTATGATAATGAGCCTTATTTTAGTGACGACATCAAGAAAGGACTGTTTAATTTGGCAATTGGTCATAATGTTGTAGATGGATCTAGACCAGAATCAACAGCAACTAGTAGTTTAACTGATAGAGAGCTAGAAGTGTTAAAGCTTGTTACACAAGAGTATAGTACACAGGAAATGGCGGACCAATTATTATTAAGTGTCAATACCGTAGAAACATATAGGAAAAATTTGTTAAAAAAATTAAATGTAAAAAATGCAGTGGGTTTAGCAATGTATGCCGTTAAACATAGAATCATATAGTCATCTTTCCTTTAAATAGAGAATCCCCCAAGCCTATATTTTTTAAGTTAACAGTTTTGCTACTCACTCATTTTTTTTAGCACTAATAATTAATTTAAAATTTATTATCATGAAAAAACTATGTACTGGGTTTTTATCCTTTGTATTGGCATTCAGTTTTACATCTTGTTCAACGAATGAAACAGATATAGAAATTCCTCAAGAATCATTATTAAAATCGTATAAATTAAAAAGAGATGTCAATGGAGCGTATTCTATTGAATATAATGTGGCAGACAATACTGTTTCTGATGCTCGTAAAGATATAAATTCATTAACAAACGAATTTCATTTATCTAAAGTAGGATATGATGCAAAAGATCAATACAGAGAAAATGTATCATTAAATGCCAATACATTGCATATTGGTTTTTTTGATACTGAAACAGGGAGAAGTATGAAATTGACAGTTGAAGATGAAAACATTACTTTTGCTAAAGGAAGTTCAACGAGGTTTTTAAAGACTTTTGGATTGGCAACAAATAATGATGGTACTATTCAGTTAGATTTTGAAATAAATGATAGTGTTGTTGCTGAATTTGTATACAATGAAGATTTAGCAATCCATGAAGTACATTTAAGGAAAGGAACAAGTACAGATAAAGTCTTTTCAAGATCTTTAACGATTCCCGATACTGGAGTTTTAAAATTAGATTTTGTAAACCATAATCTATTAGGAAAAGGAACTTCTGAAGTAGTTGAAAGAAAACCTAGAGTAACCACGGACTCTAGTTATTATTAAAAATGTATATAGTTAGTTGTTTTTATGAATAAGATACTTGTTTTTTTCGTGTGTTTCATTTCGCTTTTTACTCAATTTGAAACATTTGGAAAATTGAAAGATATCAAAAGAGAACCTATAACTAATTTAGCTTCTTTTTTGGTGTTTAAGCAAGAAAAAGATTCTATTTTAAATGATGAATATAAAAACGCTCTATTTTTTTTTAAAGAAGATAATTTCTCAAAATCTCTTGAAAAAAGTTTAATTCTTTTGTCTAAGATTGAAGCAACGAATAGAATAGAATTAAAACATCTCATTTACTATTTAATTGGCAGCAATTTTTCTGAAATGGGTAATCATGACAAATCAATTAAGTATTTTAAAAAAGCTTTTAATGTAATAACAGATACTGTTATTTTAGATGTTAATAAG
>Ga0308010_1001110_pt1 | contig 15567 bp, 12 predicted proteins | sample Neamet129_FD_202368 | JGI IMG/M metagenome (GOLD analysis project Ga0308010, IMG submission 202368) | Marine microbial communities from water near the shore, Antarctic Ocean - #129 | ecosystem: Environmental > Aquatic > Marine > Unclassified | place: Southern Ocean | collected 2014-07-24 | reverse complement strand
TTTGCAGATGATGTTTTAAACTTATTAATAATAGTTTTATTGGGAATAATTTTTTTAATAGAAATTTTTACTCCAGCAATAGTTTATTTAATTGCTCCTGGATTCTATAAAGATATAGATAAATTTAATCTAGCTATAGAGCTGACAAGAATTACTTTTCCATTTTTATTTTTTGTAAGTTTATCTTCTTTTTTTTCTGGAATATTAAACACTAATAATAAATTTGCAGTAGCAGCAGCAGCGCCAATTATATTAAATATTTTTTTAATTTTTAGTTTATTTATTTCTTATTTTTTTAAACTAAACTTTGAATTAAACCTTTCTTATGCAATTACATTAGCTGGTCTATTTCAGTTGATTTTTTTAATGTTTTTTACTAACTATTATTATAAACCATCGATTAACTTTAAAATTAAGATTGATACAAAAGTTAAATTTTTTTTAAAAAAATTATTACCAAGTATATTCTCGTCAGGTATAACCCAGATTAATATTTTTATAGGTATGATTATTGCTTCTTTCGAAGCAGGTGCAGTTTCTTATCTTTATTATGCTGATAGAATATACCAAATTAATCTAGCAATTGCTGGAATCGCAATCGGAACCGTAGCACTTCCGGAACTCTCAAAAAAAATAAAAACAGGAAATATTTTTGAGGCAATGAAAATACAAAATAAATCTGTTGAATTGTGTCTTCTTCTCTCCATACCTGCATGTTTAGGTTTAGTTATCGCCTCACAACAGATTACCAGCGCATTATTTGGGTATGGATCATTTTTAGAGACAGATGTTAATTTAACTGCTCAAGCATTAAAGTATTTTGGATTTGGAGTACCTGCGTTTGCTTTAATTAAAGTTCTATCAAATTTTTTCTTTGCAAGAGATAATACTAAAATTCCATTTTACATCTCAGTTTTTAGTGTTTTCTTAAATATTCTAATATCAGTTATTTATTTCAGAGAACTAGGATTCATTATTATTCCGATTGCTACATCAGTAGCGACTTGGTGTGCTGTGATAGTTTACATAACTTTATTACTAAAATTCAAATACTTTAACACCAGCTTGATTTTTTATATGAACTTTATTAAAACAGTTATTTCTGTAATTATAATGAGCTTATTTCTTTATGTTTTAATTAATTTTTTTGAGGATAAGCTAATTTATACTAATTATTATAAGTCATTTTATCTTATAATGATCGTAACTTTAACAGCTGCAGTATATTTATTGTCCGCTCGTATATTAGGAGTTTTTAAAGTAAAAAATTTTAACATAAGTTAATCGATGAATAAAAATAAATTAGTTTTTTCAGGTGTTCAACCAACTGGTAATTTACATCTTGGAAATTATCTTGGGGCCTTAAAAAATTTTGTAGCATTGCAAACAAAAAATGAATGCATTTATTGTGTTGTGGACCTCCATGCCATAACTGTTTTTCAGAATCCGAAAGAATTAAGAAATAATATTTTAGAAAGCACAGCTGGTTTCCTTGCAACAGGACTTGATGAAAAAAAAAGTATTATTTTTAACCAATCAGCTGTAAGTGGACATGCCGAGCTTGCTTGGATTTTAAATTGTGTAACACGTATTGGTTGGTTAAATAGAATGACTCAATTCAAAGATAAAGCAGGCAAAGATAAAGAGAAAGCAAGTGTTGGGCTTTATATTTACCCTAATCTAATGGCCGCAGATATTTTATTGTATAAAGCAACACATGTTCCAGTAGGCGCAGATCAAAAACAACACTTAGAACTTTGTAGAGATATTGCACTAAAATTTAATAATGATTTTAAAAAAGATTTGTTTCCTTTACCAGAACCATTAATACAAAAAAATATATCAAGAGTCATGAGTCTAAGAGATGGTACAAAAAAAATGAGTAAATCAGATGAGTCTGAATATTCTAGAATCAATTTAAAAGACTCTGCAGACGATATTATAAAAAAAATTAAAAAGGCCAAGTCTGATTCTGCTTCAATACCAGACAATTTAAAAGATTTAGAAACAAAGCCCGAAGCTCTTAATTTGATCAATATATATTCTGATTTGACAAATAACTCGTTAGAACAATCATTAGATGAGCTTAAGGGAAAAGAGTATTCAGTTTTGAAAAATAAATTATCAGAAGTATTGGTTGAAGTAATCTGTCCTGTTGGAAAAAAAATAAAAAAGTTATTAGATGATAAGAGTTATTTAGAAAAAATTCTTAAAGAAGGGACAGAAAAAGCTAGAGTTTTAGCAGAGCACAACCTCAAAGAGATACGAAATGCTGTAGGTTTTTTTTAGATAAAAGTGTTATAAACAGAAATGATTATAACAGAATTAACACCAAATCCGGACTCATTAAAATTTTTATCTGAAAGAAAAATATCTGCGATAGGAACTGAAGAGTTCCAAAAAAAAAACTTTAATAAAATTAAAAACGAATTTGTTAAAAATTTACTTAACCTAAAAGGTGTTGAGCTTGTATTACTGTCAGATAATTTTTTATCTGTAAAAAAAAATAAAGAAATTTCCTGGGACGTGCTAAAACCAACAGTTATTTCCCATATGAATGATTATTTTGAAAAAAATGATAAACCGATACTTGATAATAAAAATGAAGAAAAGAATGAAAAATTAAGCTTAGGAGAAGTCGAAGATAGAATAATTAAAGTTTTAGATTCCAAAGTAAGACCAGCTGTGGCAAAAGATGGAGGAGATATTAAATTTAAATCCTTCAAAGATGGTGTTGTACACGTTGAACTGCAAGGAAGCTGTTCAGGTTGCCCAAGTTCACTTATGACTTTGAAACAAGGAGTTCAAAATTTACTCTGTCATTATGTGGAAGAAGTCAAATCAGTAGAGGCTATTTAATATGGGAAAAATTGTAAGTTACAGACAAAAGTTGTTAGAGTTAGCGAGAATTTATAAAATTGATCAAGTTTTTGATCAGAACACAAAATATACAACTTACGACATAGAAATTATTCTTTTAAAGAACAGTGTTCCTATCCCCTCAAGAAAAAGAGGATACCTTTCTCATAAATTTATAAATGAATTCTTTAAACCCTTTTATGAAACAGTAAGAAAAAAACTATTCATAAATATCAACATAAACACGTCTAGAAAAAATTTCTATGAAGGATTAAGAAAAAAAATATCTATAAACTTAAAATTAAAATTAAATTTAAACTTAAACATAAATAAATATTTCAAAAAATTCTTTGACAGCATAGAAAATTATTTTAAATTTGTAATTTCTAATATTGTAAATTTCTTTAAAATTTTATCTAATACAATTGTTGATGCTTTGAACGACGTTTATAATTTTAAGATAAAAGAAAAAATTGTTAAAAATTTGCTTCTACGAGCGGTATATGTTTCACTTATCTCAGTACTAATTTATTCTGGTTTTTATATAAAAGAAATCATTACAGATGTTGATTTTTTAAAAATATCATTAGAGATTAAGTCTGACAAAAAAATAAACAAAAAAGATTCAAAAAATAAAGAAATTGCTAAAATCCCAAATAAGGTAAAAAAAGATAAAAAATCTCAACCTGCGGATGGTGATTATAATTTAAATACACAAACAGTATTAAATTTATTTGAAGATTTAGAGTACGATTTAGACCACGTAAGAAATAAAAAAAAAGTAAAACCTATATATTTTACAAGACTACCTAAGGATTTAAATACTATTAAAAGCGTTAAAGAAAAAAAAGAAACTTTCTTGCAAATATTGCTACCATTAATTGTTGCTGAAAATGAAAAAATTATTGAAGACAGAAAACATTTATTAAAGTTACTAAAAGATAATGAAACAACAGAGAGCAAGAAGTGGTTAAATAAGAAATATAAAGCATATAAAGTGAAAGATAAAAGTATTAGCGAATTAATTGAAAGAATTGATATTGTTCCGACTTCGATTGCGTTAGCACAAGCTGCAAAAGAAAGTGGATGGGGAACTTCAAGATTCGCTTTAGAAGGAAATGCCATATATGGTCAATGGACTTGGAACGGTGATGGCATTGAGCCATTAGAAAAAACTAAAGACCAAAATCATAAAATTCTTAAATTTCCCCTACTAAGAGCTTCAGTAAAAGCGTACATAATTAACCTAAATACTCACAGAGGTTACAAAGGTTTTAGAGAAAAAAGATCAGCATTAAGGAAACAAAACAAAAAATTGGCAGGGTTGGACTTGATTCACGAGCTTGATAATTACGCACAAACTGGAAAAGAGTACACCAAAATACTAGAACAAATTATAAAACAAAATGATTTGAATGAATTAGAAGCCGTAACAATAGATGACTTCAAGGACAGTAATCAATTAAAACTATAGTTTAGAGCTCAGCAACAACAAATTGCATACCAAGCCAGCGCCAAGACCCATCAGACTCCCTGAGAGAACAATTAATCCGCCCCCTCTCCGTAGTAAACTTTCCAATCAAGTTAATCTTAATTTTAAAATTATTTAAATATGTAATTTCAGATTTTCTCCAAGAATTTAGTTCATTTGAATAACAATTTAATAATTTGATATTTTTTATGTTTTCAAAAAATTCAACAATAACTTCCGGTGGGTTGTTACTGTCATTAATAAATTTTTCGGTAGGTGTAATTGATTTAAACTGTAAAGGAATAGTTTTCAGAATTAACTCAAATCTTTTTATTTCTCCATATTTTTCATTAATAGAAAATCTTGGAAGTTCATAAAAGTCTTTCGTTACATCAGTCACACCTGAATGTTGACCAAATGCGTATTTAAATCCAAAATTTTTAACAATATTTTTAAAACTATTACTGTATTCCCCAAAAGGGTATGAAAAAAAAGGAGAATTATATCCTATATTTTTTTTTAAATCTTCTGCAGCTAAACTTATATCGTTACTAATTTGATCATTTGTTTTATCAACTAAGTAGTCATGGGAATAGCTGTGATTTCCTATATGAGCAAATTTTGCTTCGGATATCTCCTTAATCTGTTCCCACGTCATATATCCTTTGCTTCCGATTTCTCGAGTGTTTACAAATAATAAAAAAGGTATTTTATTTTCTTTAAGTATAGGCCATGCTCGATCATAAAAAGACTTAAACGCATCATCAATCGTTAATAAAACTTTTTTTTTATTTTTGAGATTTACAAGACTATTCTCAAAGTTATTGGCTTCAATAAAATTAAAGCCATTTTTTTTTATTAAAAAAATTTGTTTTTTAAAATCTTCTATCTTTATATTTGTAGTCGGATATTTATTTTCTTCAAACCTATGATACATAAGGACAATAACTCCTTTGTCCTCTATATTATTAGATGTAGATTCATAAGGTATGAATATAAAAAATAAATAAATGATTAAAAATTTTTTAATAATTGATTGCACGGGTAAAAATGATTCTATCGCATTAAAAATTAATAATAAGTTTTTTATAAAAAAATTACAAACTAATCTTATTAAAAATGAAATATTAGTTTCAGAAATTGTTGATTTTACCAAGAAATACAATGTTGAATTAAACAACAGCTTCTCAATTTTTGTTAATTCTGGTCCCGGTAGTTTTTCTGGAGTTAGAATATCCTTAGCCGTTGCGAAAGGAATGCAGTTAGCCAAGAATACAAATACTTATAGTTATAATAATTTTTTGATTAATGCTGCCCCATACCTAATAGAAAAAAAAAATATTGTTTCTTTACTAAAAACAAATAAATTTTATTATTTTTGCAGAGGTGTATTTAACACAGACTATCTATTCACTTTACCTGAAAAAATCGATTTAGAAAAAATACAAAAAGAAGAATCAATATTTATTATTTCTGAAGAGATCAAAAATGATGAAATAATTAAAAATATAGATCCAAAAAATATAAGAATTGCTGAATATAACCTTAGAAATATTGACTTATTAATAGAAAATAAGCTAATCGAAAATAAATTGATTAAACCACTATATTTAAGCTAAGTTACAAATAATTATATGAATAGTATAGAAAAAAAATGTAAAGACAAAAACGTAAGATTAACCGACCAAAGAAGAATTATAGCGGAAGTTATGTCTAACTCTAATGACCATCCCGATGTAGACGAACTGCACAAAAGAGTTAATAAGATTGATAAAAAAATTAGTATAGCTACTGTGTACAGAACAGTTAAACTGTTTGAGGAGTCGGGGATTGTAGAAAAACATGATTTTAAAGGTGGCAAAGCTAGATATGAAGCAGCACCCGAAGAACATCATGATCATTTGATAGATATTAATAGTGGTGAAATAATAGAATTTGTTGATGAAGATATAGAAATTTTACAAAATAAAGTTGCTAAAAAATTAGGTTATAAGTTGGTCGATCACAAACTAGAGTTATATGGCTCTAAAATAAAAAAATAATTTGTCTAAAAAAATATTTATTAAAACTTTTGGCTGTCAGATGAATGAATACGATAGTAATCGTATTTTAGATTTAGTCAAAACAATAGGCTATGTAGCAACTCAAGAACCTGCAGAAGCTGATTGTTATGTTCTTAACACATGTCATATCAGGGAAAAAGCCACAGATAAGGTTTATCATGATATTGGAAGATTAAAAAAAAAATTTAGAGACAGAAAAAAACCTATGGTATTAGTCACAGGATGCGTTGCTCAAGCAGAAAATCAAGAGATGTTAAACCGAGAAAAATATATAGACGGAGTTGTAGGACCTCAGTCTTATCACCAAATTCCAAATATAATAAAAAAAATAGAAAATGATAAATCCAAGATTAACAGAACTGACTTTGAGACAATAGAAAAATTTGATAGTTTGAACCTAATTAAAAATTCAAACTCTAAAATATCTGCTTTTTTAACAATTCAAGAGGGTTGTGATAAGTTTTGTCATTTTTGCGTTGTGCCGTATACAAGAGGTCCTGAGTATTCAAGATCGTTTAATGAAATAATTAATGAAGCAAAAGATTTAATATCTAATGGCGCAAAAGAAATTACTTTACTAGGACAGAATGTGAATGCATATAAGTATAAAGAAAAATTTAAAACCATTCATCTTTCCGATTTAATTTATAAACTTAATGACCTAAAAGAATTGAAAAGGATTAGATACACAACCTCCCACCCTAAAGATGTTACAGAAGATTTAATTGAAGCTCATCAAAATTGTAAAAAATTAATGCCTATATTACATCTGCCTGTACAAAGTGGATCTTCAAATATTCTAAAAGCGATGAATCGCAAACACAACATAGAAGAATATTATGAGATTATTGATAAGTTAAAGAAAGCAAAACCAAATATCAAATTTTCATCAGACTTTATCGTAGGGTATCCCGGTGAAACAGATACAGATTTTCAACAAACTTTAGAATTAATAGAGAAGACCAGATTTATAAATTCTTACTCATTTATTTTTAGTGCTAGGCCTGGCACGCCAGCTTCGGAACTAACAAGCGTAAAGAAAGAAGTGGCTAAACAAAGATTAATTAAACTGCAAGAAATTTTAGAAAAAATCAACACTCAAAGTAAAAAGAATTTTATGAATAGGACAACAGAGGTTTTATTTGAAAATAAAATGAAAAATCAAAATAAATATTTCGGAAGAGATAAATTTCTCAATTCTATCGTAGTAGAAAGTAAAGTTGACCTAACAGGGCAATTGCTCAATGTAAAAATTAACAACTTTAACCATAGTAGTTTATTTGGTGTAATTATTAACAATGAAAGTAGAAATTGTGCAGCTTAATTAATGTTTGAGGGAAATAAATTAGAAAAAAAAATTGCAATAAAAAAAATTGATAAAGAGACTGTCAATATTCAAATTTTGGATAATAATATTCTTTTATCAATCGTTGGAGAGTTTAATACAAATCTTATTCAACTAGAAAAGCTAACAAAAACAACTTTATTTTTTAGAGGCAACTCAATTACAGCTAAGGGTAGTTCAGATAGTTTATACAAAGTCTCGGACGCAATTAAGTTTTTAATTAATAAATTTCTTTTGACTAATAATATAGAAAAAAGCGATATAACATTATCCGTGAATAAAAATTTCCATTCTGAAAAAAATTCGAATGTACAATCATTTGCACAACTTATCAAAACACCAAACAAATCAGTCATAGCAAGATCACAAAAACAATCTGATTATATTAAAGCTTTAAGAGAAAACGATATTGTGATGGCATTAGGTCCAGCTGGAACAGGAAAAAGTTTTCTTGCAGTGTCGGTTGCTATTACAATGCTTATGGAAAAAAAGGTTGAGCGAGTTATTTTATCTAGACCAGCCGTAGAAGCTGGTGAGAAATTAGGTTTTCTTCCTGGAGACATGAAAGAAAAAGTAGATCCATATTTAAGACCACTTTATGATGCACTTTATGAGTTATTTGGTTTTGAAAAGATCGATAAAAAAATTGAGACGGGAGAAATTGAAATTGCACCTTTAGCTTTTATGAGAGGCAGAACTTTAAAAAATTGTTATGCAATTCTGGATGAAGCACAAAATGCGACAGAAACACAAATAAAAATGTTTTTAACTAGAATTGGTGAAAATTCGAAACTAGTAGTTAATGGAGATCCTTCACAAGTTGACTTAATTAACAAATCACATTCTGGCTTAATGAAATCAAAAAATATTTTAAGTGATGTAAAAGAAATAAAAATAGTCGAATTTGATCACAAAGATGTAGTTAGACATCCCCTTGTTTCTAAGATTATCAAAGCTTATCAAAAAAAAACTGATGATAACAGTTGACGTACTAGCCAATAATAAGGCTTGGAAAAAATATATTAAAAATCCTAATATCTATCTAAAAAATAAATTAAAAATAGTTGAGAATAAATTTAATGTATTTAAAAAAAATAAATTAAGTTTTACAATTTTGCTTTCTGGAAATAATGAAATTAAGATATTAAATAAAAAATTTAGAAAAAAAAATAAGGTTACAGATATTTTGTCTTTCCCATTCCACGAAAAACTTTTTTTAGATAAGTTAATGAAGCAAAATAATAACAGTGTTTATCTGGGTGATATAATAATAAATTTAAATAAAATTATCGAACAAAGTAAAAAAAAGAATTTCAATATTGTTTTTGATAAGATATGGGTTCATGGTCTTGTACATTTGCTAGGCTATCGTCATAAATCAAATAAAGATTTCTTTGTGATGCAAAAAATAGAAAACAGAATAATAAAATGTATTCAATAATATGATTTTTAATTTTTTTAATAGTCGGTTTTTTTTGGTATTTTTTCTACCGTTTGTTTTGGGAACTCTTACTGTTTTTAGCTTTGAGCCATTTAATTATAATTATATTAACTTTTTTATTATACCGGCATTATTTTTACTCACGATTCATGTGCAAAAAAAATCAAAAAATACCTATAGAAGAAAACCATATCTTTTAAATTTATTTTTAATTGGTTATTTATTTGGCATAGGATTTTTTTTAACAGGAACTTCTTGGATTTCACAGTCCTTGACATTTGATGAAAACTTTAAATTTTTAATACCAATTTCTATTGTTGGTTTACCTTTATTTTTAGGAATTTTTTTCGGTTTAGGAAATTTAATTGCAGGCCCATTCTTAAGAAGCAATTTTGTATCTATTTTGTTGTTTTCAAGTTCTTTAGCAACCATGGATTTTTTACGCGCTAAAATCTTTACCGGATTTCCGTGGAATCTATGGGCTTATAGTTGGTCCGCAATACCGGACATTCTTCAGCTGCTACCAATCCTTGGTTTTTTTTCACTGAATTTACTTTGTATAATTGTTTACTGTTCACCGCTCTTGCTAATTTTTAGAAATAAATTTGGATATACTGGATTTATTTTTATAACAATTTTTTTTACTAGCAATTATATATACGGCTCTTCCATTATAAAAAAAAATAATGAGTATCAAAAAAAAATAGAATTAAACTCACAAAATTCAATTTTTACAAAAATAGTTTCACCAGGCTTTGATTTAAAGTATAATTTATCCTCCGAAGATGTAAGCGAAAATATTTTCAAACTAATAAGATACAGTGCACCAGAAAAAAATAAAAAAACTCTTTTTGTTTGGCCAGAAGGAGTTTTTACCGGCTATAATTTTGAACAAATTAAACAGTATAAGTCTACATTCGAAGAAGCATTTTCAGAAAATCATTTAATTATATTCGGCGTTAACACAAACACTGACGGACAAACTCCAAACCAGGTGTTCAATAGTCTGATAGTTGTCAATAATAAGTTAGATGTCCTTTTTAAATATAACAAAACTAAGCTGGTACCTTTCGGTGAATTCCTACCTTTTGAAAATTTATTAAGTAGTTTGGGATTAAAAAAAATAACAGAAGGTTATGGTTCTTTTTCTAAGGGACAAGAATCAAATATTTTTTTGCTCGACAAACTAAAGATGTTACCGTTGATCTGTTATGAAATAATTTTCCCAAATTTAAGCCAAAACAACAAAGAAAAAAATATAATTGTAAACATTTCAGAAGATGCATGGTTTGGAGAAACGATAGGTCCAGACCAACATTTTGCTAAAGCAGTTTTTAGATCAATAGAGAATAATGTTTTTTTAATAAGATCGGCAAATAAAGGATTCAGTGCCTTTATTGACAACAAAGGGGTGATTAAAAAAATATTAGAGCCTAGCGAAACAGGAGTTATTGAACTAAATGTGCCATTTATAAACAACCCACAAAAAAAATATAAAATTGATTTGATCTTTTTTGTACTTTTATTTACATGTGTTTTTATCTTTATAATTTTTAGAAAAAATGAAAATAAATAATTACTTATTTACAAGTGAATCTGTTTCAGAAGGCCATCCAGACAAAGTTTGTGATAGAATTTCTGATATGGTTGTGGACTCATATTTATCAAAAGATCCATATGCCAGAGTAGCGTGTGAGACTTTAACTACAACTAATAAAGTTATTTTAGCTGGAGAAATTCGAGCACCTGAAATTAAAAACGAAGAATTAATACAAAAAGTAAGAGATTGCATCAAAGACATAGGTTACGATCAAGATGGTTTTAGTTGGAAGCCTCAAACAAAAATAGAGTCACACTTACATTCACAATCATCAGATATTGCGATGGGTGTAGATTCCAAAGAAAACAAAGATGAAGGCGCTGGTGACCAAGGTATTATGTTTGGTTATGCTTGCAATGAAACAGAAGACTTAATGCCAGCACCAATACATTTCTCTCATAAAATATTGAGGTTGATAGCAGAGGATAGAAAAAAAGGCCTACTAAAAGGAATAGAGCCTGATTCAAAAAGTCAAATTACTATGCAGTACAAAGATGGTATGCCCACAAAAGTGACATCAATTGTTATATCAACACAACACTCTAAAGATTTAAATCAAGAAAAAGTAAAAGAACTTATTTATCCTTATATAAAAAAATCTATACCTGAAAGTCTTTTAAAAGAGCTAAATGATAAAGAGGTTTATATTAATCCCACAGGTCAGTTTATCATTGGTGGCCCAGATGGAGATACAGGCTTAACTGGAAGAAAAATTATTGTTGATACTTATGGTGGAGCAGCGCCGCATGGTGGTGGTGCTTTTTCTGGAAAAGATCCAACAAAAGTCGATAGGTCAGCCGCTTATGTATCTAGATATTTAGCAAAAAATATTGTAGCGGCCGGTGTTACAGATAAATGTTTGATACAACTTGCTTATGCTATTGGAGTTTCGAAACCACTTTCTATTTATGTTAAGTTAGCCGATAAAGATCTAGATAAAACGGAAGATATAAAAAATAAAATAGAAAAAAACTTTGATTTATCTCCAAGAGGGATTAGAGAATTACTAAGTTTAAACAAACCCATTTATGAAATTACCTCTGCTTATGGTCATTTTGGAAGAAAACCCAATGACAAAGGTCAATTTACTTGGGAAAAAACAGATAAAAGTGAAATCTTTAAAAAGTAACCTTGAAAAAGCCTTAAATTTTCATTAAATACATATAATTGTTAGATGTTTACAGAATGGGCTTAAGCCCATTTTTTTTTGGAGCAAACTAAAAAGGAAAAAAATGTTAAATAGAGGATTAGATAAAGTAGAGTTATTAAGAATTGTCGAAGCAGTTGCAAACGAAAAATCTATAGACAAAGAGATTGTCTTAGAATCCATGGAAAGCGCAATACAAAAAGCAGCTTTAACAAAGTTTGGAACTGAAAACAATATACGAGTTATTATTGATCGTCTAACAGGAGAAATTAAAATTCAAAAAGTTCTAGACATAGTTGAAAAAGTTGAAGACACTAGTAAAGAAATTATTTTAAAGGATGCTGCCTCTGTAGATTTAAAAAATAAAGATTTAAAAATCGGTGATCAAATTTTTGAAGATTTACCCCAAATTGATTTTGGTAGAATAGCCGCTCAAAGTGCCAAACAAGTTATTAGTTTAAGAGTCAAAGAAGCTGAAAAAACCAGACAGTACGAGGACTTTATTGAAAAACAAGGTCAGATTTTAAGTGGAATAATAAAAAGATTAGAATACGGAAATGTTATAGTAGACCTAGGCAAAGCAGAAGGAGTTATAAAAAAAGACGAACTCATACCAAGAGAAATATTAAAAACTGGTGACAGAGTTAAAGCCTACTGCTACGAAGTGAAAAAAGAACTAAAAGGGCATCAAATATTTTTATCAAGAGCGCACCCTCAATTTTTGGCTAAATTATTTTTTCAAGAAGTTCCTGAAATTTACGAAGGAATCATAGAAATAAAAGCTGTTGCTAGAGATCCTGGCAGTAGAGCTAAAATTTGTGTATTTTCTAATGAAGGTTCAATAGATCCCGTTGGAGCATGCGTAGGTATGAGAGGAAGTAGAGTTCAGGCTATAGTAAATGAACTTCATGGTGAAAAAATTGATATCATAAAATGGACAGAAGATCTTCCAACACTGATCGCAGAATCGTTATCACCCGCAGAAATTCAAAAAGTTTTAATTGATAAAGACAATAAAAGAATTGATGTTATTTTAACAGAAGAGAACCTAAGTAAAGCGATAGGAAGAAGAGGTCAAAATGTTAGACTTGCATCTAAACTAACTAATTTTGAAATAGATATTTTAACAGACCAAGAAGACTCTGAAAGAAGACAGTCTGAATTTAAAGAAAAAACAGAAAATTTAGTAAAAAGTCTAGAAGTAGATGAAACACTAGGGCAACTTTTAGTTTCAGAGGGAATGCAGAATATTGAGGAAATATCACAGTCTTCTCCGGACGACATAACTAAAATTGAAGGTATTGATGAATCAACTGCAAATGAATTAATCAACAGGTCAAAAGAGAACCTAGTTAAAGAAAAAGAAGAAATCTCTAAGAGATTAAAAGAACTAGGAATGGAAGATTCATTAGTTGATTTAAAAGGTATAACCCAAGGAATGTTAGTTTTATTAGGCCAAAGAAATATTAAAATGTTGAGCGATTTTGCAGATCTTTCATCAGATGAACTAATCGGTGGTTTTGATGAAATAAAAGGAAAAAAAATTAGAATTGAAGGATATTTAGAAGAATTTTCTCTTTCAAGAGAAGAAGCGGACCAACTAATTATGTCTGCTAGAGAGATAGTATTTAAATAAAAAATTCATGGAAGACCAAAAGAAGAAAAAAAAAACTTTATCAATTTCAACAGGTGTTACAAAAAAAATTGATATTTCATCTCTCTCCAGTGACGGTAAAAAAACATTTTCTATAGAAAAAAAAAGTCCCTTTAGATCTTCAAGAGATAATAAGACTAACACTAATTCTGCAACATTCAAAAAACCAGAAAATATAAAAAAAAATGTAGTAAGAAAATTTGTTGAACAGCAAGCGACAAAAAACTTTGTTAAAAAAGACGAAAAAGGTTCTTCAAAAACAAAATTAAAACTAGACCCCTTATCTGCCAAAAGAGATTTTAAACTTACTGTTTCAAGAGCTATGAACGTTGAAGAGATAGAAATCAAACAAAGAAGTTTAGCTTCTGTAAAAAGATCAAGATTAAAAGATAAAAAAACAGAAAATTCTGACGACAAAAAGGACATAAAGAAAGTAATTAAGGAGGTTAATGTTCCTGAACAGATTACAATTCAAGAACTCTCCAACAGGATGGCAGAAAGATCTGCAGATGTAATAAAATTTTTATTTAATATGAAAGTTGTAGCTACAATAAATCATGTCATAGACAAAGATACGGCTGAGTATATTGTTAAAGAATTTGGTCACACACCTATTATTGAGAGCAAACCTAATTTAGAAATTAAAAAGAAAAAAAATCAATTAGAGGGAAAAATTGAAAACAGACCACCAGTTGTTACAATTATGGGCCATGTAGATCATGGTAAAACCTCTTTACTAGACGCTTTAAGAGATGCTAACGTAGTATCAGGTGAACATGGTGGGATAACTCAGCACATTGGAGCCTATCAAGTTAAAACTGGTAAAGATCAAATTATAACTTTTATTGACACCCCTGGCCACGCGGCATTTACAGAAATGCGTGCTAGAGGATCTAAAATTACCGATATTGTTGTTTTAGTTGTTGCAGCTAATGATGGAATTATGCCTCAAACAATTGAGGCAATACAACACTCTAAAGCAGCAAAAGTCCCAATTATAGTGGCTATAAACAAGTGCGATTTACCAGATAAAAATATTACTAAAATAAAAAACGATTTAATGAAATATGAACTTATTGCTGAAGATTTTAGTGGGGACACGTTATTTGTTGAAGTCTCAGCTACACAAAAAATGAATTTAGATAAATTAAAAGAAAGTATCTTATTACAATCTGAAATATTAGATCTTTCAGCATCTTTCAGCGGACCCGCAAATGGTATTGTCATAGAATCCAAAATAGACAAAGGTAAAGGGCCTGTTTCAACAGTACTTATAAGTAATGGATTATTAAAAAAAGCTGATTATTTTGTTTGTGGAAAAACTTATGGAAAAATTAGAGCGATGATTGATCACGAAGGAAAAATAGTTGACAAAGCTTTCCCTTCAATGCCTGTTGAAATATTAGGTATGAACGAATCTGTTTTTGCTGGGACAGAGTTTGCTGTTACTGAAAACGAGGAAAAAGCAAAAGAAATTTCTGAATTTAACAGAACCAATTCAAATACCACTAAAGTAGTTGTTAAAGACAAAACATCAATATTTGAGAGTCAAAACAATAAAGAAGAATTGAATATAATCATTAAATCAGATGTACAGGGATCAAGTGAGGCATTAAAAAGTGCTATAAATAAAATTGAACACCCTGAGGTAAAAGCAAATATTATTTTGTCAGATATAGGCATGATCAATGAATCAGATGTTTCTCTGGCTAAAGCTTCTAATGCTCTTCTAATAGGTTTTAATGTTAAACCAAATAATCAAGCTAAAAAATTATCGGCACAAGTACATGTGGAGATTAAATATTTCAATATTATTTACGAAGTATTAGAGCTTATTGAAAAAGGACTTTCAGGTTTACTAGAACCAGAAGTAAAAGAGACTATCATTGGTACAGCGGAAATTTTAAAAGTATTCAAAGTTTCGGATGCAGGAAAGATCGCAGGTTCAAAGGTGACTGACGGTGAAATAACAAACAAAGCAAAAGCT
>Ga0308010_1001109_pt1 | contig 15584 bp, 18 predicted proteins | sample Neamet129_FD_202368 | JGI IMG/M metagenome (GOLD analysis project Ga0308010, IMG submission 202368) | Marine microbial communities from water near the shore, Antarctic Ocean - #129 | ecosystem: Environmental > Aquatic > Marine > Unclassified | place: Southern Ocean | collected 2014-07-24 | reverse complement strand
AAGATCAAATGAAAAAACTACTATTAATTTTAGTGTTAGCTGTTATGTGCAGCAGTCTAGCTAGAGCAGGTGACTATGATGATGCTGCAAAGGCATATCAAAAACGCGATTACGTTACTGCGCTAACGTTTTTTTTTCCGTTAGCGGATCAAGGGCATGCCACGGCGCAATTTAACCTTGGTGTGATGCATGAAAATGGTATAGGTGTAATAAAAGACTATAAGAAATCTGTTGACTGGTATCGAATGGCGGCAGAGCAAGGGTATGTAAAAGCGCAATTTAACCTTGCTCTGATGTATGAAGGTGGCAATTGGGTAAAACAAGACTATGTTCTCGCACACATGTGGTACAACCTTGCTGCTAGTAAGGGGGACAAATCTGGAACCAATAACCGAGATATAGTAGCTAGCCAAATGACCCCTGCTCAAATTGCAGAAGCACAAAAGATGGCAAAAGAGTGCGAAAAGAAGAACTATAAGAACTGCGATTAGTCTTAAATGTTACTTCAATGGTGTAAGTGAGTAATTATTTAAAGGTATAAAGCATTGTAAGTACCGACAAATGGGGAATAATATGGCAATATTCGATACTTTGGCACTAATATATATATGTTTATCAGGTGTTTATATCATTTACAAAATTTACATTTCATCTCGGGATGGTTGGGATAAAAAGGCGGGATACTCTATAGGAAGGGTAATCCTCTTAAGCGCTTTGCTTTATCTGACTATAAAATAAATAATTCTAGTGAATGCAACTTTTATCACTGTTGTCTTTTATTGCGAAAGGCCCCCCAAAACTCATAAATTTCCAATGTTTAGCTAATCTTGAGCAGGTATTTTTAAGTTGTGGGTTTACAAGGTCAGGGTGATTATTTATCCAGCCAAAATGCTCTACAATTGGCTGGACTAATTCTTCTTCCTGATTATTTGCATATCTGGTCATTAGTAGAAAAAGAGTTGCTACTAGTACTTCAATCTCAATATCTTTTGCGAGCTCTGATTTACAGTTCATTCCCATGTTCCTCCAGATATTTAGCTACACCATCAGGCGTAGCCTTCATTCCACTATCACCTGCATTCCATCCAGCAGGGCATACTTCGCCATATTTTTCATGAAATAATAGAGCATCTACCATTCTTAGCATCTCATCTATATTTCTTCCAAGAGGCAAATCATTAACAACCTGATGACGTACTATTCCCTGCCTGTCAATTAAGAATGACGCACGATAAGCCACATTCCCATCAGGAGTCTCAACTCCATAGGATCTGCATATTTTATGGTTCATATCTGCCACTAAAGAAAAATTAACTGCTCCGATACCACCACTAACTATTTCTGTATTCCTCCAAGCATTGTGAGTAAAATGCGAGTCAACTGATATGCCGAGAACCTCAACGTCCCGTTCCTTAAATTTTGATATACGGTGATCAAGAGATAATAATTCAGAAGGACAAACAAAGGTAAAGTCTGCGGGGTAAAAGAAGAGTACCGAATATTTGGCTTCTGATATTTTAGAAAAAATTAATTCATCAACGATTTCTCCATTAGCAAGTACGGCGGGGGCTGTAAAATCTGGCGCATTTCTTCCAACGAGAACAGTCATGGTTTCTCCTCAATTAATACATTAATTTACATTCTATTTCTGATTTTGTTTGATGGTGTGCAACCAGAAATTTTTCTAAATCAAAAAAAAGCTGGCTTGCCCAGAACGAAGGTTTGCTGGCTGGTAATTATATTTACGCGAATAATCTAAAAATCAGTAGAAGTTAAACTTATTGCGAATGATAATGATTCGTAATTATATTACTCCTAAAATAGTAATGCAAGTATTGAAAAAATTTTGATATGGGTTGTACATTTCTATAATAGTTCTTATCTAGAACATGTTTATTTAATTGCTAGGGTAATAAAGGCTAGGTATGTTACTAAGCAGTATAAAAATAAATTTATAATGATTTATTGTTTCTTGTCCGCTTATTAAATAGCTCCTTTTATAGCTCTATAGCTACTAATTAAGTGGACTTTAATACTTAATACGAAGGGGCAGTTATTTAAGTGAGTTAATTCTAGATAAATCTAATTGGCCAGTCTTAATAAGTATCTTTGCACGAGGATGCGAGTATTATTTGTGTAGTGTTATTTAAAAAAAGGCTTAAATGAAAAAGCTATTAATAATTTTAGTGTTGGCTGTTATGTACAGCAGTGTTGCCAGGGGAGATGATCTTGAAGATGGATATATAGCATATGAAAAAGGTGATTATGCTACGGCCCTAAAGTTATGGAACCCTTTAGCCATGCAAGGGGATGCGTATGCACAATCTATCCTAGGTGTGATGTATCACAATGGCCAAGGTGTAATACAAGACTACAAGGAATCCATTAAATGGTATCGAAAGGCTGCGGAGCAAGGGGATGCATATGCCCAATTTAACCTAGCTCTGATGTATGACAATGGCAAGAAAGGTGTAATACAGGACTATAAGGAAGCAGCAAAATATTACCGATTAGCTGCGAAGCAAGGCGATGCAGGTGCTCAATTTAACCTAGGCTTTATGTATGGCAAAGGCCAAGGTGTAATACAGGACTACAAGGAGTCAGTTAAATGGTATCAAATGGCTGCGGAGCAAGGGCATGCAAAGGCGCAATATAACCTAGGTTTTATGTATGGTAATGGCCAAGGTGTAATACGAGACCTTGTTCGCGCATACATGTGGCTCGATCTTAGCGCTAGTAATGGGGAGAGACTTGGAAATAAGAGCCGAGATTTAACAGCTAAAGAAATGACGCCTGTCCAAATTTCTAAAGCAAGAAATATGGTGCAAGATTGCGAAAATAAAAAATATAAGAACTGTGATTAATACTAAAAAGGTTAAATGAAAAAAATACTATTAATTTTAGTGCTAGCTGTTATGAATAGCAGTGCAATGGCGGAGTGGGTTAGGGTTAACTATGACAGTGGTAATGGCGCCACAACTTACGTTAATTTTTTCACTATTGAAAAATCTGGTAAAACAGTAAAAATGTGGAGTTTGGTTGATTACAAAAAGGCCCAAGAACGGGCTTTTTTGCCACTATATATGTCAATAAATAAGCAAAGCGAATTCGACTGTAAGGAAGGACAAATGAGAGAACTTTATGCTTCCTATCATGCTAAAAATATGGGGGAGGGAAAGGTAACTTTTAGTGATAATACTCCTGATAGTTGGAGTACAGTTCCAGCTGATTCTATAGATAGAGAGTTATGGAAAAATGCATGTGAAAAGTGATGAAAGATTAGCATTTGCAATACTTAGCTTGGAGGGGTTTTGAATAAAAAAGCAGTCATTTTATTAAGCGGAGGATTAGATTCAGCTACGGTATTTGCAATTGCCAAAGAAGAGGGATTTGAGATTTACGCTATGAGTTTTCGCTATGGGCAACGAGATACTCACGAACTTAAATGTGCGGAAATAATTACTAAGACCATGACAGTTTCAGATCATAAATTTGTAAATATTGATCTTGGTCAATTTGGTGGTTCTTCTTTGACAGATGACATTGAGGTGCCGAAAGATCGTAATACTGAGGATATGGCTCATGGGATACCCGTGACATATGTCCCAGCAAGAAACACAGTCTTTCTTAGTTACGCATTGGCATGGGCAGAGGTCATTGGGTGTTCAGATATTTTTATTGGTGCAAATGCAATCGATTATTCTGGTTATCCTGACTGCAGGCCCGAATTTATCGAAGCGTATGAGCGAATGGCTAATCTTGCTACGAAATCGGGAGCAGAAGGGTCAGACAGAATGAAGATTAATGCGCCCCTTATAGATTTAACCAAAGCTCAGATCATTCAGAAAGGGCTTGAGTTGAATGTTGACTATTCAACTACCAGTTCTTGTTACGATCCGTTATCTAATGGTGCCCCTTGCTGTAAATGTGATTCTTGCTTGTTACGTGCTAAGGGTTTTGCAGAGGCTGGTATCGCAGACCCTCTTAATCTAAAATTTGGGCTATTCTGAACCATGACGGAAAAAATTTTGTATGTAGCGGCAGCAAATTTTGAGGCAGCTAGACGTGTGTCAATTCTGCCTGAGGGGCATCGATCACGGAACCTTCACGGCCACAGTTTTCTTGCTAAGGTACGTTGTGCTCTACCTGATGGATGGGCAAGTTTCCCGGGGGGGGAAGTGAGAGAACTTAGAGAGAGGCTTGCTTCCACTATTGCACCTCTTGACTACAAAGAACTTAACCAGGAATTAGAACAACCTACGGATGAAAATCTTGCTCGTTGGGTGAGGGCGCAGGCTGCATTCCCCGGAATCGAAAGCGTTGGTGTTCAAAGTACCCTGCATGAGGGAGCTGACCTAGATAATAAAGAACGCGCTCACGTTTGGCGGCGCTATATTTTTCAATCTGCTCACAGGTTACCTAATGTCCCGCCGGGTCATAAGTGCGGGCGGATGCATGGCCATGGGTTTGAAGTGATCCTCCATGCTAATCAGGATCTTGGTTCCAGTGAGATTGGGATAGATTATGATCATTTGGATGCCCTATGGGCACCCCTTTCTAGTGAATTAGACCATGCATGCCTCAATGATATTCCTGGTTTAGAAAACCCTACTAGCGAAAACATTTCTAATTGGATTTGGCAGCGTCTGAAACCTAAGCTACCAGAACTCTCTTGGGTAACTGTTTATGAAACTGCAAATTGTGGTGCCCATTTTGATGGACAAAGTTATCGTATCTGGAAGGAAATGACACTTGATAGCGCGGTTCAACTCAGGCGTGCACCAAAAGGGGACAATCGAAGGCGAGTTCATGGGCACACTTATAGCTTACGCTTACATCTTCATGCCGATCTAGACGAGGTGCTAGGATGGACTGTAGATTTTGGTGATGTTAAGCAGTTATTTGACCCTATATTTGAACAGTTAGATCATCAACCCTTGCATGAGATACCTGGCCTTATTGATACCGATACGGCCAGTCTTGTAAAGTGGATTAAGGGTCAGACCTCGCCTTTACTGCCCCAGTTAGATCGAATCGATTTATACGAGATTAGAGGGTGTGGGGTTATTCTTAATTGGGGCGGTGAGGGACCAGCATTACCTATCTAATATGACATATACAGTAAAAGAAATTTTCTACACCCTTCAAGGGGAGGGGGCAAATTCAGGACGTCCGGCTATTTTTTGTAGGTTTGCGGGATGCAACCTCTGGTCAGGTCTCGAACATGATCGTGAGGTAGCAGTTTGCAGGTTCTGTGATACGGATTTTGTGCTGAATGGCACGCCAGGTGAAGGGAAATTCAGTTCTCCTGATGATCTTGCACAGGCAGTTGCTAATGAGTGGCCGCAGACAATAGGTGGGAAACCTCTTGTGGTTTGTACGGGAGGGGAGCCACTGCTCCAGTTAGATGTAAATTTAATAAATGCATTTCACATGCATGGTTTTGAGATTGCTGTTGAGACTAACGGTACCTTGCCTGCTCCAAAAGAGATTGATTGGCTATGCGTAAGCCCTAAGGCTAATGCAAATTTACTGCTAAAAAAGGGAGATGAAATAAAATTTGTTTTTCCACAGGAGGGAGTCACGCCTGAGTTATACGAAGAAATGGAATTTGAAAATTTTTATTTGCAGCCAATGGATGGTCTGGATCTTGAAAAAAATACGCAACAAGCAATTGAATATTGTAAGTCACACCCTCGCTGGCGGTTGAGTATACAGACACATAAAATTCTAGGTATCAGATAAGGAATTAAGGAGATAATTTATTTTGTACTGCAAAGGGACTTGAAAATCTAGGGTAGGGTAATTAATTGATACTACCAGAGAGAATTGAATAGTCATGGATGCTGATGGGTATGTGGTACATACTTAATTTAATTTATCATTCTTCCAGAATTTAGTTCCTTTAACCGTAGCTTGTAGTGCCAGTCCAGCTTCTGTTAACTGGTAAATAGTTATACCGTCGATCACGAACTCTGCTCCTATAGCCGCTCCTTTGTCACTGGTCTTAGCTGCAGCATCAGCTTGTGCACCAAATTCCCATCCACTATTAATAAATTTATTCATGGTTTTTTTGTCATGAAAGATAAATATAGAACGGAAATCTTTAACTCCCAATCCGAATCCCAAACCCACTTCACCCATACGCATATAAACAGGTTCGACTCCCTTCGGCTGTACTACTCCGTAACCCCCCCCAAAACTAGCAAACATCAAATTAATATTTGCATTACTGAAAACCGCATAGCCAGGTGCTTTTTCAATCTTATCTTTTGCTTCTGGATTAACCTTATACAGATCAGCAAGAGTTTTATTTTTCATGACAATATATTCTTTTCGGTCTTCTTCTGCACTGCCGGCTACCGCAGAAGTTGCGAAAATACTAAAGACAAGAGCAATCATCAAACTATAAAATCCAAACTCTATTCGTGCCATATTAATAGTTCTCCGTTTAATGACTCTTCATGATATTTGTAATGGTACATGTTAGTAAATATCAAATACTCGTATTCAGTTTTTATATATTTCTTCAGAAACTATATTTAGAAAAAATATCTCGTGCACATACAGAAAAAATAGTCTTCTTTGTCCAATGATGCAAGCATTATTTGTGTAATGTTATTTAAATAATCATTTCTAGTCTCAAATCAAAAAAGATAATTTTTTCTTGCTGTAGCTCCTAATCTGGAAGAGCTTATTACTGAACAAATGGTGGCTATTTGAGTGAATTAATCCACTCCCCCATCTATCTAGTTCATACTACTCTTATTACTATTATTTTCTCTTATGACTCGCATCCAAAATATTAATTAATTAAGGAGACTTCAATGGCAATTTTTACTCACGTTACATTAGGTACAAACAATTTTGATGCAGCAGTTATTTTTTACGATTCTGTATTAGGTGCGTTGGGTATTAATAATCTTGGTAAACTTCACGATACGGCTATGACTTATGGTAAAGAATCATTTGAATTTGTGATTCTCACACCTTCAAATGGAGAGTCTGCTTGTAGTGCAAATGGTGGGACTGTGGGGTTTGCAGCAACTAGTCGGGATGCAGTACATAAGTTCCATGAGGCCGGTCTTGCCAACGGTGGCATCGATGAAGGTGGGCCTGGTCCGCGCAGCTTTGCTCCAAACGCATATGCAGCCTATCTGCGAGATCCTGATGGTAATAAAATTACTGCTATTTGCTTTGCTCCTGAGTGAATTACCAGAATTGAATGACATTTTTATGCTAACGAATCTACACTATTAATTCGATTATTTTTATGTTTGTGGTGGTTTAAGAATTTGGGGAGCGCGTTGCCATACCAAGGTTTGGTTGTAGCTAGGCATGGTCACATCCCTCGCCAGAAACAGGCCATGCGTTTCGGCGAGCCGATTAATAGCTTCAAAATCTCTTATGCCGCTGTTACTGTTGCGTGATCTGAGCAATGCATCAAAACGCGCATTGCTTTCAGAGGTGAATTTCCCCTCATATTTAAACGGTCCATATAGACACAGGATCCCACTGGTGGTCAAAACACGTGCTATGCCGGCAAATAGTCGTTCCACTTCTGGCCACGAAATGATGTGCACTGTGTTCGCATTAAATACTGCATCAACTATTTTAATAGGCCATTTGGCATCGTTCACGTCGATGGCTATAGGTGGAAGCACATTGGGCAGTTTAGTCTCGTTCAGCCAGGCTAGGATGCCCTCATGGTTTTGTGCTAATTCGCTGGTCTGCCAGGATAGATGAGGTAGCGCCCGCCCAAAATAGACAGCGTGCTGACCGGTTCCGCTTGCTATTTCCAATACACGCTGTTGGTTGGCAAGTGTCTTTTGTAGAATTTTGAGGATAGGCTTCTGGTTTCGTTCGCAAGATTCGGAGTAGGGTTTCATAGGTGGTAGGTGGTATTTAATCCGAAAATTTAGTGTGGCCAACTAAGATCTATCTGAAATTATATCTATATGAGCCTATTATAGATTAAGGTTGTAGCACTAATTTTACTCATGAAGTTATTTGACAAAAAGATGACAGAAAGAATGAGCTGGGTAGTCTATATCTTGGAGTGTAGTGATGAAAGTCTTTACACTGGGATTACAACAAATTTAGCACGTAGAATTACAGAACATGAGCAAGGTAATGGCGCTCGGTATACCAGAGGACGTGGGCCGTTAAATTTGAAGTACATGGAATACTGTAATAACCGGGCTGAAGCTTCCAGAAGAGAGGCATTGATAAAATCCCTATCTCGGGCTAAAAAGCTGGAACTTATTTTATTAGAAAATACTGCTATTCATGGTTATGAGGTTAACCTGGGCAGAATTTAACATGCTGATTTATAATCTATATTATTGGATTCTTCTAATTTTTTTGTTAACTCACTTATTTCTTTTTCAAATTTTTCTTTGAGCTTTATTTGCTTTTGTACGGGTCGAAGAACGCGTTCCAGAATTCGGGTGTCGATTTCATCTTTTATCAGATAATCTGATGCGCCTGCTCCTATCATTCTCTCTGGCATTGTCTCGCTGGCGGTTCCCGTTATCGCAATTATTGTTATGAACTCGCCTCCAATATTGATAAGTTCTTTAAGTACTTCTACCCCTTCTTTATCAGGAAGATAATAGTCAAGTAAGACACAGTCAAATGATTCCTCCTTGAATCGATCGATACCTGCATGGCCAGTCTCTGCCTCAACAATCTTAGAGACTAAGTGTGTATTTTTAAGATCTCTTTTTAGTGAGGATCGATCTACTTTGTCATCGTCAATGATTAGAACTTTCATAGTTTCTCCCCTTGAAATGCTACTAGTTACTGATTTTATTAAATTTATTCTATAAAAATCTCTTATTTTATTCACTGGGAAGGTCCACAACATTTAGATACTGATATAGCATCTTTAATGCCTTTCCAAATTCATTTCCAATATCAGATTTGACAATGTACCCGGCTACATTGCAATCGTATGCACTGAGCTTGTCTTTTTCATCATTAGATGTCGATAAGGCAAAAATTGTTGTTCGTTTGAGATTTCGATCGGTTCTTATTTCCTTCATACAATCAATCCCATTCATACGTGGCATATTAAGATCCATAAGAACTATATAAGGATAAGGGATCTCTCTGGATCGAAGCTTTTGAAGGGCTTCAATGCCATCTTTTGCAATATAGATTGGGTTTGAAATGTTTGTTTCCTGAAACGCACGTCGTATTGCCATGACGTCTACTTCATCGTCTTCAACTATTAAAATAGATACTATTTTATCTGTCATACAAATCCCCAGTAATTATTTTAATTTCCAATTAAAAGAAAAATTAGCGCCTCTTATGCCGGCCTGAGAATCTATCCATATATTCCCGTCCTGTAGTTCAATTAATTTTTTAATAATAGCTAGTCCCATACCGCTCCCCTCAACCTCATCGCGTGGCCTGAGCGTCTTAAACATTTCAAAAATACGCTCTTGATATTCAGGGGCAATACCTGGACCATCATCTTTTACAGAAAAAATATAGTAGTCATCTTTGTTTTGTACCGAAATATCCAGATTAATTTCAGTGCGATCATGGTGCTTAATAGCATTATTAATCAGGTTGCGGAACACTAGCTCCAAAGCTCTTTTTTTAGTGAAAAATGTTGGCAAATTAGGATGTATATTTACTTTTAGAACTATGTCTAGATCATCATAAAGATACACTATGCCATTAAGCATTTCTTTACAGTCTACAAGTACAGAATTGTCATCGTTGTGGCCGACTTTAGAATATGCCAAGAGATCGTCTAAAAGGGACTCTAGTCTTGTAACTCTTTGACGTAACAGAGCCATATTTCCTTTTGTTTCTTCTCCCATTACACCCCTTAAGTCTTCTTCGACCCATTTGGCCAGATTGTTTATTCCTCTTAAGGGAGCTTTAAGATCGTGGCTAGCTATATAAGCAAATTGCTCTAGCTCTTGGTTAGAGTGCTCCAATTCAGCCGCTAAATTTTCTGCTTGTTTTTTTGCAGCCTCAGCATCTCTTGCAATGATTAATGCTCCTGCATGAGCCTCACTAATCTCTTTGTTCAATTTGATCGCTTTTATTTTTGCTGTCTCTTCTATTCTTCTCATTTGAAGTTCATGTTTATGTATTCGAACATAATCTAAAAGTAAGCCTGCACAAGGTATAAGGTAAGCAATGATCTTTAAGAAATGTGCAATATTAAAGTGGCCATCAAAAAGCTCTGTAGAGCCAAAAGCCATATGAGCCTGAGTGGCTACTTGAGGAATGATGCTAATCCAAATAGAAGCAGAGAAAAGGTTTTGGTTATATTTATGAAATTTAGGAAAGACTAATGTCCCTGCAAGTAAGAAAAGGATTAGGCTTATCATGTCCCAGGGCCGGGTGATTGTGTTATCGGGAAACATGGTTTGAGGCAACACCGCTACTGTTGCACAGTAGTGGATGATGCTCCAGGCTGCCACGCCAAAACCTAGGCTAGTTATTAGGACAAGGGCTAATCCGGGTGCTCGCCCTGTTGCAGGTTTATGGTGAGCCATAACTATGCAGGCACCTGCAATCATTATGGCGCTATTGAATGTCCGACAAATTGCCCAGGTAAAGGGAATTAAATCTGTATTGGGAGATGTTGCGTCAATTAAATGGTCGGCTGCCAGTGTATGAAAGGCATCCATGCACCCAGACATAAATAAAGCCATACCAATAATAGGAGTAACAGAATTTCTTTTTATAGAAAAATGAGTGAAGGATAAGACAACTGTAAAAAACGCAACAATGAAGGCTGAGCATTCTAAAAGAGTATGAACGAAGGCACCAGAAAGACTGAAAAAATGAGCATCTGAAATCTCGTTTTCAGACATTTCATGAACCCTATCAAATGGGAACATTTCCTGACGCGAGGCAAAATCTATACCATATTGATGAAGGAGGAGGGGAAGTATACTAATGAGTGCGGTAACCCAAAATAGACCTTTGATTCCTGCATCAATCTCAGAGTAGTTTTTATAGCCTAGTTTAGTAAATACTACTGCCATACATTCCTTTTCTTATTCAGAAATGATTCTCTACTCGTGTTCTTCATTCAATATAAGTGAAATTAGCTTCATTCTCTTAAGGCTCATCCATTAACCAATCTCTAAAGGCACTAATTTCCGGCTTATTTTCATATGCTCCTGGGTACACTAAGTAAAAAGACAAACCTAGCGGGAGTGCAAGGCTAAATGGTTGTATCAGTCTTCCTGCCGCAATATCATTTGAAGCTAAGCAGCGCCAGCCAAGAACAACGCCTTCGCCATCTATAGCAGCCTGGAGTGCGTGATCTGGTTGGTTGAAACAAGTTGAATCCACGGTGGTATCCACGTAATCAGCGCCAGCTGATTTTAACCATGAGTCCCAGCCTGGTAATGAAAAATCGTATTTATTAAGATAGTCATCATGCAGTAATACATGACTTGAAAGGTCCTCTAAATTTTTTAGAGGAGAAAGAGCTTCTCCTTTGAGATACCGAGTGCTGCACAAAGGTGTTAGTGATTCTTCAAAAAGCTTTACTGCTTTAAGCCCTGGATATTTTCCTCGCCCAAAAATAATCGCAGCATCAAAATTATCACGTTGGAAATCGAGTTCACCAAAATTTGATGAAATTCGTACATTAATATCTGGGTGCAAGGCATTAAATTTATAAAGCCAGGGAACCACTAATTTAACTGCAAACATTTGATCTGCGCTTATTGTCAGAGTTCCTCTTGTATCTTTTGCGAGAGCCCGGTCAACTGTTTTATCCAAACGTAGGAAAATTTCTCCTAGTTCGGACATAAGTATTCTTCCTTTTTCTTCCAGCAGTAGATCGTGCGGCAACCGCTTGAAAAGCGGCGTACTGAGATATTCTTCTAGGCGTTTTACCTGGTGGCTAACTGCAGCAGGAGTGACGTGCAATTCCTCAGCCGCTTTTACAAAACTCATAAGCCTGGCTGAGGCTTCAAATGCTCGTAAGGAATTGAGTGGATAAATTCGTCTGCTCATCTTATTTGTCATTCTACTCGCACAGATATCTTCTAGCATTACTTTTTCTATGGCTAGAGAAAGAAAATATAAGTCATGCGGTCTTCGGGAAGAGTCTTGCTAAATGAGGTGAAACCTAGCTATGGCTATATCTATTAACATAATTGGAAGGATAATTTATATGAAAAATTTAAAAAAAAAGAGCAGAAATTTTTAAATTTTTCTTATGACTTATTTTTTCTAGCCCTAGGAGCAGAAAAAGTCGTTTGTAACTATTTTAATGAACTGTTCTACTTTTGGCCAAAGGAAGAATCTCAATAAGAGAACATAAGTTTTATAAATTGAGAGAGGACCTGGAAATTAATTTATTAAAATAAATAAATGGAGGTTATTTTCTTATGAACACACCTACTACTCCAAATGCCTCTCCCACTCCATCTGCTCCTCAAGATGTTGTGATGGCAGATCAAATTCTTCCGCCGTTAATGTTGAAAGAGATTGTGGCTGACGCAGTTAAGAAAGATAAATTTACTGTCAGTCGAACATTATTATCTGGGTTTCTTTGTACGCCTTTTTTAGCCTATGCGGTTGCACTCTCAGTCTCATTGGTTTTAGCTGGTTGGTCTCTTGCCGCTGCCGGGCTAATTTTCCCTGTTGGCTTTGTAATGATGGTCTTTCTTGGTCTTGAAATGGCTACCGGGAGTTTCTCTGTCATGCCTATGGGGGTATTTGCAGGTCTCGTAAAATGGTCTGGCCTGATTCGTAATTGGACATGGACTCTTGTTGGAAACCTTGCTGGAGGTATTTTCTTTGCTTTTCTTCTTTGGTTTGCATTAACAAAAGGAGCATCGATAGAGCCATCAGGGATACTGGTTAAATTAGCAAGAATTGCTGAAGCAAAAGCCTCCTACGAGAATTTTGGCATCAATGGCTGGATGGCTGCTGTAGGTATGGGAATTCTTTGTAACTGGTTAGTAAGTCTTGGCCCTGTTTTTGCGAAGGCTTCACGAAGTGTTCCTGGAAAGATAATGCTCATGTGGTTGCCAATCGCTACATTCTTTGCGCTGGGCTTTGAGCATGCAATTGTAAATATGTTCGTTTTCCCAATAGGCATACTTTCGGGTGCAGATGTCACGATAGGACAGTGGTGGATGTGGAACCAGATTCCTGTAACGCTTGGGAATATTCTTGGAGCCTTGATTTTTAACTCTTGTCTTTGGTACTCCATTCATAAGCCTGCGCTAATTAAATAACCACAATTTTAAAAGTTTTATCAATCCTCTTTTTTAAAAGAGAGCAAACCAAGGAGAAATACTATGAATACCAAGAAAAAAAATGAAATTGTTGAACGGTTACTAGCAGCAAAAGTGGCCTCTGGTAAGACAACCACGGAACTGGGTGTGGCGCTTAATCTATCAAATGTTTATGTGGGGCAACTATTCCGCCGCCAGGCACAGCTTAAATCCGGCACCGCTTCAGCACTGAAATCATTGGTACCAGGGTTAGATGATAAGTTGCTAGCAGAAATGCAAGTAGCGCCAGTTCGCTCTTATGATGAAGATATTATTCAGGAACCTAATACGTATCGATTAGTAGAAGTTTGTTACCACTATGGGGAAACAATATTAGATATCATTCAAGAGGAGTGCGGTGACGGGATCATGTCAGCCATTGACTATGTAATTACTGTGGATAAGGTAAAGGGAAGTAAAGGGGAGGATCGCGTTAAGATAACGTGCAATGGTAAGTATTTGGCACATATTGAACAACCACCTGCTCCTTAATTTTGTAAATTTTGTAGATAAAGAGACCAGTTACAACTGATAGTCTAATTATAAATAATACATAGGAAAATAATTAAGATGAAAAACTATAGATCATTGTTTCTGGTTTCTTTTTGTTCTTACTTAAGTCCCACTCTTTCTTATTTAACACCACCTAAGAAAGTATCCAGGGGGCTATTAAAATGTCTTTTTGGCACTATTTTCCTTGGAATGGCACTTCCAGCTTTAGCTCACAAAACAAATACCTTATTAGATGACGTAGTGTCTGTAGTTAAAAATGGTTTAGTAAGTACTACGTCTAAAGAAGAGTCTGCTGAAATATTAAAAACTGTACCAGTAGTAACGAAAGGACCTCGTCCGGGGGGATTCATAATTCCACCGAGTCCGAAAGCAAAGGAGTATCCAGGACAGTGGTCTTTCTTAGATTTTGTAACAGGTAAGAACCGAACAACCAAGCCTGTTAGCCCTTACGCTCCGTTTGCCCTGCAAACTACTCCTGCATCAGATATAAATTTCAGATATCTGGATAAGCCTAATCATGAAAAAGATATTTTTGATCCTCTGAAACGTATTCAGGTCGGTAATAACGTCACCTTATCTTTTGGTGGCCAGTTCTGGTATCGCCATATGCGTGCAACAGATGCAAGGTTAGGATCGTCTGGAAAGAATAATTCTTTCCATTTGACACGTCTGCGAGCTCACGTTGATATATGGTACCAAGATAAAATTAGGTTCTTTGGTGAGTTCTTAGATGCGCGCTCCTGGGGAAATGAGTTGAAACACCTTGGCATAGATCGGAATCACACGGACGTGCTAAGTATGTTTATGGATGTGAAATTAGGTGAAATGCAGGCATTCGGGAAGCGTGGCAAGGCCTACGTTCGTATTGGTAGACAAGAACTTACCTTTGGTTCCCAAAGACTTATTTCATCATTGGATTGGGTAAATACAAGACGTACATTCCAAGGTGTGAAAGCTTTCTATCATTCACCTAAGTTTAATTTAGATACCTTCTGGGTCCGTCCTATGACGACTCAACCGAACGCATTTGATCAATGGAATAAGAAAAAAGATTTTGTTGGTTTATGGGGAACCTATAAACCTAAGAAGGGAGATGCTTTCGATCTCTATTACTTAAGCCTAATGAATGGCTCGGGAATGAGTGTTGGCCAGGGTGGTGTAAAGGGTAACTCTGTCATACATACCGTTGGTACCAGATATATTGGAACATATAAACGTTTCTTGTTTGAATTAGAAGGTATGTACCAGTTTGGTAAGCATGCCAATCAGGATATATCTGCCGCTGCAGTTGCTGTAGGTGCTGGGTATCGTATTCCACTGCCATTTAACCCTACTGCCTGGCTCCGTTATGACTATGCTTCTGGTGATGACAACGCCGGAACGGGTGGAACCCGTAATACATTTAATCACCTCTTCCCATTTGGAAACTATTACATGGGCTGGTTAGATCGGGTTGGTCGTCAGAATATACATGATTTTAATGCTCAGTTTAGTATGCATCCACAACGCTGGCTTACATTCATTTCGCAATACCATAGATACTATTTAGCAGAAAAGAAGGACTATTTGTATAACGCAGGCGGAGCAGCAACCCTTCGCGATGCGACAGGTCAGTCTGGTAGTCATGTAGGGGATGAAATTGATGTTCGTTTCAACATACACGTTGATCGTCATCAAGATATTCTAGTTGGGTATTCTAAAATGTGGGCTGGGGAATTTACGAAAGCTCAAAGGCCAGGAATCAACCCAGATCTATTCTACGTGCAATATAACTTCCGTTTCTAAGTACCGTTA
>Ga0308010_1001108_pt1 | contig 15589 bp, 17 predicted proteins | sample Neamet129_FD_202368 | JGI IMG/M metagenome (GOLD analysis project Ga0308010, IMG submission 202368) | Marine microbial communities from water near the shore, Antarctic Ocean - #129 | ecosystem: Environmental > Aquatic > Marine > Unclassified | place: Southern Ocean | collected 2014-07-24 | reverse complement strand
AAATTATGGGTATTAATTCCACACTCTGAACAAAAGTGATGCTTTGCGACATTAGTATTAAATTGATAAGTTTTAATTTTATCTTCTCCTTTAATAATTTTTAAATCTTTTTTGTTAATTGTTGTAACCATTGTTCCTTTTCTTTTGCACATTGAACAATTACATCTCATTAGTTTATCTATATTCTTATTGAGATTAATTTGAATTTCTACCTCACCACAATGACATGTTAATTTTTTCATTTATTTTCTCTAACTATTGTTGATTTAAAGTATCTCTGGTTGAAGTTATCCACAAGGGTACAAAATGTAGTTTGGATGTTCACGTTTTGATTCACCTTTGATTCAGTTACAGACTCAAAATACAATCTCTTGCGTGTATTGTATAACTGGTCTATAAATAAGAACAAAATAAGAACATGAAATTAACTATTCCATTTTATCTACATAAAGCAGGCGCTGGCTTTCCTTCTCCTGCAACAGACTACATAGAGGAAGATGTAGATCTTAACGTTCATCTAATTAAAAATGTCCCAGCAACCTTCATCATTAGAGTTCAAGGAAAATCTATGACCGATGTTGGTATTTATGATGGTGACTTATTAGTTATTGATAGAAGCCTAAAACCTAAAAATTTTTCAACAGTTGTTGCAAATGTTCATGATGAGTTAGTTGTTAAAAGCTTTGTTAGATCTAAAGATGGTCAATTTTTAACATCAGGCTCAAAAAATATAGAAGATAAAATAGTTATTGGAGATGAATCTGAGGTATTTATCTGGGGAGTTGTGACTTATGTCATCCATTCAACGTACTAAAAAAATAGCCCTTGTTGATTGTAATTCATTCTATGTTTCTTGTGAAAGACTATTTAATCCTAAGATTAGAAATAAACCTGTAATCGTTTTATCAAATAATGATGGTTGTATTATTGCAAGATCAAATGAAGCTAAAGCTCTTGGTATAAAAATGGGAGAACCTTATTTTAAAGCTAAAAATATAATACTTAAAAATAAAGTTCATGTTTTTTCTTCAAATTATTCTTTGTATGGAGACTTATCTAGAAGAGTAATGAGAACTTTAAAAAGATTTAATCCTGAGTTAGAAATATATTCAATTGATGAAGCTTTTTTAGATCTAAGTAATTATCCTGATGATGAAGTTGAAGATGTTGCAAAAGAAATTAGAAGTATTGTTTTACAATGGACAGGTATACCCACAAGTATTGGTATTGCAAAAACTAAAACCTTAAGCAAAATTGCAAATCATATAGCAAAGAAAAAACAATCTGGTGTAACAAACTTAATAGGCATTGAAAATATTGATCCATTATTAGAAAGGATAGATATTAATGATGTATGGGGAGTTGGTAAACAACTTACAAAATTTTATAATCAAAATGGAATTTATAATGCTAAACAATTAAAAAATATGTCTAACACTTGGATAAAAAAAAGTTCTAATGTTTTAAGTTCAAGAACTGCATTAGAGCTTAGAGGTATTCCTTGCATTCCACTGGAAACCAAAACTTCAAAAAGAAAAAGTTGTGTAGTATCGAGATCATTTGGTACAAGAGTTGAAAAATTTCAAGAGTTACAGGAAGCAGTGGCAAGCTATTGCTTAAATGCTTCTGAAAAAATTAGATCAGAGTCTTTAATTGCCAAATCAATAACTGTTTCAGTTAGAACAAGTCCATTTCAAAATAGAGGAGTTTATTATTCAAATGCTAAGACTATAGATTTTCCAATAGCTACTAATAATAGTATTGAAATAGTTAAAACAGCTTTAGTTGCATTAAATGAAATCTTTATAAATGGATATAGATATCAAAAAGCTGGCATAACATTGACAGGCTTGATTAGTTCAGATGGTAGTAAAAATTTATTCTCTTCTGAAAAAGATGAAAAAATTAAAGGCTTAATGAGGTCTATTGATAGCACAAACTACAGATATGGCAGATCAACATTAAGTTTAGCTAGTGCTGGAGTAAATAAAAGATGGAATATGAGAAGAGATCACTCTTCAAAGATAGATACTGCTGACTTTCACTCACTACCAATAATAAAAGCTATTTAATTACATCTATACTTTCAATACTTTCTAAAGAGCTGTTAAATTCTGACACACTTTCTCTTTTTGAGAGTAGAAAAACAGAAATCATCATAAAAATAACCAAGATAACTGGAACTAAAGTAATAAATGATAATTTTCCAGTAATTAGGATCAAATAAAATACTAGAAATAATATAGATCTAATCATAAATATTTTTTTAAAGACAGCAATAATTGAAAGTGAATGTTTTAATAAATTAATAAAACTCATTTTAGATGGGCCAAAATATCTAGTACCTCTTATAGAGGGAATTGAAGTTCTATTCTTTATTGTCTTGGTCAAAGATCCAGAGAAACTACTCCATGTGGCTGACTCATTAACTATTTTATTAACTGCAAATTTTGGGAGACAAGTATAATTTCCAAACTTAATAGAATGACCTGTAAAGATAAAAGTTAAAGATTTATGTGCCCAATAGAAAAATTTAAAAAGAACTCCCTCTGATCTTTTTATTCTATCGGCTGTAATAACTTTATCAGGATGTTCATATCCAGCACAAAGAAGAGCACCTAATTCTTCGGGTCTATCCTCTCCATCACCATCCATAGGGATTATAAAATCAAAATCTTCTTTTTCATTGATATACTTTAATCCAGTAGCATTACATCTTGCATGACCTTGATTTAATTTCATGTTAATAACTTTAATAGATTTTAATCTCTTAAAAATCAAAAAATTTACTGGACATTTTTCAGTTGATGCATCATTTACAATAAAAACAGAAATATCAGCATCCCAGCCAGCAAGTTCAGAATCAATATTTTCTAAAAGTTTAAAAACTGATCTCCAGTCATTATAAATAGGTATTAAAATTTTAGTTTTTTTCATTTATTTCCAACACATACATTATCAAAACATATAAATTTTGATAATGAATTTAATTTCTCTTTGGCAATAAATCCTTCCCAAATAGGTCTTGACTTTAAATGATATGATAAATTTCCAGCTCTCCATTCGTCTCCAAACACAACATTAATGGGCTCTTTGTAATTTTGATTCCAAGCATATTGAGTTTTTTCTGCTATTTGTTTTCCTGGGTAATCAGTTCTCTTATTTTTTTCTGTTATTGAGATGTAAGCATAAACAAAAGGTGAAAAAATAAATAAAATTAAGAGTGTTGCAGTAAAACTCTTTAATTTTTTAAAATTTATTTGTTTTTGAAAAATATATACAAATAATACTCCTATAAATAAATAAAATGGTGTCATCCACATTGTTCTTATTTTTGATCCAGTAATTATAGAGGTTAAAAACATTAATCCTATAGGAACTAAATTAATAAATATAAGAAATAGTAATTTTTTATCTTTTAAAGATATTTTAAAATTAAATTTTTTTACTAAAAAAAATAACATAATAAAAAATGGAATTAATAATATAATTTGTTTACATAAAAATATTACTGGATAAATTACATGATCCATTAAACTTGAGCTCTCCAAACCTGTTCTTGCCAATCCATATGAAATAGTTACATAATCATTATTTGTTAACCAAATTAAATGTGGAATTAATAAAACAATAAAAATTTCTAGAGATATTAAATATTTAAAATTAAATTTTTTATATTTTTTTATAAAAATTACGTAAAAAAATAATAAACCTATTGCTACTAATAAATAAATAAAAAGATATTTTGATAAAAAACCAATAGCTGCAAATATTCCTAGCCATAAACAATCTTTAAAACCTACTTCTTTTTTGTCAAACAGTTTCCAAGAATAAAAAACACATAGAGCCCAAAAGGGTAGTTGGCAAACATTCACATTAAATTCTGGAGTTGTAAAATTATAAAAATAAATACCCTCCAATAAAAGAACTGCTATTAAGCCTAATTTTTTGTTTTTAAATAAATCTTCTGAGAATTTAAATACAACTATAAAAGAAATCACTACAAATATTTGACTTAATAAATAGTAAGCCCAGTCTTGTGGTCCAAAAATTCTGTAAAAAATTTCAAGAAATAAAGCAACTGCTGGAGGATGTTTATTAAAACCCCAATCTAGATTGCTGCCCCAAGCTAAGTGTTCAATTGTATCAAGTGGTAAATTGCTATTTGTTAATGTTGGTGTCAATGTCCACAAAATTAAATGTACTGTAATAAAAATGTAAAATAATTTGTTTATGTTTATTTTGTCAAAACTCATAATGGACTTATATTATTATTATCTACTTATATCTAAATTTATATGAATTAACCCTACTTGACACGTATTAATTGCCGAATATACTCCGCACACTTAAATTTAAAAATATGCCTAAAATCTCAAAACTTTCTAGTAAAAGAACTGCAACTGTTACTAAAAAAAACAGTACGGCAATAAAAAAAATAACTGCTGTAAACCAAAAAATTAAGTTACCAATTAAAATATCAAAAAATTATATTCCCAAAGATTCTGAAAAATATATGTGTGAAAAGCATCTTACTTTCTTTAAGATAAAGCTTTCAGAATGGAAAAAAGAATTGGTAAAAGCAAACAACGAAGCTCTTTACAATGGTTCAATTGACAACAATAGTGTTTCAGCTGATATCGTTGACCAAGCAAGTTCTTACACTGATAAAACTGTAGAAATGAAAGCTATAAATAGGCAAATAAAATTGATTTCTAAAATTGACCAGGCCTTAATACGAATTAAAGATGCTACTTATGGATTTTGTGAAGAAACGACTGAACCTATTGGTTTAAAAAGATTAATGGCAAGACCTGTTGCAGAACTTTGCATTGCAGCACAAGAAAAACATGAAAAAGAGGAAAGAGTTTATGCTGATGATTAAACAAAGAAAAAAAGACCTTAAACAAAATTCAATTTCACTTCTTTTTGCTAAAAAATATATTTATTTTTATTATGCTTTTATTTGGATATTTTTAATATTATATTTATTTATTAAATGAACAAAAAATTAATACTAATTGTTGTTATTGTGTTGGCTATAGAATTATCAGGAAATGGCATCTTAAGTTCTTTATTCAAGCTAATGAGTTAAAAAATCAAGATTAAGGTTGAGGAGGAAACTCTTTTTTATTCATAAACTGATATCCTCTTATTACAGCTTCTCGTTTAGAGATATCAATATACCATCTTGATAAATTTTTATAATTCTTAAGCCCAATATCATGCCACTCATGTCTTGCAATCCAAGGCCAGGTTGCAATATCTGCAATTGTATAATCATTCCCAGCTAAATATTTTGATGAAGATAGTTTTTCATCTAATTCACCATAAAGCCTTTTAGCAATTTTAAAAAACCTTTCTTCTCCAAATTTACTTTTTCCTGGATTATAATGGTGGAACTGATGATGTTGACCAAGCATTGGTCCAATAGTTCCCATCTGTGCCATCAACCATTGATTTATAATATTACGATCTTTAGCTTCATAAAATTTATTATATTTATCTGCTAAATATATAAGGATCGCCCCAGATTCAAATACAGACTCTTTATTTTCATGATCTACTATCACGGGTATTTTGCTAAAGGGGCTTATTTTTTTAAAATCAGGTTTAAATTGATCATCCTTTGATAAGTCAATTACTGTAACTTTAAAATCACAACCTATCTCTTCTAGTAATATGGTTATTTTTTTCCCATTTGGTGTATCAGAACTGAAAAGCTCAATCACTCCTTAACACCTAATCGATCTTTAACTGTTTTTGAAGATGTGGTGAATTCAAATCTATATTTTTCATCTGGTTTTGCATACTTAAAACATCCTCTTGCGGCCAGAGCACCTTCATGAAAGCCTGAGAGAATTAATTTAAGCTTACCTGGATAAGAACAAATATCTCCAATTGCAAAAATTCCTTCTTTATTAGTTTCAAAACTTTCAGTATTAACTGGAATTGTTTTTTTATCCAAATTTAAACCCCATTCGGCAATAGGTCCAAGTTGCATTATTAATCCAAAAAATCCTAACACATAATCTGTTTTAATTTCTTTTATAGATTTATCATCATGTTTAATATTAATGCTCTCAATTTTTTCTTTCCCTTGAACAGATTCTAATTGATATTTTGTGTAAATTTTTATTTTACCTTCTTCTTTCAACTGTTTAGCTTTATCAATACTTGCTTGCATTCCTCTAAAGTCATCTCTTCTGTGAACTAATATAACTTTTGATGTGTTTGATAATTCAATTGCCCAGTCCAACGCAGAGTCTCCTCCACCAAATATGCAAATAGTCTTATCCTTAAATACAGTCTTATCTCTAATTGAATAAAGTATTTGCTTTCCTTCATACTTGTCAATTTCTTTTGTTGGGAATTTTCTTGGCTCAAAAGAGCCTACTCCTGCTGCAATAATTATACTTGATGACTGAAATTCAGTTCCTTTATTTGTTTTAGTAATCCATTTTTTATCAACTTTTTTAAGTTCTTCCACTCTTTCATTTAAATGAAAGTTTGTTTTAAATGCTTTGATTTGTTCAATTAAGTTGTTAGTTAGTTCTTCCCCAGTGCATTCAGGAACTGCAGGAATATCATAAATAGGTTTGTCTGGATAAAGCTCAATGCATTGTCCACCGATTTTATCTAGATTATCTACAACCTCACACTTTAAGCCAATGATTCCTAGTTGATGGACACAAAAAAGACCTACCGGTCCCGCTCCAATTATTAAAGTATCTGTTTTTATCATTTAACCCTGCTTTGATGGGGTGATAACAATTAATCCATCTAATTCATCTGAAACTATTAATTGACAACTTAACCTGCTATTTTTTTTAGGCTCAAAAGCCATATCTAACATGTCTTCTTCTCCATCTTCTTTTTTTGGAAGTTTATCAAACCATTCTTCTTTGACATAAACATGACAAGTTGCACAAGCCATACCACCTCCGCAATCTGCATCAATACCAGGAATATCGTTTTGAACAGCACCCTCCATCACAGTTAGCCCATTAGAAACCTCTACGGTTTTTTCATTTCCACTATTTTCTATGTAAGTAATTTTAGACATTTATACAGATATAATGACATATAAAAAAAGGGCAAGTACACAAATTGTACCTGCCCTTCTTTAAATTATTTAAGTGTCGCTATAATTATCTAGCTTTTCTTCCACCCGATTGCGTTGCTGCAGCCCAAATTACTAGACCAAATGCAATCTTGTTTAAGAAGTCAGCTAAGTTGTAAATCACGTTTAGTGAGGTAGCATCAACACCACCTGTTAGGTGACCAAACACATAACCTAATGGGTAAATTGCCCAACCTACTGTAACGATCATTCTCATAGCACCAAATGCAGTAACAAGAGGTTTGTTTCCACTTTTTGCTGCTGCTTTACCAGCTTCACCTGAAAATATTTCATAAAGAATATAGATCCATCCAGCCATGCCGATTACAAAACCAAGCATTTTATTGATGTACTCTGCTTCTCCTAAATATCCTCCAACTAGCATTACAACTGAACCAATTAACAATCTCCAGAACATTCCAGAATTTGCTTTACCTACAGCTGCTAGAATTAAGTAAAATTCTACCATTTGTAGTGGGACTGTAATTAACCAGTCAATATATCTGTAAACAGTTGGTGACTCACCAGTCATAATCCACACTTCTCTCATATACATATAATGAATAAAAGCGATACCTGTTACTAGACCAGCAACAATTACTGACGTTCTCCAACCTGCTGAAACGCTACCTGCTTCTAAGAAAAAGAAAGCAGTTGCTGCTAACATCCCCATTGAAATTACCCAAAATGAGATTCCAACAAAGTCATTAGACGCTAACAACACAGTTTCTGCGTTTGCTACACCTGAAGCACCTATTAGGGCTACAGCTGTAAGAGCAAACAATTTTAGTTTTTTCATAAAAAATTCCCTCTTATGTTAGTTTTTAACTTTAGTTTATATAAACTAGGTTCAAACTAATGTTTGAACAAAGTTGAGAGTCTAACTATCAAAGTTATTTAGTTTTTAGAAGAGTTAATTAACTCTAATTTAGGTTGATTTTACTTACTTTTTAAATTTTAATACAATTTATAATATAAAAAAGTGCATAAAGTACAAAATAAGAATCAAATACAATGACTAATAAGTTTAATGAAATCTATCAAAACTCTTTAAAAAACCCAGAAAATTTTTGGCAAGAGGTTTCAAACGATGTTTTTTGGTTTAAAAAGCCAACCAAAATTTTAAATAAATCCAATCCACCTTTTTATAAATGGTTTGAGGATGGTGTAACCAACACTTGCTATAATGCATTAGATATTCATATTGATGAAGGCAGGGGGGATAAGCTGGCTTTAATCTATGATAGCCCCATAACTGGAAATAAAAAACAATTTACTTATAAAGAATTAAGAGGGAAAGTCTCAAAATTTGCAGGAGCTCTTAAAAACCAAGGGGTAAATAAAGGTGATAGAGTAATAATCTATATGCCCATGATACCTGAGGCGGTAATTGCAATGTTAGCATGTGGAAGAATTGGTGCCATTCATTCTGTTGTATTTGGTGGCTTTGCTTCAAATGAGTTGGCTAGCAGAATTGATGATAGTAAAGCAAAAGTAATAGTAACTGCTTCATGTGGCTTTGAACCTGGAAAAACTGTTGAGTATAAACCGTTGGTTGATGCAGCAATTAAAATGGCTTCTCATAAAATAGATAAAATGATTTTATTTCAAAGAATAAATAATACAGTTGAATTAAATGCTCCAAAAGAAATTAGTTGGGGTGAGGCACTTTCAAATGCAGAAGAGGTAGACTGTGTAGAAATGAATTCAAATGATTTAGCTTATATTTTGTATACCTCAGGAACTACCGGTGTACCAAAAGGAATTGTTAGAGATATTGGTGGTCATATAGTTGCTTTAAAATGGACGATGAAAAATATTTATAATATTGATGCTGATGATGTCTGGTGGTCAGCAAGTGATATTGGTTGGATCGTTGGGCACTCATATATTGTTTATGCTCCTTTGTTTAAAGGTTGCACCACAGTATTATTTGAAGGAAAACCAGTTGGTACACCTGATGCTGGAGCTTTTTGGAAAATAATTTCAGACTATAAAGTAAAATCTCTTTTTACTGCACCAACTGCTTTTAGAGCTATAAAAAAAGAAGACCCTGAGGGTAAATTTTTTACTAAATATGATTTAAGTAAATTTGAGTCATTGTTTTTAGCAGGTGAAAGAGCTGACCCAGATACGATTAAGTGGGCAGAAAATTTATTAAAAGTTCCTGTAATTGATCATTGGTGGCAAACTGAAACTAGTTGGGCTATTAGCTCAAATTGTACAGGAATAGAGATGATGAAAACAAAATATGGATCTGCGTGTAAAGCAGTGCCTGGTTATGATGTAAAAATTATGAAACCAGATCAAACATTAGCTAAACCTAATGAAATGGGAGATATTGTGGTAAAACTTCCCTTGCCCCCTGGAACTTTTCCAACATTGTGGAATGCTGATAAAAGATACAAAGATAACTACATGACTAACTATGAAGGTTACTATGAAACATATGATGCAGGTCATATAGATGAAGATGGTTATATTTGGATAATGTCTAGAACTGATGACATTATAAATGTTGCAGGTCATAGGCTGTCAACTGGTGCAATTGAAGAGGTTCTTTCTGAGCATCAGTCAGTAGCAGAGTGTGCAGTACTAGGAATTGCTGATAAATTAAAAGGACAATTACCAATAGGTCTCGTAGTGCTTAAGACAGGTGTTAAGAAAGATAACGAAACTATCTCAAAAGAATGTATAAAAATGGTTAGAGATACCATTGGGCCTGTTGCTGCATTTAAAATTGTAATTGTTATTAAGAGATTACCAAAAACTAGGTCTGGTAAGATATTAAGAGGAACTATTAGAAAAATTGCTGACAAAGAAGAGTATAAAATACCAGCAACAATTGATGATCCTGCAATTTTAACTGAGATAAAAGAAGACTTAATTAAAAATAATGTTCTTAAGTAGTGATTAAAACATATCTAATTTTAACAGTTGCAATTTTTTGTGAGGTGGGTGGAACAATGTTATTACCAGTTTCACAAAATTTTACCAAAATTATTCCAACAGCTACTCTTGCAGTTTTATATTTATCATCTTTTTACCTTATAACTTTTGTAGTTGATAAAATTCCAATTGCGATTGTTTACGCAACATGGAGTGGTCTTGGGGTTTTCACAGTTGCAATATTAGGATATATTTTCTTTAAACAATCTTTGTCTTGGCAGGGTGTATTGGGATTATTTTTAATTGTTATTGGGGTTATTCTCGTAAATAGTTTTACTATAAAAAATATTTAAAATAAAATTATTTTTTATTAATCTATCAAAATCATAAAAAAATAGTAATATAATTTAATTAAGTAGATTAATTATAAGTATGAAAAATATCTTAGTTACAGGTGGATGTGGTTTTATAGGTTCTCACCTATCTCTCTTTTTAAAAAAAAAGAAATTTAATGTTACAGTAATTGATAATTTATCCATCGGAAAAAAAGAACTTTTTAGAGGAAATCAGCTCTATAAATTAGATTTGAGTAATTTTAAAAAATTAGATCAAGTTTTTAAAAAAAATAAATTTGATTTAGTTTTTCATTTGGCTGGTTTGAGTAATGTTACTGAATCAAATAAAAAAAAGAATATTTATAAAAAAAATAATATTAAAACTACAAAAAATTTAATTAAATTAACTAGAAAATATAAAGTAAAAAGATTTATTTTTTCTAGCTCAGCATCTGTTTATGGAATACAAAAAAAATTTCCTATTAAAGAGAATGCGAGACTAAAACCAATTTCTTATTATGGAAAAACTAAATTAATATGTGAAAAAATGATCAAAAAAAATTCTTCTAGTAAAACTTACAAATCAATTTGTTTAAGATATTTTAACGTCATAGGATGTAATTATGAAAATAAATTAGGAGAAGTTCATAATCCTCCAATTCATTTGATACCTATATTTATAAAGAACATTTTACAAAATAAAAAAATAAACTTAAGAAACAATTTTGATACCAGCGATGGCACAGGAATTAGAGATTTTATCCATGTGGAAGATATTGTCAGTGCACATTATAAATGCTTAATGAATATTGATAAAATTAAAGATTCTTTTATTGCTATTAATCTTGGTACAAAATTTTATTATAGCTCTAAAGAGATTTTAGAATTTATTAAAAAAAAATTTAATACAAAAATTGTACAAGTTGTCTATACTAATAAAAAAAAGGGAGAACCTGATAAGTTATTAGCTAGTAATGAGCTGGCAAAAAAGATTTTAAATTGGAACTCAAAAAAAAATATTAAAAACTCTATTCAAAATATGATTAAATGGGAAAAATATAAATTTAAAAAATCTGATAAATTTTATTAATTAGCTTTGTTATTAAAAAATCGATAGTGAAAATATTTTTTTTATAGGACTGTTTATCTAAAAATTTCAAAAATTCAAAAGCTTGACTTCTTCTTTTCCACCACTCAATATTTAAAAATTTTACAAATTTTTTATCATAACTTAAGGAATCTTGTCTATAATAAGTAAGATCATCATCTATTAGGTTGAATTGATTCTTTTTAATTGAAAAATAAGTTGCGACTCTAAAATCAAACCATAACTCTTCGTTTTTTTTAATTCGAATCTTTCTTATGGCATTAATTAAACTTTTCCTTCGGAAACTAATACAGCTTGTGGGTGGAAAACTTGGCCATTTATTAATTTTCATCTTGTAGTTTTTATTAATTTTTTTTTGATTTTTACTACTGTAATAATATATTGGTTTATCGAATAATATGTCAAAAGACTTGTGTTTTATAAATTGCATTACAATTTTTTTTATTTTGTCTTTTTTGTAAAAATCATCTGAATCTAGTATACAAATTATATCTCCTTTACTTTTAATTAAAGATTTTCTAATTCCTTCTATTTGGTTAAAAGAAAAAACATTGTGTCTGATTTTATTTTTTATAATCTTTAATTTCCTAATCTTGAATTTTTTTTTTAGTTTTTCTATTCTGTTAATTGAAGAATCAGAAGAATTGTCATCATAAAAAATAACTTCTAAATTTTTATAATCCTGTTCTATGGCTGACTTTACAGCTTTTACACAAAAGTTTTCTTTATTATAGTTATTAATTAAAATTGATACTAAAGGAAATTTTTTATTTATCATTTTCTATATGTCTTGCGTGAGTGTCGTACCATCCAGGTAAGGGTACTCCTGATAATTTTCTAAATATTTTTAAAAAATACTTTAGAAATAAATTTTTTTTCCAAAATGATCTGTCTCCAAATAATTTATATAAAAGAAAAATTTTTTTATACCTTTTAAGCGCTTCATGATTGTTAATCCAAATTCCAGGTAAATCTTTTCCAAACAACCCACTTGAACCCTCCAGAAATTTATAATTGACAAATTTATTTTCTCTACTGTTCTTTTGTTCTTTTTGTTTTTTAATATTCTCTTGCTGGATAATTTTAAAGTCTGTGTATCCTAATTTAGTAAATAAGTTTAATTCCATTTCTAATTTATCAAAACTTACTTTTTCTGATTCGATAGAAATATAGTTTGGTTTGTGTTTAAATGATAAAAGTGCTTGGCAGCAAACAATATCCATTCCTTCGATGTCAATTTTTAAATAGTAAGGTATCCCAAATTTGATCAGGCACTCTTTAAAATTTACCGTATCTACTTCTATAGACTCACTTTCTGCACCGTCATTTTTATTTCTTTCTGCCCATTCTCTTAAAACTGTACCCCAGACAGTGTTCAATTTATTTTTATAGAATTTCACCTTTTGATCAAAATTTTTATCTACAATTGCACCTTGAATAATTGTTAAATCTCCATTTTCAATATCTTTTTGAAACCTTTTTTTTGATTGTTTAACTAGGTCTGGATCAGCTTCAAAGGCTATAACCTTAAAACCTTTGGAAAGATAAAAATCTGTATCTTCTCCTTTATGCATACCAACGTCAAATATTAATTTTTTTACCACCAAATATAAGTTCTATTAATTATTTATTTTAAAAAACTATGGGCTTACCCTCAGGCTCACCTAAAATTTTACCATCTCTCATTTTAATTTGACCAGCAATAATTGTTGAAACTGGTATTCCTTTAAATTCAAAACCATCAAAAGGTGTCCAACCACATTTACTTTCAATATTTTTATTGTGTATTATAATTTTTTTATTCATATCAACAATTGTAAAGTCAGCATCAAATTTTTCTTTAATAAAGCCTTTATTTCTTATTCCAAAAATTTTTACTGGGTTTTCACATACAGAATTAATTAATTGCTCTAAATTTAATTTTCCATTATTAACATGATTTAACATAACTGGCAAAAGTGTTTGCACACCAGGCATTCCAGATGGTGAATTCGGATATTTTTTTTCTTTATTTTCTTTTAAATGAGGTGCGTGATCAGAACCAATTGTATCATTAAGATTATTTTTTACTCCATACCACAATCTGTCATAATGAGACTTATCTCTTAAAGGAGGATTCATTTGAGCATATGTTCCTAGTTTATCATAACAATCAGGAGCATATAACGTTAAGTGTTGCGGTGTAATTTCAAATGTAATGTTGCCTTTGTGTTGTGATAAAAAATCAATCTCTTGTTTTGTTGTAACATGAAGAATATGTGCTTTTTTTTTATATCGTTCAGCTATCCTTACAATTCTTCTAGTTGACGAAATTGCACATTCTTCACTTCTCCAAACTGGATGTGAATGAACATCGCCATCTCTAATTAATTTTTTATTCATATTTAAAATTTCTTCATCTTCAGAGTGAACTGCAACAACTTTTGAAGCACTTTTAAATACTTTATCAATATCTTCTTCATATTGAACTAATAAATTTCCAGTTGAAGAGCCTGCAAAAAGCTTAATTCCACAGCACCCTTCTAAACCTTTCAGCTCTGCTAATTCAGCAGCATTGTCTGGTGTCGCTCCAAAATAAAAAGCGTAATTGCAATACATTCTATTTTTTGCAAGATCTAATTTTTTTTGAAATTCTACTTTATCAGAGGTTGGAGGATTGGTATTTGGCATTTCAAAAACACTTGTTATACCGCCTGCTATTGCCGCTCTACTTCCTGAATGAAGATCTTCAGTATCAGTTGAGCCAGGCTCTCTAAAATGAGTCTGAGTATCAATGCACCCAGGTAAAACTGTTAATCCCTTAGCATCAAAAGTTTCTTTAGCTTCATTATCAATCTTCCCAATTTCAATAATTTTACCATCTTTAACTGCAATATCTCGATCTTTAAGATCTTTATCTATGTAACAAGAACCATTTTTAATTATTAGATCTAACATTTATAAAAAAAGTAATTATATTATATCTGGGCATCAATCAATTATGAATACTCAAAATGTATATATTTTAGAAGATAGAGGAATTCTCTTCATAAATGGAGTAGATGCTAAAGAATTTCTACAAAACCTAATTAGTAATGATATTAATAAGGTTGATGAGGCTAATAGTTGTTTTTCATCACTATTAAGTCCACAAGGAAAGTTTTTATTTGCCTTTATTATTATAAAACATAAATCTGGTTACTTCATAGATTGTGAAAAATCACAAACTGAAGCTCTTTTTAAACAACTTAGTGTTTATAAGCTTAGATCTAAAGTTGAAATTATGAATTTAAGTAACGAGTTTGTTGTTGCTGCATTTAATAGAGAAAAGTTTTTAAAATTTGAAGGTGCCAAAGATGAACCTGGAAATACAATTAAATATAGAGAAGACTCTATTTTATTAGACCCAAGAAATAAAGATCTAGGCGCAAGACTTATTATTAATTTAGAAAAACTTTACCTATCTTTAAAAAAACTAGAATTAAAAGACTCACCAATAAATGAGTATTATCAGTTAAGTCATGAGTTGGGAATTGCTCAAAAAGATATGAATAAATTACAAAATAAATTATTTGGAATTGAGTGTAATTTTGAGGAACTTAATGGAATAGACTTTCAAAAAGGCTGTTATGTTGGTCAAGAAAATACAGCTAGAATAAAATTAAAGAATAAGCTTTCTAAAAGATTATTAGCAATACAATTAATAAGTGGAAAGTTAACTGAAGGTGCACCAATTTATGCTAATGATATTGAAATAGGTAAAGTATTGATTAATGATAAATATCCCTTTGCCTTAATCAAATATCTAGATGAAAACTTCAAAGAAGGTATTGATTTAAAAAGTGAAAATGCAGTTTTAAGAATAAATATGCCAAATTGGATATAGTAGTGTGGCATAATAAGGAATGACAAATATTAACCTAATTGATAAGTTTTGACATGGAATTTACACCAGAAGTAAGAATAGCAACTGATCCTATTTATCAAAAGATCTCAAAGGTTATGCCTGAGATTGAGTGGTCAGTTCATGCTCCTTATATTCATAGAATTAATCAATTAAAAAAAGAAAAAAATGCAATTATACTTGCTCACAATTATCAAACACCAGAAATTTATCATGGTATTGCAGATGTTGCCGCAGACTCGCTAGCTCTT
>Ga0308010_1001104_pt1 | contig 15619 bp, 12 predicted proteins | sample Neamet129_FD_202368 | JGI IMG/M metagenome (GOLD analysis project Ga0308010, IMG submission 202368) | Marine microbial communities from water near the shore, Antarctic Ocean - #129 | ecosystem: Environmental > Aquatic > Marine > Unclassified | place: Southern Ocean | collected 2014-07-24 | reverse complement strand
CTTGGATCAAATTTTCCGGTCTCAATAGCATTGATTGTTTGTCTAGAAACATCCAATTCTTCAGCCAACTTAGCCTGGGTCCAATCTCGTTCTGCCCGTAGTACCTTTAAACGATTTTTCATTGGTATCGCTTGTTACCGAGAAACAGACCGAACACGTAGGTTAAGCTCATCAACATTATTAGATGTGATATTTCAGGTTCGAAAGTTATTAATTTTACATCCTCGAGTAATTCATAGCTAACTCCAACAACTACTCCAACTCCCAAAGCTAAACTAAGAGCTTCAAGCTGGATTAGTCGCTGCAATTCATCCATCGCCAGTAAAACCCCTTTGAAAGCGCAAATCATCCCAAAACCGAGTGCCAGTTGTATTGCAATTCCTATGGAGGTAATCAAAGTTCCATAACCCCAAAGTAGTTCTGGTCCAAAAGTGGCTCCAGCAGTTGCCAATAACCAAGCTAGACCCCAATAGGCAACCTTGGCTGTGGAAACTCGATCTCTTGAGTAGGCTTTGTTGGTTTCGATTTCTATGTTTGTTTTATTCATATATCTAGTTCCTTTGTCATAATGTAATGTTTACTTTACCTGAAATTAAGCTTAACAATTCATATGTGTCAAGTATATTTTACATATTGTTTAGTATACATTACATTCGAAGTAAAGAAACTTCAAATAATTACCCATCGGGTTATGATGCTCATCTAAACCCCTCCTACACCAATAAATAATTCATATCACGACAAAAATGAGCCAATTGAATATTCATTTTACTCCGTTGGTTCATCGCTCCTACTTTTAAGGGACATAAAAAAATAAGGATATATTAATAATATAATCGTAGAACAGTTTCGGCAACACAACCTAAACGACTTCTTCCTTCTACTTCAATGCTGACTTCATTTACTAGCTCTATACTATTCTTCATCGGAACAGCACTAATTAATTTAACTCTTGCTCTTATTCGAGCTCCTGATCTTATAGGATACGGAAATCTTACCTGATTCAAACCATAGTTTACAACCATTCGTACATCTGGATATAAATTTTTAGGCTGCAAGCTATCTGTCAATTTAGGAATCAGCGCTAGAGTTAAAAAACCATGAGCAATAGTAGATTTGAAAGGAGATTCAACTTTAGCCTTTTCTGGATTTATATGGATCCATTGTTTATCCCCTGTTACATCAGCAAAATTATTGATACACTCTTGGTCTATAGTCTCCCATTCTCCTATAAAAATCTCAGCGCCTAACCTCTGATATATGTTATCAAAAGCTTTTTTAATTATCGCATTTGGAATATTGTCTTTTTGAGTAAAAACATTTGAACCATCCATGGATTTAAAATTGGACATCCATGGATTATTTAGTGTGTTTATTATTTTATTATTTATTTTATTTGACAAGGATCGAAATTTTGGCTCTAAAATGGCCCTATATTGTTCGGTATTATCTTTAATATCTGATCTCTTCTCTTTTATGAATTCAAATACATTCATTATTTATATTTATCCATATTTATTGATTTTTAATTAAAATTTATCACTCATCGGGTCATGAGGTTCACGCAACGTCTTCTTTTTTGGATTGGTTAAAAGACGATTTAGAATCTAATAATTTCATATTTATGATGGAATATGATTAGTTTAATCTATGGGTAACTTAATAATTCAGGGTAATTAATTTCAAAACTATTAAATAAAGAAACTCATGTATTGGGATTAGCAACTTGGCCTATATGAGACGAATCAGTCCAGAAACCAAGATTGCTAGGTTCAATCGATTCTGAACGTGCAAGTTTTTGGTTTTTTAAAAATCCAGTGTCTGTATTTGGCTACAAATCGGTAGATCATATCGCGTATTGGTAGTGGAATAAGCCAAAAAATCAAAAACCATATCTTCCAGTACCACCTCAAGTAAAGCAGACACCGTATTGCCGCGGCAGATCTAATATAAGAACGACCATTTCTCAATAGGTAAACTGTATCAGCCATCTGTTGCGATTCAGGAAATGTCTGAATTAGTTTTTGAGCATCATCTGACTTTATAGGCCTATATGCAATATCAACACCGGGTGCCAGCCTTGGGTCCATGAAAAATGCTAACTGATGGCATAGTCCACAATCCCCATCCAGCAGTAGGACATCTTTGCTAGAATCCCTCATTTATGTAGCAACATCCTGAATCGAGTACGTATAAACTACTACACCATCCGACATATGAACGAGATCTGGTTGCAGCACATCTACTATACCAAGATTATATGATTCGGCCAGAGTGTTGGTAATGACATCTGCTTTTGCTTTTCGAAAGACCCATGGATTATGATGAGTGTATGCAATGCTCAGCCTATTATTATGTAATGTATATAGACAATATCGCTCAAACAAAAACTCTTCCAGAGATCCAGGCTCTGCCAGCATACTCTGACCTGTTCCAATGCATGAGCCAATAAGTTCTTCTGCTCCTTCTACTCTCTTGCTTTTCCAACTATAGGTGCTGCCATCAACGTGCAATCTTCCCTTTGCATATCTATATGGAAGTCCATAGGCATACGGTGCATACAGGCACGTGGCTCTACTCTGTGCGTCCAAAGTGATAAAAAAAACACCAGCTTTCTCCCCGTGCTTCACATAGGTCCTAATATTAAACTCTGGAAATGTCGATATCCCAGGGACAGGGAAAGCTAGTCGCGGCCTGACTCCTACCATCATGAACGGAATAATACTTACATAGGCATTTTCTTCATAGGTATCTATTTCTAAGCCATCTGGAATATAAGGTGCCAGACACACTGGGTTAATCTTCCAATGCAATAAGCTCAGATGGCGCCATTCCTGGATCATAGAATGGGGTCGCTTTGGCATTGAAAATGGTAGGTGATCTGTACTTATATTCATATCTTTTTAAGAGCCATACCCAAATCTATCCCACCTATTGTTAGAATTAAAAATTATTTTCTATATTATCAGTCACAACTCGTTTATAATTTGATCGGTCAGTATCTCCTTCCGTATTGATCACCAAAACAGATGATGTTTTATTCAAATATATTTTTTCTTTAAAAGCGCGAAATCGATCTGTCTTACACAATCCTATTAGTCCACCTAAGCCACTTGCTCCAGATTCACCAGAAATAATTACTGGGTCTTCGGATACAGGAGAAGCTAATGTGATCATTGCTTCTTCTGATAATTTATCTGAAATCGATATAGATCCTACCAGGCCATTCTTCAATATATTCCAAGCCAAGGTTGATACTGAACCACAGTTTAGTCCTGCCATGGTTGTTGTTTCGTTGTTTTCAACTGAAACTCGATATCCAGTTTTTATTGATTCAAATAAACAGTTGGCAGAGTGTGGTTCTACACTAATACAAACAGGGGGATTCTGCCATTCTTTCATTATATAACCAATGATTGAAGCTGCCCAACTTCCTACACCCGTTTGGAGAAACAATACATCGATTTTTTCTTTACCTATTTGCCTAGTAATTTCATGTATCTGAGTCCAATACCCTTTCATGATATCTAGTGGAACCTCTTCATACCCATCCCAAGCCGTATCTTGTATCAAAGACCAAAAATGATTCCCCGATTTTTCATTAGCTTCATCCACACGTGTGCTCGCCATATTTACAGCAATATCATAGGCTTGGTCTATTACAAACACATCTGCCCCTTCTTGTTCTATTGCTCTTACTCTGTCAGGAACGGTTCCTTTAGGCATATAAATAAGAGCCTTTCGCCCTAGTTTTCTAGCCATCCATGCTACTGCTCGCCCATGATTTCCATCAGTAGCAGTGCAAAATGTCTTTATTTGCGGGTTTTTTTCTATTTGCCTATACATTGCATATGAAGCACCTAAGGCCTTAAATGCATTAAGTCCAAATCGATGGCTTTCATCTTTTAATAAAAGGCTCCCTATACCTAAACGCTTAGCTAATCCAGGTAGTTTGACCAAGGGCGTTTCTTTGTTGCCTATTGTTCCATGAAAATCTGCTACTTCTTTCGGATCCCAGGATGAAATGTATGGTGTCTGTTTTACATCCTTTAAACTAAAATTATTGTTTTCTATGACACATATCATTTTGCGTTTCCTAATGATTTAATCAATACAATTTACAAATATCCATCCACATGGTTATTTACACATGCATCTTCTTCTATTTTAAACTGGCTTATTGTTTTAAAATTGAGACTTGAATGAATAAATTTAACAATCCTTATGCCACAGCACTTGATGGATTAGTGTTGGATGACCCCGTCTCTGCTTTTTTTGATTTTTGCCGCGAACGAGAAAACATTCGGCTAGCAAGAGAAATGGGTGCTCCTGCCCCATGGACCAATAATCCGATTTTTCAACAAGGTCGTTTCTTGAACGTATTTAGAGAACACGACCGCGGCAGCAAAGCCATACTGCACTTTGCCAGAAACTTAGAAAAAGATTTACCCACCTTAATTCATGCTCTGTTTTTTGCACGCTGGTGTAATAGACAGGAAACTCTCGATAAACTTTCATCAAAAATTTTATCTCAACCCAAAGAATTAATTAAAGAACTAGGCATGTTTGATCCTTGGTGTAATGTTACGGCTTACCCTGTTGAGCCGATACATTGGGAAGGAAAACAATACTCACGGTTCGATGCAGCCACAACGCTTTTTGGAAACATTAAAGAATCGCTAGCTGATGCTATCACCGGAGCTCAAGGTGACGTGATCAAGGCCACCAAAGCAGTTAATGCTCTATTTAGAATGCAAAACGACTTCCCAATTTTTATGGCCGTCATTGATTTGGCTTGGTTTCATCCTAATGCGATTAACCCGACAAGCCATGTCCCAACAGGCATTGGTGCTGTTGCTTACCTTGATCGGCTACAGACACATTTTGGTTTAGACGATCATCAGCAAACGTGCGACCGAATGATTGCGTTGCAAAAAGATTACTGGCCAGAAGCTAAAAGGGCATTTCAACCGATTGATATTGAATATTTATCCTGCGAGTGCAGAAAATATTATAGCTATGTTAATGGCACAAAACTTTTTGAAGGGAAAAACCGCTTTTACCCTAAACGCGACATGGATAAATAGCCGTACCCATCGGGTTATGAGGCCCATCTAACTCCTTCTTATACCTTAACATGAATCATATCACGACGAAAATAAGTCGATTTAATAATGATCATAATTCGTTGTTTTCTTCCTATAAATAAGATTCATATAGTCTAAATCCAGATTTTTACTAATTATTTAGACTATTTTGATGTGACGATAAATAGTCGCAGAAGCTAAACTTTGATTATATAAGTGTGAGTATTTATTTTTTAAACTCTGCACTCATCGCATTTAAAAGAGATTTTTTATGATCAACAGGTAAGTCACCAGCAAGTTGCCAAAACATCATACCAGGCAGGTTTAACTTCTTACCCTCTGCAACTTTTCGAGTCACAATTGCAGGACCATTAAAGCCGTACTCTTTTTCACCTGAATTGTCTTTATTGTATACAATAAAATCAACGGTATCGGCAATTGAAGGATTCATCTCTACAACATTTTTATAGAATAACCATTCTGCGCCCCAACCTGCACGTGCATAATATGGTACTCCAGTAACAATTTTAGCTTGTGGAATACCAAACTTTGTCCAATATGCGACTGAACCTTTTGCACCAAAAACCGACTCAAAAGTGGCGTGTTTAGATCCTAGGTCATTGTCATAATTCATCAAAGCAACCCAATCCAAATAGTTCCACCAACCATTTTTTGGGAAGTGCGCAATTTGTTTCTGAGCTGAGTACCAAATACTATTACCGTTTAAAATTGCAGCTGTAAAAATCCTATTACCTTTACCAAATTCAGCATCCAGAGCTTCACGAAACTCTTTGATAAATGTTATATAATGGTGCGTAATTGCATTATTGATAGCTTCCATCTCAACTTTATCATCAACCCATGATGGTTCCCAGTCACAATCAAATCCATCAAAATTATGTTTTTTCATGAAGCCAAGGATATTTTTGATAAGATTTTGACGGTTTGCTTTAACTCCCATGAGTCCAGAAGTGACTTTAAACTCACCACCACCAAATGAAATGATTGCTTTAACATTATTAACATGAGCGGCAGCAACTACTTCGTCAAGATTTTCCCAACCAGAGGTCATTATGACCTCACCAGTAGAATCAGAAGCACGTAGGAATGAAATTGCAACGTGTGTCATCTTTTTAAATTGGGCATCAGTTGGTTTGTACCCATCAATTAAATAACCTATCATCACAGAGTTTGGAGCGACAGAATTAGTTTGGTAATCAGAAACAGTTGCTACAAATGTAGAAGGAGCCTCCATCTCTAGTTGAATAGCAGCTTGAGTTCTTGTTGTTTTTACTTGCCAGTTTGAGCTATAGGCAGTTATTAAAAGTGTTAATAAGGTAATAATTGCAATTTTTATCATATTAAAATCTTAAGTGTGAATTAAAACCAAAGTTAGGAAATTTTTAAAATCTGGTAAACCTATAAGAAACAACGACAATATGATTTTAGATTATTTCTATTGAGTACTCTTTCAAGTTTTTAATAACATACTTTCTAATACAGAATTAGAAGATAATCTACCAGATTGCCACAAACAAAAAACCCCGATTAAAATCAATAAATCCCCAATCAGGTTATGAGACTCACACACTCTCTTCTATTTTAAATTGGCTGAAAGACGAATAGGCGTCGATTTATTCAACAAATAAAAAGCTCCATGAATGTGGGGCTAATACTTATTTTAAATTTTATTAAACCATACTCAATTCATTTTATTGTGCTATCCTGAATCCAAAATGATCATTCCCTTTAAATTGCTCATCCTCGGCTCTAGCCGATGATTTTAATGGCGCTTGGTGATAATTCCAAGAACCGCCTCGCCTGACTTTAAGTCCTGTATCCTCATTATTGACAGGGTTTGTAGAATTATTAGAATTATTGTAAAAATCCAAAGCATACCAATCTTCAACCCATTCCCAAACATTGCCTGCCATATTATACAAGTCATAAGGATTCGGTTCATTTATTTTCACATTTAGAACATGGCCTTTAGAAGGATTTTCTTCTAAGAAATTCCAATTAGCACTTGTACCATCAGCATTTACATTTCCATCTGCTGTAGCATATATGAACTCCGCACTTCCTTGTGCAGCAAACTCCCATTGTGACTCTGAAGGCAATTTAATATCATAAAATAATGTGAATGCTTTCGCACCATACCATTTTATAAAAGTTGCAGGCCAATGACTGACTTCAAATAATGTTGGTAGACTATCTGGATAATCTTCTAATTCTTCCCAATCATTATAGTCGTTTAATAAAACAGATGTGTCATATTGATGCGTGACATCAGCATAATTATAATAATTTGTTAATTCTAACCAATTAAAATGTTCAGGATTTGCAGGATCTTTAATATAAAACCACTGATTCTCTGTATTTAGTTCATCATAACCTATATATGCAATATTCAGTGGATTTTCTGGCTCTATAACTCCAGTAAATGAATCATTATCTCCATCAGCATTATCATGATCTTTCATAACTCTAGTTCCACTTAAGTTATACAAAGCCATTCCGCTATAATCACTAGGAGCTGAATCTGTACCAAATACTAATAAATCTCCACTATTTGGTCCTGGGTCGGTTTCTATTTGGACATCTATAAGCCCAGCAGTAAAAGCACCATTTAAAAAATGAGCATATTGTTCATTCGTAATCTCTGTTTCACTTATTTGAAATGGATTTAATGTTACTGTATGTAAATAAGCATCATAACTCCCTGGCGGTCCTTGATAACTGCTTTCACTTTCACCCATTGTAAAAGTTCCCCCAGGTATATTTTTTAAAATTATACTGCTATGGAGTGTATATAGATTATCTTCTTGCCAACAATCAGACAAAATACAATCTACTGTTGTACATATATCAAATATATTTATATATCCATCATTATTGAAGTCACATTGAGAACCATTATAACAATTTACCAGAATACAATTAACCCCATCTGAAATATCCAAAAAATCTAATTGCCCATCATTATTGAAATCGCACTGCCCCCAAGCCAATTCAGCCAGGACTAGTAAAGATAAAATTTGCTTAATCATCCACTAACCTACCAATCATCCCATAAACAAAAAATCAAAAATATTTGATTATCTGTGCTTTTCCTAACCAATTTAATTTAAAATAAAATTAATCCCTTTGCCTTTTAATCGTTCAACAAGTGTAACACCAATTCCAGAAGCCGGTGTTAACACTCCAAAAGCTTTAGGGATTTTCTCTTTTTCTAATAACACACTTAAAGCAGACTCGGTAAGCATTTTAGCAGTAGCTGAATATCCAGGGTCGCTATCACCAATTACACTTAAACTATTTTTTTCAATATTATTTATCGATCCAATTATATTCATTTTAAAGAAACCATTCTCTCGTTCTTCTTTTGATGGTCCTTCTCCTGGCTTTGGAAGATTGAATTTTTTAAGAATCCATAATAATGGTCGATTATTAATAGATATCTGTATCATTCCTAGTCCGATCAACATAATCATCGCTCTAGAAAAGCCTTTGATCCCTTTTTTAAATGAATAGACCTCACTATATCTGAAATTATATCCATAGCTATAATCTGTAATAGCATTTGTACGTCTAACGATTCTTGTATTGATCCCTGACATTAAAAAAGGACATATCCATCGTTGAATTTCATTATTCCATTTAACACTTTTGAGACTGAATTGGCGAGTATCATTTTTTAAACTATCCATAGGGTTTAAGGCAAAAGGGCTTTTCAAAATATCTTGAGCCTCTGGATTTGATTTTATATACTTAGAAATATTAATCAAGCTCTCAATAGTTCCCCCGCTCAAACTACCGCGGATCGATCTAACATAAAGTTTCATTTCATCACAAGTTTCATTGAATTTTTTGAGTGAATCCATTTGAAGTAAAAGAACTCCAATATCTGATGGAATTGAATCAAATCCACAACTATGAATGATACGGCACTTGTTTTTTTTAGCTTTTAGATTGAATAGATCAATTGATTCTCTGATAAAAGGGACTTCACCGGTCAGGTCGCAGTAATGTGTACTATTTTTAACACAAGATTCAATTAGAGGTTTACCAAATTTTAAATAGGGACCAACAGTACTTATAACTAAACGACAAGCGGAAGTCATATTATCTAATAAAGTAGAGTCATGGCTATCAACGACAAGAATTTCCAGATCATTTGAATGAGGGTCTATATCCTGAAAAGAAGTTTTTAACTTTTCTAACTTTTTTTGATTTCTTCCAGCTATTGCCCAAGTAAATTTTTGATTCTTGACACCATAATATTTTATCAAATATTCAACAACTAATTTTCCAGTGAAACCAGTGGCGCCCATAATAACTAAATCATATTTAATATTTTTTATCAATTTTTTAATCCGATATATCAAATCTACCCATCACACCACAAACAAAAAAAACCACGAATGTGGGGTTTGTGTACCGTTGGAGAATAGCCCCTACAAACAAATGGAGTATAATCGAATGTAGAGACTTAATTAGTTTTGAGTAAAATATTATTTCAAAAGCATTGCCTTTTTATATTCTATGAAATTTTCACTTAACATACGAATAAAATATATTCCACTAGGTTGATCTTTTGCATCCCAAGGCACAGATTGAATACCAGCTGGAACCACATCATTTAATAAAATAGCTACCTCATTGCCCATAATATCATAAACACTGATTTCAACTTTTGATTTAATTGGCACTGAAAAACTAATTGATGTTGTCGGGTTAAAGGGATTGGGATAATTTTGATTAAGTGAAAACTGCTTTGGAATATTATGGGATATATCTTGATTCAGTTCTGAATTATCAACAATGATATAATTTTGAAAACTTTGATCTGCAAGATCATTTGGACCCAAATTAGTAACGGCATCCAGTTCATCCATTAAAATAATTCTAATATTCCACTGGCCTTCAGTTGAGCCCATTGGTATTTCTATTACACCAGCAATCGAAGAAGACATCAACTCTGGATTAAAGTTACCAGTGCTTTCCAAGACTTCTCCTCCATTCATAGGGCCACCATTGATTATCAATCGAAGGATATAGCTTGATAAATAATTATCACTATCTTCAGCTTCTAATACATAACCAACGTTAACAGACTCTTGACTGGTATTAACCGTGTCTGCATAAATAGAAAAATTTAAAAGAGTAGGACCAGTATTACCTGAGGCACAATCTATCGGACAATTACTCTCAGTCTCAGGACCACCACAAACACCATCCCCGCAGCAAGGTGCTCCTGGAGGAACATCTTCACAATCAACTATACCATCTCCACCTCCTTCACCACCAGCAAAATCACCTTTTAGACATCTTGAGAAAAATGGGAATTCGTCAGTAACCATATAATAATATATCCCTTCAGGAAATTCAGGGGTTACCCCAATCCGTCCATTGCATTCATCTAAATCCCCATAACCTTCTACATATTCAAAATCTTGAGTGAAAACCCCGAGAGGAAGTGGGATATTAGGATAAGTTTCTCCTTGACCTGGGCCACCCGCTAAGACGGTTAAAGTATCTGGACGCCCTTCATCTCCTTCGGTTTTAAGCCTCCAACTTGGCTGGAGAGATGTAACTTCACTAGTAGAATCATTTGCATCCGTATAGCCATATTTCGCATATACAGGAAAGCCATCCGAAGCCCAACCAACAAGAGTCATGTTTTCATCTTGTCCTAATAGGTCTAAAAGAAGTTCAGGCATACCATGGTAATGATATTCACCTGTAGGCTGTACATGAGCATGATTCATATCATCGCCAAAATCAAAAGTTTCATGTCCTAGAGCTTCGATACTCCACTGACCCTGGCCTTGAGCTAAGCTACACTCACCATTATCATCGCATCGTCCTGCTGTTCCTGGGTCAAATTTCACACTATTTATAGCATAAGCTATTGCACCTGCAGGTCCACCAACCTGAACACCAGTTTCAGATACTAAATATGGGCATAGAGTAAATATTTGATTTACATCTTGTTCGCTGATTGTGTTTGGATTATGAGGATTGGGGAATGTTCCCACTTCATGATTTGGAATCCCATTTCCAGATAATATTCTACTTGTATCATTCGATGTCCAAGAATAAATACTATATGCATTAACCGATTCATCACTATTATAAGTTTCTTCACTTAAATCAGTTAAGATACCAACTGTTGAATATTCTTCTTGGACACATTGACTATAAATTAAATTAATAGTCATTATCATTAATAATATATATTTCATTTTATATCATATCTATTATTTCTTATTAATTAAAAATTAGGTTTTCAATATCTTAGATACAGGTATCCATCATAAGTTTAAAAAACTAAGCATGAACGATGCACTTCCCCTAACTCAAATGAAAAACGAAAAAAAGTGTGATTTTACTCACACTTTAACAGGTTATGAGACCGACCTATCTACAAAAAATTACCCTACTATGTGTGTGGGTAAAAAATATGCGGTTGTTTTAATGCCCCTTATACATTGTTGTGATTTTGATTTTATTTATTTTTTAATTAGCAGAATCTGTTAGCCTAATTCGTTCACAGCTCTTGATGCCATATCGATTGCAGTTTTTGCATCAGCACTAGAGCCGGAGTCGCAATTGGCAATGGTAATTCGGCCAAACGGTTGTCTTCCTTTTTTTACAGAATCTTCTGGGCCGCCCACAGTGTAACCGTGGGCCCACCGATTGACAGTAATACTCTCAACATCTCTGTCGAAATCAAATAATTCCTGCGGGAGCATTCCGTTAAAATGTGCTCTGATTTCATCTTCGTAGTCTTTGAATTGCAAACCTAACATTTTGAATCGTGCTTCGCGATATTGCTCAAGTGCTGGCGCACCAATGGTTTCTCCATATGGACAGTTTATCATATGAACAATACAAGGGTCGTCTGGTGTCTTGGTATACTCATAGCCGCCTATACTTACCGGAAAGTCCATGAAAACTACTTGGTGCATATTTCCGGGCGACATGGCCAATCCGATCTCCATTTCTTTCATTGCCCTCCAGTTCCTTAAGCCCACAGTAGTGTATTGCAATGGGCTTTTATTTTGAAGTCTCAATGCAGCCGCTTGTTCTTCTGGAAGACCTGAAACGATATGTGGAATCATCATGTTATAACAGGCCATTACCACACTTTTACCTTTTACCTGATGCGACTTGTTGTCATTGATATAATTTACAAATACTTCACTCGAATTTTTTGGGTCACCACCATGCCTTACATTAACAACCGTACTGTTTAGTCTGATGCGTACAGCATTACTGGCTTTGTCCAACTCGGCATAGTTGAGCTTGGATAAAACAAGTTCTTCGGCGTTGTTACCTTCTGCTACATCAGAAATCATCTTTTTCACCAACGCACGAGCGACACTGGCATTGCCATCTGGAAAATGATAAATGTATGGATTGTCTTCATCGAATACTGCTTTAGGAGTAAAGCCAAGGGCTCCACAGCCCTTGGCTGTTCCTATGGTCATTAAGTCTGTTCCTGTAAGCGCCCAGTCTAAACCAGAATTCCTGGCCATTTTCAATATGCCGGGGTCATCAACGCCTAAGGTGTTTTTTAAATAATCAAAGTAGGAAGTAGAATATATGTAATCTTCCATTTCCTCTTCGGGCACATCTATCGCATGCAGTCCGCCATTTAATACCCGAAGTAATTGTTCTTTGCCTTTCTCACTTAATGGAGCTTGTTGTGCAGCTTCTTCGTTGGATAGTTTTCCACTCATTACTATCCCTTCTACATAATTTGGATAATTACAATATGGATGCCTGACCACTTTGTCTTCACCAAATGTTTCTTTATTGAAATATGTAACGGCCCCTAAATTGTTCCTTTTATAGAAATTGCGGTCGTAGGCCGTATCAAATCGCTTGATGTCTACGCCTATATCTTTTAAAAGAGCATGTACGATTTCGCTACCATGTTTTGGTTCCACGATAGATTGTGAACCACCATGGGCTAATCGTAATTTGCCATCAACTGTATGTTCATTCCGTTTGGCGTGCCCTCCAAAATCATCATGATTATCTAGGATAAGTACTTTCTTGTCTTTTCCGTGTTTTTCCTGGTAGAAATATGCGGCTGATAGTCCGCTGATCCCGCCACCAACAACAACCAAATCGTAGGTTTCTTTTAATTCAGTAGTTGGTCCCCAATCTGATTTCTTATCCCATGCTCTGGCGTGTGAGTGGGTGTTAGATCCAGGGTGGCTTCCCCTAAGTCCTGTGAGTGATGGCGGATAATACAATGGATAGAGTTTATCCAAAACAGCACCACTTGTACGCCCAAATGGAAGCATGGAGGCTCCTGCTACCATTAAAGTTCCATTAATAAAATCTCTTCTTGTTATTTTGCTCATTTTTTCAACGTGTTTTCTATCATGTTTGCTAATAGTTCAGCTATATGGCGTAGCCGACGAATGGAGCGATTAATATCTTTTCCATAATGCATCTCCTTTATTATTTATTCAAACATGTGGAATCTATACATCATTCCACTAACAAAAAAACCCACAAAAGTGGGGATTGATGTTATGAAAAGGGTAAATCTATTTCAGCAGTACCATCTTCTTTGTTTGACTAAAGTTTCCTGCTTGAATCTTAAAAAGATAAACTCCTGCTGACACTGATTGACCTGTACTGTTAGTGGCATTCCACTGAATTGATTTATATCCTGCCGTTTGTGAGCTATTAATGAGTGTTTTAATCTGTCTACCTATAATATCATAGATTGTTATATTGACCAATTCATCTTCTGGAAGATTATACCGAAACGTTGTTACTGGGTTGAATGGATTGGGGTAGTTTTGGAACAGATAGTACGTTTCCGGGATGGGATTGTTTACTAATATGGATAACACTGAATTTGAATATCCAGGTGTTGGTGCCAAAAAGGCCCATTCATTCCCCCCATCCGATATTCTGCCATAAGATAGATCAGTAGTTTGAGAATCAAAAGATATCTGGTCAATAATAGTTGTACCATCCAGATGTGTTAAAACAAGTGTTTCTCCAGTTGAATTCAATTTAAAATTCGTATGCAGACTTCCTTGTTCTTGATTGTCATCACACCAGATGAGTAGATGACCTCCAGCAGAAATCACAATTGCTGTATCCGTAAATTGCCATTGGGTAAGATTCTCCAAATCATCTGATAAATATAACCCCGATAAGTTTAAAGCCTCATCCGAAGGATTATATAGTTCAACCCAATCATCAAATTCATTCGCTTCATCCATATTTATTGTATTATTACTGGTTAATAATTCATTTATTTTTAATTGATTAATTAAGTGGCTCGGAATCTGAAATGGGTAATCATCTGAATCATAGTTATAATAGGCACCAATATCAGCAAGGCTGCCATCATCATCGGGGCCAGATTCAGGGGCACCTGCATCAATACAGGGAGAATTGGAATCCAATTCAAAATTATAAATTGATTGATCTACAAAAAGTGGGTAAATCAATAAATTCCCTTCACCTTCAAGTAATTCAGAATCAGAAAGAGTATAACTGGCAGATGCCATGGAAAATTCATCAGCATAAATTGACAATGATAAATTGTTTGATAATATGGTATTGACTATTTCTGCAGAACCGCCGCCTGCTCCCTCATTTTTTTCATAGCAGGATATAGTTGTATCATTATAGACAAATGTATTATTTAATACAATCGCTTCAGAATTATCCTTTACAGCCAATCCCATGTTACACCCTACAATTAAGTTTCTATCTAGAGTCACCGTTGAGCCCTGCCCCACGGAGACACCTTTATCCTTTGCATGGTAGATCAGGTTTGAAACAATGAGGATGTTTTCAGAGTTTTCGCCAATATCGATACCATCTGAATTAAATCCTGTAAAATTGTATATCCGGTTATTTCTGATGATCCCGCTGGTGACACTGTCCAGGTCGATAGCATCCGTGTCCTGTGCATCAGACCCATAAAATGTACAGTTCTCAATTAACACATTTCCGCCCTTAACATTGATATAATCACAGATAAATTCGGATGCTATTGAGCTGTTGTTTATGATAATAGAGCCACCTTCGGAATAAATGGGAAATTCAACATTCTCGAGCTCAACATGATTTAAAATAATGTGAGAATGAATGCTGGATATTGCACCGTGATGGATCATTGGATCCACACCAGTGGACGCACCGGTCAATCTCAGGTGTGAAATGGTTGAAGTATCTGTATCATTCTGAAAACAAAGCGCTCCCCAACGATTATCCCCAATAGAACTATGAGCAATGATTTGCACTGGGTTTCCTTCAGTACCATTAATTATGAACTGGCCTTCCACTATGATATTCCCTTGTTCAGGCATCCGAATCTCAACACCTGCACTGATCGTGAGAACTACGCCTGAAGGTATTGTTAGATCCTGGGCAACTGCGTAGGGCTGCTCATTCGTAAGCAGGGTGTTTTCCGTAATGACTTCCGGAAGAATTATTTCATCAGATAATTGAAAAACAGCTGTAAATAAACTATCGTTAATACA
>Ga0308010_1001103_pt1 | contig 15637 bp, 10 predicted proteins | sample Neamet129_FD_202368 | JGI IMG/M metagenome (GOLD analysis project Ga0308010, IMG submission 202368) | Marine microbial communities from water near the shore, Antarctic Ocean - #129 | ecosystem: Environmental > Aquatic > Marine > Unclassified | place: Southern Ocean | collected 2014-07-24 | reverse complement strand
CAAAAGTTTTTTAGAGCAATGATCAGTATGTAAAATAACATATGCTCCATATGATTTTGCCAGTTCATGTATGTGTTTTGCCCCTGCAATTGCTCCTGCAATTGCAGCTTTTTGATTTGAATTATCAAGACCTTTTCCTGCATTAAAACATGCTCCTCCATTTGAAAACTGAATTATTATCGGACTATTTAAATTTGCAGAAGTTTCTAAAACGGCATTTATTGAATTTGATCCTATAACATTAACTGCTGGAATTGCAAATTTTTTAATTTTAGCTAATTTGAAAACTTCTTGAACATTAGTTCCAGTAACAACTCCTGCGGGGAAAGATAAACTCATGATTTATTTTTCAGTAAAATTAAAAATTAAAAATTAGAAAGGATAATTTATTCCAATATTAAATACTGCCTGCTTCAATGAAAATTCACTAAGCCACCTGTCTTGTTTTATAAGAGAAGGATTATATGTTTTAAATGCTGTGTCAAATCTAAAAACAAAAAAATCAAGATCATATCTTATACCAAAACCTGAACCAACTGCGATTTCACTTAAATCAGAAAATTTTTCAAATCTTGCTTCAGAATCTTTTATATTATCAGCTACATTCCAAATATTACCTGCATCAATAAATAATGCACCTTTAATTGAGCCTATAATAGGGAAGCGATATTCTAAATTAGTTGAAATTTTCAGGTTAGCTTCATTAAACTCATTAGTGTTGTTAATTGTTCCTGGACCGAGCTTATAGGCTTTCCAAGCTCTATTGTCATTTGCTCCACCAGCAAAATATGATCTTGAAAAGGGAATATTCAGTGAGCTTCCTGTAGGTATAGCTATTCCTCCAAAAAATCTAAATGCTAAAACACGATCTCTTCCTGTTGGGTAATGTTTGATATAATCTAATTCGGTTTTTATGTATTGTGATGGAGTTACTCCGTTAATTACATATTCTCCCTCATCATTTCTTTTAGAAGATAATTCTAATAATTTATTCAAAACATTCCCAACCCATTCAATTTTCCATTTCAATTGATAAAAATTTTCATCAATTAGACTCTTTTGACTATTTGTGTTAAAACTTATGGAAGAACCAAGAATTAAGTTATTTACAGTAAGACGTTGTTGGCGTTCTTTTATAATATTTACTCTGTTAAATTCAGATTGATTTTTGAGTAGTAAACTACCATTTTGAACATTCTCAATAAATGAATTAGCTCCAAAAGGAATAATTAAGTTTCCATCACTTCCTAAAAACTGACTTGTATTAGAGTTGTTTTTTGCAATCGTATTTAACCTATCGTAAGAGTTTCTGTAAACATTAAAATAATTTTCAATATTTTTATTATTTACAAACTCTAAATCAATAAGTTTAAAACTTATTTTTTTTGTTTTTTTTGGACTCCACTGGTATTCATAGCTACTACCAAAATACTGCTTGTCTAGCCCTATATTTTCCTGTAAAGTTGTTCCAAATGTTATTTGAGTAATTGGATCCATTTCTCTGGTTATAAACTTTTCCAATGAGATAGGTAACGGTGATACTATTTTCGGAAATTTGATTTTGATATCAGCTCCAAGCTCAAATAAATTAAAAAATCGATCATTTTTAACTGCTGAATTTCTTGATGCTCCAAGCGTGCTTTTAATTCTAAAATCTAAAATTTCAGTACCCCTAAAAATATTTCTGACTCCATTTGTAATACCTAAACCCATTCCTATATCTTGAATGTTAGAATGAGAAATATCCAAATCTATTCCTAATGAAAACCGTTCCTTGGGAGTTAAAAAAACAGATGCAACTAATGTGCTGTCTGAATTAGGCTCATATGTTATACTTGGATATTTAAAGTTTCTCAAAGAGTTGAAATATCCATAAGTAGATGTTCTGTCATTGTCACTGTAGAATTCTCCTTTCTTTATGAATATAGGGTCAGTAATAGCTTTATTTCTATATTTTAATTTTTCTTTTGAATAAAGTTTAAATTCTTTGTAATAAGATTTATAATTATAATTCAAATCATTATTTGTTAATGATTCAATAAAAATATTGATTTCATCAATTTTATATTTTTTGTACGGTATTGATTTAAGAGTATCGTCCACTCTTTTTTGAATAGGATTTACTTCTAAAATAAGGTTAATACTTTTGTCTACTCCACTGCTATCTATTTCTGCTATGAATTGTAAGCTATTCTGTTGAAAATTATAAACGCCATTATTTCTAAACAACTTTATTAATCGATCTCTTTCCTTTTCAATTCTTTCTATATTAAAAGAGTTTCCTGTTTTGAGAAAGCTTTGATCAATATTATTCACAAATAAATCTTTTAGTTCATTTGAATTTATTTTTTCAATATAATTTTCAATAGTGTAAATTTCTTTAAGAATTATTTTATATTTCACTTCTTGAATTTTGGGCTTTAATTCGTTTATTTCAAAACTTGACTCTACATCAAAATATCCAATATTTTTATAATATTGATTAAACCTTTTTATATTTTTTTTAATTGAAATACTATCAATCAGACTAGGTTTTTCTCCATTATTTTCCATCCAGGAATTAAATTTTACATAATATTTTTCTAACTGATAAACTTGTTTAGGAGATAATAATGAGATTAATTTTTCTTTTCTATTTGGTTTTTTGTCAAGCCATTTTTTAAAATCTTCTTTAGGTATATCGCTTGACCATTGATTTAACTGAAGTTTAAGAGGGATGCCCAGAAAATAAGTATTTGGTTTAGGTAAAATTAATTGATTCAACGGGCTTGAACGATTTTCTTCACCATCAATATAAAGCCTATTTTCTTGTAAAAGATTAGCATCTTTTTTTATAAACTTTTCGGTACTACAACCTATAATTAGTAGTAAAATGAAAAGTATATTATGTAATTTTAACTTTGAGAAGCTCAAATTAATTTAATTAATAATCAAAAGTACATTTTTTGAATGGTTACAAAAAGTCTGATTAATCAAATACAAAACCTAAAGCAAAAGAAATTTCGTCAAAAGACTGGACTATTTGTAGCTGAAGGTGAAAAACTAATTCAAGAATTATTAGAATCTAACTTTAAATTTACTCATCTGTTAACTACTGAAAATATAACAAATTTTCCTGCAAAAATTATTTTAAAAAATGAGATGAAAAAGTTAACTCATTTTAAGAATGCGAGTAGCTATTTAGGTGTTTTTAATATACCTAACTATTCGAATGATATTAATAAAAAACCTGATTCTGTTCTGGTTTTAGACGGAATTTCTGATCCTGGAAATCTTGGTACTATAATAAGAACTTGCGATTGGTATGGAATTAAAGATCTAATATGTAGTAGTGACACAGTTGATTGCTTTAACCCTAAAGTAGTTCAGTCATCTATGGGTTCAATATCAAGAGTTAGATGCCACTATACTGATTTACTGCCATTTTTAAAATCATCTAAACTAGAGATAGTAGGAGCAAGTTTAAAGGGGACGTCTATGTATGATGTAAATTTAAATAAAAAAATAATTTATGTATTTGGTAACGAATCCAACGGAATTTCAACAGAGGTAAACAATTATATAAAGAATTCAATTACAATACCAAAAAACAAAAATAATTTAAAGATTGATAGCTTAAATGTAGCCTTATCTGTTGGTATTATTTTTAGTGAGCGACATAGACAAATGAATTAATTATTCAAATGTAAAGTTAATTAGAAAACCCCTTGTAAACATATTTTTCAAATTTCCTGTCCATGGACTGGAAATATCATAATCTTGAATTAACTCATTTTGTAATGAAAAGATCCCTCTGATAGAAGGTGAAAATTTAAAGTAGTATAAATAAAAGTCAAAGCCTAAACCTAATTCATAATTAAAGCTTTTGGAAACTGTTCTAAAAACATTACTTGAATTATCATCTGTATTTTTTGAATTACTAGATAAATTATAATCTGCAGAAATACCAAAAGTTATATAAGGCTTAAAATTATTTATTCTTTTTGCACTCATCTTTATTAATAAAGGAATATGGATATAAGTGGATTTAATTTCTCTTATAAGATCATTTTCAGAAGTAAATAATGGAATGTCAGGATATATTAAATTACGTTGAGAGTATAATAGTCCTGGCTCTAACCTTAGATTAAAAAATTTATTTATTCTTAGATCACCAATTAAACCAACATTAAATCCGGTTGTTGACTCTACTTGTATGTCAGGATAACCATTGATTCTATAATAGTCTTTTATATATTCAAACTTATAATCATATGTATTAACCCCTACATAATATCCATAATGAAGAAATTTTTCATCAAAATTAGGAAGATTATTTATCCTTTCTCTTACAGAAGGATATTGAGCATTAACTTTAAATATTATCAGTGATAATATTAGAAAATAATATGTTTTATTGTTTTTACCCACCTTATATTTAAAATAACTTTTTAAGTTTCTCTGTAACTGTATAACCTTTTTTTTAATAAAATATTGTTGAAACCACACAAGGTTTTATTGTTTAATTTTCTCCTGAATTTAAAAAATCTATTGATTTGATTTCATTTTCACTTTTAACCCATGTCTAATTTCATGAATTTGTATATTTGTATAAAGTTTTTAGCAACAAAATATGAAAATAGTTATTGCTGGTGCAGGAGAAGTTGGATTTCATTTAGCTAAACTACTCTCATTTGAATCTCTAGATATAACACTTTTAGATATTGATAAAGATCGCTTACATTATGCTGAAAGTCATTTAGACATAAGAACAATCAGAGGCAGCTGTGTTTCTATATCTTTATTAGAAGAGGCGCAAGTAGGTGATTCTGACTTGTTCATAGCTGTAACTTCAGAAGAAACAACTAATATAACTGTAGCTGCTCTATCAAAACAATTAGGATGTAAAAGAACTATTGCAAGAATTTCTACTCTTGAATTTTTAAAGAAAAATGATATTATAAGTTTTGATAGCTTGGGAGTTGATGAGCTTATTTCTCCAGAAGCACTAGCAGCAGAGGAGATAATGCAATTACTTGATCAGTCAGCATTTAGTAATAGTTATGAATTTGAAAAAGGTGAATTAACCTTAATTGGAACAAATCTTGGTGATGACGCTCTTTTTATTGGAAAATCAGTTAAAGAATCGGCAAATATTTTTCCAGATTTACATTTTATGCCAATTGCTTTACAAAGAAAAGGCACTCAGTTCACTATGATCCCTAGAGGAGATACTTTATTTGAGGCTGGTGATACTGCTTTTTTTATAACACTTAAACAAGGAGTAGATGAATTGTATAAATTAACTGGTAAAGAAAAAAAGTCTATTAAAAATGTTATGATACTTGGAGGTGGGAAAATTGGAAGAGGTACGGCAAATGCTCTTTGTGATAAAAAATTTAATGTGACTTTAATTGAACAACAAAAGAATAAAGCATTAGATATTGCTGAATCTCATCCCGACACTCTAGTCATTCATGGAGACGGAAGAAGTGTAGAGCTTCTTAAAGAGGAGTCAATTGATGAAATGGATGCGTTTATTGCTGTAACTGAAAATTCAGAGACTAACATAATGTCATGTTTAATGGCAAATTCAAAAAATGTTTCAAAAACTATAGCTTTAGTTGAAAACATGGATTATTTTTCACTTTCTCAATCTATAGGGATTGATACATTAATTAACAAAAAACTTTTAACGGCAAATACAATTTTCAGATACATAAGAAAAGGAGAAGTTGTAGATATGACTACTCTTAATAATCTTAATGCTGAAATTCTAGAGTTTATTGTAAAACCAGAATCTAAAGTAACAGGGAGTAAAATAAAAGATTTGGATTTCCCTAGAACTGCAACTATTGGTGGAGTAATAAAGTCTGGAGTAGGTAAAATTGTGCTAGGAAATTATGTTATAGAATCAGGAGATAGGGTCTTAGTATGTTGTTTGCCGCGTTCAATTAAAAAAGTGGAAAGTTTATTTTCTTAATGATGAATAGAATTAATTATCAAATAATAATCTATTTAATGGGAGTTTTACTTCTTTTTAATGGAGGATTTATGTTTTTATCTGCTTTTGTAAGTTTAATTTTTAAAGATGGAGTTACCCTAGAGGTTTTTTCAGCTGGATCTATTGTTTTTGTTTTTGGAATAATATTAATGATTATTACTAGAAATCATGAAAAACAAATTCAAAAAAGGGAGGGCTATATAATAGTTACTTTAGGTTGGGTCTTGATGATTTTTTCAGGAATGTTGCCCTACTTATTAACGGAAACAATTCCTCAAATTTCTTTTGCTTTTTTTGAAACAACTTCTGGCTATACTGCTACAGGGTCCACAATCCTTAATGATATTGAAAGCCTTCCTAAGAGTATAATTTTTTGGAGGAGTACCACTCATTGGATAGGAGGTATGGGAATAATTGTTTTAACAATAGCCATACTGCCTTTGCTGGGTGTAGGAGGGATGCAACTCTTTAGTGCAGAAGCTCCAGGTCCTACTGGAGACAAACTTCACCCAAGAATAACAGATACAGCTAAAAGGTTATGGTTTATATATGTCGGATTTACTTTAGCGGAAACATTATTATTGAATATTGCTGGAATGAGCTTTTTTGATGCTATTAACAACTCCATGAGTACAATTGCAACCGGAGGTTTTTCTACTAAAAATGCCAGTATAGCATATTGGAATTATAATCCAATGATTCAATATATAATAATATTTTTTATGTTTATTTCTGGTGCAAATTTTGTTTTGAGTTATTTTGTTTTTACTGGAAAAATTCAAAAAATATTAAAGAATGAAGAGTTTAAAACTTATTTTACTTTTATTTTATTTTCAGTTATTATTGTAGCTTTTATCCTATTTAATAATGTAGACTTAACAACATCAAATTTTGATCATCCTCAAGTTTATGGTAAATTAGAGAGTACTATTAGACATTCTCTTTTTCAAGTTGTTGCTGTTATTACAACAACAGGATTTGTTTCTGGTGATTTTGCAGGTTGGACTCCCTTTTTAACAATGTTTTTCTTCGGACTTATGTTTGTTGGTGGTTCAGCAGGTTCAACTTCTGGAGGAATTAAAATTGTTAGGCATTTATTAATGATTAAAAGTGGATTTCTAGAATTTAAAAGATTTCTACACCCAAGTGCAATAGTAAGATCTCGATTTAATGGATCAATAGTAGATCAAAGTATTATTTATAATATTTCAGGTTTTTTTATTTTATATATGCTTTCGTTTGCAATTGGTGCTTTGGTTTTCAGTGCTTTGGGATTAGATTATGAATCTGCTTTTGGAGTATCAGCTGCTAGTTTAGGCAATGTAGGACCTGCAATTGGAGATTTTGGACCTTCTTCTAACTACGCTCTCCTTCCAGACTTTGGTAAATGGTGGGCCTCATTTCTTATGTTATTGGGAAGATTAGAACTATTCACAGTATTAATTTTGTTTACCCCATTTTTCTGGAGAAGTCGTTAGTAATCGTATTTATCATCCCAAAGACTTTTTAAATAATCACGTAATGATTTTTCTTTGTGGTTGTTTCCGGGGATATAAAAGTTTGTATTCTTTATTTCTTTTGGTAAATATTCTTGAGAAATAAATTTATTTGAATTATCGTGAGTATAATTATAATCCTGTCCATGATTTAATTCCTTTAAGAGCTTAGTGGGTGCATTTCTAAGATGAAGAGGCACAGAAAGGTTTCCGGTTTTTTTTACTAATTCTTGAGCTTTATTTATTGCTTTATAACTACTATTACTTTTTACTGAACCTGCAAGATATATAACACACTGACTCAGTATTATTCTTGCCTCCGGGAGACCTATTATGTTTATTGAATCAAAAGTAGATTTGGCAATCAATAATGCATTAGGATTTGCATTTCCTATATCTTCTGATGCAAGAATAATTAATCTTCTGCCAATAAACTTAATATCCTCTCCTGCTTCAATCATTCTGGCCAACCAGTATATTGCTGCATTTGGATCACTTCCTCTGATAGACTTTATGAATGCTGATACTATGTCGTAATGTAAATCTCCAGACTTATCAAACATTAGCATGTTTGTTTGAACAACATCCATTACCTTTTTATTAGTAATTTCAATTTCACTAGAACCTTTATCTAAAACATTTATAACTAAATCTAAAACTGATAATAATTTTCTAGCATCTCCTCCTGATAGCTTCAATAGAGTATCGTCTTCTGAAATTATAATTTCCTTTTTTGAAAGTATTAAATCTTTAGAGATTGTTCTGCTAATTATTTCACGAAGAGCTTTTACAGGTAGGGGTTCCAATATAAAAACTTGACATCTTGATAGTAGTGCATTAATAACTTCAAAGCTTGGATTTTCTGTAGTTGCTCCAATTAAAGTTACAACACCTTTTTCTACTGCCCCTAGAAGTGCATCCTGTTGAGACTTACTAAACCTATGTATTTCATCAATAAAAAGTATTGGATTTTTCTTTGTAAATAATCCACCTCGATTCTTTGACTTTTCAATAATTTCTCTAATATCTTTTACTCCAGCATTTATTGCAGAAATTTGATAAAAAGGTCTTTCCTGAACTTTTGATAGTAATTCTGCCAAAGTTGTTTTCCCTGTTCCTGGAGGTCCCCATAATATCATTGAAGGGATTAAGCCGCTTTCTATTATGTTTTTAAGGGTTCCCTTAGAGCCAAGTAATTTTTCTTGCCCTACATAATCTTTTAATGATTTAGGACGCATTCTTTCTGCTAAAGGAGTATTATTCATTTAGAGATTAATTGCTGTCTTTTTTTCTCATATAGTACTATTCCGCAGGCTACTGATACATTTAATGAATTTATATCTTTTTCCATGGGAAGTTTAACTGAATTATCGCACATTTTTAAAAGGCTACTTTGAATTCCTTTATCTTCTGAACCCATTATTATGGCTGATGCTTTTTTAAATTTTAAATCAAATAAGCTTTCATTTGATTTCTCACTAACACCAATTATTTGAGTTTCAAATGATTTTAAAAGATATACAGCATCTTTTAGATGATTTACTCTTGATATTGGAACTTTAAAGGCTCCTCCTGCAGAAGTTTTAATAGTAGCATCATTTATTGGAGCACTTCCTGTTTGAGGAATTATCAACCCATCTACTCCAGTTGCAGCAGAAGATCTAAGTATTGCTCCAACATTTCTTGCATCTGTAATTCCGTCAAGTAATATGAAAGTTGGAAAACCATTTTTCTTAAATGCGTTTTCTATTAAATTTTCAATTTCAACAAATTCAATTTTAGATATAGTAGCAATTGCTCCTTGATGGTTTTTGTTTTTAAACCTATCAAGTCTTTCTTTTGGAACATAAGAATGTGATATATTATTTTGTCTTAAAGCTTTTTCTAATCTTTGGAATAATGATCCTTTATTTCCTTTGAGGAGCCATACTTTTTCTATATTAGTTTCTGTTTCAATTGCTTCAAGTATTGCGTGAATACCATAGATCTCAATTATGTCTTTCATAGAGTAAAAATAATATATATTACATTTAAAGTAAAAAAAAAAGGAGATCAAATGATCTCCCTTTTTTTGTTAGTATTTATTTGTCAATTACGGACAAACACTTAATACTTTCACACCTGCAAGAGGATTAGTTTCTGCAATTGCAGTTTGGTCAGCACCACCGTTATTAAATATAATATCGTATGAAACCTCACTATCCCATGCACCACTTACGTATGCAAATGACATAGAAGTAGCACCTGCAGGAACTGTAATTACTTGAGAATCCGTTGCACCAGTAGGAAGACCTACGGTTTGCGAAACACCATCAATTGTTACAGTTACAGAAGCACCATTCCAACCATCACCCCATGAATCAATCATGTTAATAGTATAGTCACCAGCTACTGCACCAGTAGGAATACACTTAATTGTCATATTATATATATAAGGTGACTTAAAGTATGATCCAGTTAGTGAACTTGCAGCATCAGTGTTAGTATAGCTACGTCCATCCGTTAAATTTAATTTTAAACGAATGTTGATTACATCCCCCCCAGTATACTGAGAAGATGTTAATCCTAAAGCAGCGATAGATTCTCCAAGAGTAACAACCATGTCATGTCTAGGAAGTCCATTAGGACCAACAGCAAAGTCAGTAGGTGTTAATGTTCTTAGTAAAACTTCACCTGCACCGTTAAGTGCAACATAAATTTGTACATCTTGCATTAAAGCTCCTTTCTGTACATCATGCTCTTCAATTGTTACTGAAAATATTGATGTAGATGGTGCAAAGAAATTATAGTCTCCCGTAGGATTCCAACCTCTTAGTACCGCTCCAGTAACATAGTTATCGAGCACGTCGTTTATTGTTGTTTCAGGTTCTTGACAAGAAACTGTTATCAACAATAAACTAAATAGAGTTATTATTTTTTTCATATCTGTTATTTATTTAAGGTTAGGACTTGTTGTATTCCAAAATACTTTTCCAGTCAAATCAGCCTTTTGAGTTGCATTTGAGTTTCTTGCAGTATAACTGTTAGGATACCACATTGACACTGGGAAAGCACCTGGCTGAGGTTCAATATTTGGTTGAATATCAGTAGGTAATCCAGAACGTCTGTACATATTGTATCCATCGGTACCGTTACCCCATAATGCAATTAAAAACTGCTTAGCCCACATGTTTCCTTTTTCTGCATTACTTGCACCAGTCCAAGCTGTAGCAAATGCAGCAGTATAAGTGTCAACAGAAGTACTTGTCATTGCAGGTGAACCTGCAAATCCAGAAGTTTTTGTCATTGAAGCAGCTATACCAGCTAAAACTGAATTAGTTCCAGCAGCAGTACCTACACCAGCAACTTCAGCATTCATAAAATGCATCCATGAAGAAAGCATAATTGGCGTCATACCAGCACCTCCAGCACCAGCTCCAATTTGCTGAGAAGCATACGAACGATCGTCATATTTTCCTCCAGCAGGGTAGCTACCGTGAAGTGTTCTTTGAAATCCATCTGGTGGGATACCGTTATCATTTCCATGATCACGACCCCAGTAACCTCCACCTGGAGAACAGAAAACTATTCCAGCAGCATAAGGGTTAAAGTATCCAGGAAGTCCACATTCTAAAACTTCTTCATTAGCTGCTACTCCATCAAATCCAGGAACACCCTCAACTTGACGATAGAAGTAATAAAGAATTCTAGGATCTTGATTTCCTAAGACTCCAGTTTTCATTGTATCCATATACCAGTTTGACATGTAAGATCCACCTCCAGTTGTAGTATAACTGCCTCTGTAATAAGGATGACGTGTATCTGGTTGAGCAGCATTTGTTCCCCAATCAAATTGGAAATCATCAGCACCATCTGTAATATAATTTGTAATTGCATTATATGCAGATGTATTACCCGTATTTAAATAGGCTTTTTTCTTAAGACTATTTGCAGCTTTAATCCACTTAGATCCATCTCCTCCATAGAAGAAGTCATTAGCAGGTCCACCTCCACCAGTAGTGAAGTGAGCGATAGCAGCATCTAGTTTAGAAATAGCATGAGTATATACATCAGCACCAGCAGATGCAGTTGGGTTTAATATACCTTCGTTGGCACTTAATGCGTCAACTTGAGGTACATCACCAAAATAATCTACTAGAGTCATATATATGTATGCTTCCATTACTTCTCCCATAGCTAACGCATATGGTCGTTCTGCAGCTAAGACATTCATAAGTCTAATGTCTTCAAGCATACCTTGATATGCTGATGACCAAGCACCATCAAACGAGTTAGGAGAATATACATTTGCATAGGTTCTTCCACTCATATACTCAATACGAGCAAAATCAGCACCTATACGACCCATTGAGTGAGCCCATCCTGCGAAATCTTCTTGAATTCCATTCAAGAAAAAGTCAGCACTTGCCTGACTAGGATCTAATGCATTTGGGTTCACTGTAAGTTCCATATCTGTGGTCTCACATGAACTTAACACAAGAAGAGCACCAAGGCACGTTGCGAAAAATTTATTCATTGATTTCATAATTCTATTATTTTTCATTATTTAAAAAGTAAGTTTCAAACTAGCACCAAATCTCTTTGCACTAGGACCATTCAAATAGTCAAATCCACGTCCGTTACCTACTCCTGTTCCCGCGATATTCGGGTCAAAGTTTACACCTTCTGGAGTATTATAAGCATCATACCAAAGGTTGTAACCTGAAGCAGTTAAGCTTATTCCACCAAATGGTGTTGCATCTATGATTGCTTGTGGCATATCATAAGTAAGAGATATCTCACCTAAACGCCATACACTACCATCATAAATTTGAAGTTCATCAGGACCATACAGTACATTACTAAAGTAGAATGTAGAGTTGTTGATCTGTTTTGTATTTACTTCTCCAGCAGAATTCACACCAGGTAAAATATATGAAAGCTCACGATCTAATGTATCATTTGTTAGACCACGACCAAGCATTGTTGCTACCGTCATAGAGTAAATATCTCCTCCGTTTACATGATTAATCAAGAAATTAAACGAGAAGTTTCCAACTGAAATACTGTTACTTATATTAAGTAAGAAGTTAGGATTAGCATCTCCAATGATGTTTGTACCAAATGTAGTATCATAACTACCCTGGTTGTTAACTAATCTTCCTCCAGCTTCAGTTGTAGTGATTTTAGATCCAACAATTGAACCTAAAGATTCCCCAACCTTCGCAACATTTCCTAGATTACTAAATCCAGAGTAAACTATTTCTTCAGTATCAAGACCAAGGTCTAATACTATAGATTCATTTGCTGAATAGTTAATAAATGCACTCCAACTTATATCTTGACCTCTAATTATATCAAGTCCAAGATCTAATTCAACACCTGTATTTTCAATTTCACCAATGTTAGTTTGAGTTGCAGTATAACCTGTAGAAGGGTCAAGTGGACGAGTTATAATTAAATCGTTTGTTGACTTGCTATATACAGAGAAATCTACACTTAATCTACTATCAAGGAATCTACCTTCAAGACCAAATTCAATCTCACTAATAGTTTCTGGTTTTAAATTAGGGTTACCTAGAAGTGATCCAGAAGTGTTTGTGATTACTTGTCCACCTGCATCAGTTAAGAAATCTTGAGTATCAAGAGTCAAAGTTGCAGAAATTGGATATCCAAATGGGAAGTTAGCAGAAGTTCCGTAACTAGCACGAACTTTCAATAGGTTTATCAAATCACTTTTAAGAAATGGAAAAGCTGAAGTTGGAAGGAACGATACACTAGCAGATGGATAAACGATTGAACGGTTGTCCATTGCTAAGTTAGATACTTCATCCTTACGAGCTGATAACGTTAAGTAAGCAAAACGATTGTAGTCAAAAGAAGCTTGTCCGTAAAGACCATTAATATTTCTTCTTTCAAAATATTGAATTTCATCTTGTTGTTCGTAATTGAAATGACGAAGAACTCCGAAAACTTGTTGACCAATTGATCTAGTTCCATTTCTGTCGTATACATCACCACGAGTTGTATAACCAACAGTGAAATCCATTCCAAGAGGACCTAGTTTATAACTACCTGCAATTGATAAGTTATGGTCAGCGATACTTTTTCTGTTATTCCAAGTTTCGTAGATACCACTTCTATTTATATTGCTACCTGTCTTACCACCTTTGTTAGCGTAATTAACATTATTCTCAGAATAAACATCAATTCCATAACGGTATTGAGCACTAAGATTATCGCTTATGTTGTAAGAAATGTTTGCCCCACCAAATACACGATCAACCAACTGAGTGTTTGCCGCATTTTTAGTTGTCCATATTGGATTCTGAATACCGTTGTTGTTTCTGTAGTATAAAGAAGCCTGAGTAACAGGGTTAGTGTCAGGAAGACCAATTAAGTCTACAGAACGTGGTGTATAAAATACATTTGCAAATACAGAAGCACCTTCACCACCTACGTTTGAACCATATCCAGCAGCAACTGGAGGAGATTTAAAGTTAGTTTGTGAATAGTTTAATGTTCCGTTAATTGTAAATCCATTAGATAAGTTAGCACGACCTCCAAAACTTAAAGTATTTCTTCGTAAAGTATTTTCACGAGTAAATCCTTTGTCTTCAAGGTTACCATAGTTAATATTATAAGATATAGATCCATCTTCACTTGCTCCACGCATGTTCATGTTAGTAGAGGCAGTGTGACCAGTCTGAAAGAAGCCACCAACACTATCGTATGGTTGCCACTTGTATTCAGATGTTTGGTTAAGACCAATAAGGTCAAGAACATCATATGTTCCAGTTGCACTACTTTGAGTTACGTATGGGTGTTTTAAATAACCTTTAGTAACATTTTGTCCAGCATTAGGTCCAATAAGCGAAGATGCCCATGTTCCAGAACCATTAATTGAACTTTGTCCACCCCATCCTGCAGGACCACCTTCATCGAAGCTAGGACCCCAGTTAGAGAAGAACCATCCAAATGATTGGTCAAAACCGTTACCATATTGCATTTGGTAATCTGGCTTAGAAGCTAGTTCTACGTTAAAATAAGATGTATTAACAGTAATTTCGGTTTTCTTAGCTGCTGCACCAGAAGTACTTCCTGATTTAGTAGTAATTAAGATTACCCCGTTACGACCTTGTGTACCATAAAGGTTAGAGGCCGCAAGACCTTTTAATACGTTAACACTCTCGATGTTGTTTGGATCGATGTCTAAAAAACGTGAAGATCCACTGTTTCCATCAACAAAACTACCTTGAGCGTTGGTATCACTTGAGAAAGGAACACCATCAACTATAAATAGAGGTTGGTTACCTTGGCTAAACGTGTTAAATCCACGAATAACTATACTTGTTCCAGATCCAGAAATACCGGAAGCATTTGTGATTTGTACACCAGATGCTTTACCAGCAAGGACACGTCCTATATCTCCTTCAGCACGTGACTCTAGTTGATCTGAATCAACTTCCGAAACAGCATACCCTAAGGCTTGCTTCTCACGCTTAATACCAAGAGAAGTTACGATAACTTCTTCTAATTCATTGCCTTGGGCTAACGATACGTTAATTTGATCGTCTGCACCTACCGTTATTGCTGAAGTTTCATATCCAACAAAACTAAATTCAAGAACATTGCCTTCAGCTATTTCAATGGAATAATTTCCATCAAAATCGGTAGAAACACCGTTGCTAGTACCTTGCTCAAGAACTGTAGCTCCTGGGAGCGGCATACCTTGGTCATCTGAGACCACACCGGTAACAGTCTTCTGTGCAAACGCAACTTGCGTCATTAGCAGAGTAACCATTATCAGTCTTAATAAGCTTTTCATACTTTAAATTTGATTAATTAATAATTGTTTCAATAAAAAATTGGCTATAAATATAGTGTAAATGTTAAGAAAAACCTAAAATTTGTGTTTAACGCTGAATTATAAAGAGTTAAGAGAAGAAAAGAGTTTAGATTCTTCGCTATGGGAGCTTAAATAGATGAAATTAATTATAAAGAGTTCATAAATTTAAATGTTTCGATTAATCCTTCGGAGGACTTAATTTTAATATTATTGCTTTTGATGAAGGATTTAACTTTAGATCCATTTTCTCTAGATATCTTTCGAAGATTAGATTTACTTACCTTTAGTGGAAGAGGTGTGCTGCCCTCCACGCTGAAATAATATGTTACA
>Ga0308010_1001098_pt1 | contig 15689 bp, 17 predicted proteins | sample Neamet129_FD_202368 | JGI IMG/M metagenome (GOLD analysis project Ga0308010, IMG submission 202368) | Marine microbial communities from water near the shore, Antarctic Ocean - #129 | ecosystem: Environmental > Aquatic > Marine > Unclassified | place: Southern Ocean | collected 2014-07-24 | reverse complement strand
ACAATTACGTCATCAGCAATTAGGGCCAATGGAACTAATGTTAATAAAAATAATAAAGGTATTAATGAATTTCTCATAATATATATAGTTCCGTTGTTTTCTGAATTAAATATAGATTAATAATTTCTGATAAAATATATCGGGGGGATACTTTTATCTGAAAGCGGAATTATCCGCCTTCTTGACTGGTAGAGTCCACTAAACGATCCAACGGTGGTAAATTGATAATTTCCCTGCTAAAATAATCCGCAATCGTTGTAATAATATCACTGATACTGATCAGCCCAACTGGTTTTAAGTCATCATCGACAATTGGGACATGACGGAAACCACCAATATGCATTTTATTTAATGCGTATGCCAAAGGATCTTCGGGTGACAAATATTCTGGACTCTCAGTCATAAACTCTTCTACAGTAACAAGATCCAGATCAAAGCCTTTCCCGGTAACTTTAAGTAAGATATCCCTTTCTGTAAGAATACCAGTTAAAGATTCATTATCTACTACCAAAAGGCAATTCTGTTTTTTCTGCTGAAGCTGTTTAAGGGCATTTTTCATGTTAGTGCCAATTTCAACAGTTAGAGGTGCAACCAAACCAAAAGTTGAAATAGGGGCCTGAATACGAACCGCTTCTTTCATTTCTGCTTCATCATTAGTTGTTTCGAGACCTTCTACCCATAAGTCTTCATCGTCAGAATCAATATGAAAATCAAAATACATGAATAGGAATATATAAGGTCAATAGATTAAAACCAACACTCTTAATTATTATTTGGTACAGGTTCGACGATTACGGCAGTCCCGTAGGCTAAAAATTCTGCCATACCGGACACTATGGTTGATGTGCTAAATCGCATACAAACGATAGCATTTGCACTGAATTCATCGTTTCATACGATCTAATGCTTGTTTCCTCGATTCTGCGAGCATTTTTGTGTATTCATGTGCTTCTTCGCCGACAATATTTCGGAGTGCAGCTAAAAAATAAGTCACTATATGGAGAGTTCTAATGGTACTCCCCTGTACCATGCCTAAAGTACTTATTATGTGATTTCTAATTGATTTTGTGTTGTAATCAGCATGGTTTATTTGTCTATTTTACTTGAATAATATTAATCTTCCTTATTCGTAAATCGATCAACTAATACCAGAATAAACAATGATGCAATGCCCGTTATAAAGGAAGTTTTTATCCAAAGTACCGATGGCTGAAATATATCAACATACAGATTCAGGATCTGAATAAAAAACAGACCCAAGCCAGCATAACCTACAATTCTTAATAAAAGCCTAATAGTATTCATAATCCAAAGTTACACTGTAAAAGTTTTAAATATAGAAAAAAGTCGGGGTGGGGAGATTTGAACTCCCGACCTCGTCGTTCCGAATGACGCGCGCTAACCGGGCTGCGCCATACCCCGAATGATCATAGTAATATTTTTATAACTGCAAAACCACCGATTAATAGTGCAGTGAACCCAATCGCCAGAAGATTAAAATATTTTTCAATGAATTCACGAATGGGGTCACCATACTTGTTAATTAATGCTGCGACCAGGAAAAATCGGGTACTTCTACTTATAACACTAGCAAATATAAATAAGGGGAAATTGACGTGAAATGCACCAGCACTGATAGTAAACAGTTTGAATGGAATTGGTGTAAATCCGGCTGTAAAGACTATCATAAAATTATATTCTTCGTACAATGCTTTTATTTTCTCAAAACCTTCATGAGAAAATCCAGGTATATGATCAAAAAATAATTGAGCAAAATCGGAAAATGAACCAGTTGTAGTCCACCATGCCCACTGCCCTATTCCATAACCGATAGCAGCACCTATGATTGATCCTATACTACAGATCAAGGCAAATTTGAATGCTTTTTCACGTTTTCCCAATGCAAGAGGGATAAGTAATACATCTGGTGGGATTGGAAAGAAAGATGCCTCTGCAGTTGAAATAAGACCTAGCGCCGCAGGGCCAGATGGTTTTTCAGCCCAGGATAAAACCCAATTGTATAATTCTTTAACGCGATTCATGGAAGTTAATTGGTGTAGAAGACGCCAATTGCAGACATGATCTCACGTTGAAAAGTCATTCCTCCTGGACGATTCAGTAACCGACTGTCAGCCACCATTGCACTTGATCCACCACCGTCCAAATTTAATGCTTCAATACAATCAAATTGTTTCATCATGATTGCCAATTCTTCTAAATATACACCACGACTATCTGGTTGTCTCCCATCAACAACCATTAAAATAAGTTGATTATCTTTTGTATATCCTATGGCGGAACGCGGCTGTACACCAGCAATAGGTGTATTGAAAAATACTTCTTCTTCTACAGTAACATTAATCATTCCATTGGTAATTAAAACGGGTCCAGCATGAATTGCATCTCTCACATCCCAATATTCTGCTTGATTGAATGGAAGAGAATCTTTTGGTAATCCAGGTCGATTTTGAAGCGGTTCTTGCCATTCAAATATGGAATCATTTTTTGTTGAACACCATGCAATGTCTACTGTTCCATCGTTCTTTATTCCAAAAGCACCGCGATTGGTGAAATATCTAGAATGGTCTCTGATGACTGATGGACTAGCAGGTTCTTCCAATTTTCCATTAGTTTTTAGCAAACCTACATGTTGGGTGGGGTTATTACCCATCAAGAAATACCCGCCATTCAATACAATTCGCGCACCTGATTGTTCCAGAAAATGAAGCGGAGTTTCTTTGCGATCTTTATCTGTGGAAGAGAGAATACTTGCTGAAATGTAATCTAGGGATAAATCAACTTTTGCTACCCAGGCTTTTAGGGGCATGCTTTTATTGAATCCTTCGTAAATATTAATACCTTCTGGAAGATCCAAATCAAATTCAGTCCAATTCATTTGGATCTCTTTTTTCGGGGTAATGGGGCCGCAGCTGATAAAAAACGCCAGCATGAACAAAATTTTGTGTTTCAAAAGGTGAATTAGTTTGTGATTTGGAATTTTTTTGATCCAATGATTTTTCCGGCAGAATCTTGGACATCTACACGCCAATGCCCGACTTGATGTGGCAAAATAGTTTTTCTTGTCCAAGAACGATAAATATTGGATTTTTTAATGTTATACCGTATCTGTGTCATCAATTGATCTTCATAATACCATACATGCTTTACTTCTTGTTTTTTACTCTGATTTTGAATCCTTGTATAACAAAATAATGAATCAACATCGTTGTTAAAAAAAACATCTGTCCCTTCAGGGTTTCTTTTAACAATATTTTTACAAATCTGTATATCGCGAAGATGGAGGGAATGAACCTGAACATCCTCATTTTTAATTTTATCGACTTTAGGTTTATTTAGTGTTTTAGTTGATTGATTCTCTATTCTCTTTGTTGTTCGTCCTGAATCAAAAGTTAAAGGTGTAGGGTTTATGGCAGTCTCGATCGGTTGTGAATTGTTATCGAATTTAGTAGGTATTTTCTGTTCAGGTTCCAACGTTGAATTTTCGATTGGCTGCAAACTTGGTAAAGACTTTGGCGATGGGTCATTTAGATATAGGAATAATAAATAAACAATTCCCAATGGAATGATCACTTGTGGAACTTTATTCCGATAAGCGACACCAACCAATATCACAAGAGTAAGGGTTATAAAAATAAATTGCGGATTGAACATAAATAGTGTTAAATGATGACTGGAATTTACTTTTATACAAAAACTAAAAAAGGCACTTTTAAGATTATTTTAAGTCGGGGCGACAGGATTTGAACCTGCGACCACTTGACCCCCAGCCAAGTGCGCTACCGGACTGCGCCACGCCCCGTAAATTTATTCGGTAATTATATTTAAGATCGCTGTTAAATCGTCCTTGATTTTACCGTATATAACTTTCTGTTTTTCGTTAAAAGACTCAGATATATTATTTTCTTCAGGGATGGTTTCTTTTTTAGAAATAACGGATCGTGCGCCATCGATTGTAAATTTTTTCTTATAGAGAAGGTCTTTGATAGTCAGGAGCATATCTATGTCTTTTTGCCTGTATGTCCGATTCCCTGCGCGATTTTTTGGTGGTTTTAATTGAGAGAATTCCGTTTCCCAATACCGCAGAACGTATGCCTTTAATTGAGTGAGTTCGCTGACCTCCCCAATTGAATAATAGAGTTTTTTTACTTTTGGTCTTATCTTCGCCATTGTCAATGTTACTTCAAGTTATACTTTAAATTAATGACGAGAACAACTTCGGACAAGGAAAATGAATTATACTACAATTGTAAATACGATTTATACAATTCAGATAAAAGTTGAGGCATTTTCTCTATGAGAGACATTGGCTCCACCACAGCCACACGCATTTGAGTTTTTCCCTTGTCTGGATCAGAATAAAATCCAGCCATGGGTGCCAATAGTAGAGTGTAATTTTTTCCTTCGATATTTACTTTTCCTTTTAAGGCACAAAATTGTACAAAATCCTTTGAATTAAATGAATTATTACAAATGTTTTTGAAATCAATAATAAAATAAATGGCAGCTTCCGGACTTGTTACGATCAACCCGGGGATAAGATTCAATAGGTTCTCCCTTAAAGGCAACATCAATTCACGATAGTAATCCCGTTGAGTTTGATACCATTTTTCGAGATCATGATGAGATTCGTGAGCTAATGCACCAAAAATTTCTTGACCAATAGCGTTTGCACACAGGTTTGCAGTGTATTCTGATACAGATTTTTTATGATAATCTTGATTATCTGTTACAAGACCGCCGATTCGTAAACCACACGCATTCCAAACTTTTGACGATGATTCAATACTAATTCTTGATCCGATAATTCCAGGCACATCATCATCCGTAATTCGCCAAATGCTAGATGAACCTCCATTTCCATAATAGAGTTGCCTGTACGCTTCATCACTCACCATCCAAACGTTGTACTTTACACAAATCTTGGCAAGATCGTTTAATTGATCTTGATTTAAATACTGCCCTGTTGGATTGTCAGCTGGAATCACTAACATTGCACTCGGATTCTCTTTTTGAATAATCAACTCAATTTGATTCAAATCCAACGAATCAAAAGACCCATCATCAAGTATTTCACGATTTGCAGTTACGATTGGAATGGAGAGTCTTTTTCCAAATTCTATATAATTTGTGTAAGCGGGATCGAGCAACATAAGCGGTTTTTCTGATGATGGACCACAAACGCCCAACATCATAAGTTCCATAGCTTGAGAACCTCCATCTGTGATCATACAATATAGTTGAGATGTTTCCACACCTTCCGAAGCAATAATATTTAAGAAAGCATTTCTGGCTTCATCCGTCCCAACGCTCGGTGTGTATTTAACCACGCCATCATTAAACCTATTTTCCCCCAGTTCTTTCATTCGCTTTTGCATGGCAGGATGCATCGGCAAGGATACATTACCAATAGCTAAATTCACAACAAGGACTTCATTCTTATCTTCCCGTTGTTCAAAGAAAATTTGTGCTTGGCGTATAGCGGATGGAAGTCTTTTTTCGAAGTGGGATGATAAACTTGGTGCCATAATATTAATCGTATAATTTATAATAGATAGGTCCAAAAACAAAAGCGGTGAAAATGTTTACATTTTCACCGCTTTTTTTCATTGAATGAACTGGAATTAAAACTTACGTTTCTTAAAAGCGTTTCTTAAACGGCTTTCGTCCGCCATCGTTACGGGGTCGCTTAGGTCTTTCTACATACCCTTCAGGTTTTTCCAGAAGTGCTTTTCGACTGAAATCAAGTCTCCCTTGATCATCAACTTTGATCAGTTTAACTCGAATTGGGTCTCCTGTTTTTACAACATCTTCAACTTTATCAACCCGATTCCATTCTAATTCAGAAATGTGAACCAATCCTTCACGACCAGGCACAAATTCTACGAATGCACCAAAAGTCATCATGCGAGTTACAGTACCGTCAAACTCCATTCCAACTTCAGGTTCAAAAGTAAGTGCCTTAACCATTTCGATTGCTTCGTTACATTTAACTGTATTAACACCAGCAATTGTTACAATACCATCATCATCAACATTGACCTCACATTCAGTCACTTCAATGATCTTCTTGATATTCTTACCACCCGGACCAATCAAAGCACCAATCTTTTCAGGATTGATATTTATTGACATGATTCGTGGTGCATATTGTGAAATTTCATTTGGTTCAGGCATAGCTTCATTCATTAGTCCAAGAATATGCAATCTGCCTTCATGGGCTTGCTGTAACGCTTGCTCCATTAAATCGAAAGAAAGACCTTCTATTTTCAAATCCAATTGAATGGCGGTAATGCCATCTGCCGTGCCAGCAACTTTAAAATCCATATCACCCAAATGATCTTCCATTCCAAGGATATCGCTCAAAATAGCGTGGCGTTTTCCATCAGTAATCAATCCCATAGCAATTCCAGCCACATGACTTTTTAGGGGAGCTCCAGAACTCATTAATGATAAGGATCCACCACAGACAGATGCCATAGATGATGAACCGTTAGATTCCATGATTTCTGAAACAAGCCGGATTGTATAGGGAAAATCGTCATAATCAGGCAAAGCAGGTTTTATCGCTCGTTGAGCCAAATTACCATGGCCAATTTCACGACGAGATGTAAATCCTATTCGTCCTGTTTCACCCACACAATAAGGAGGAAAATTGTAATGTAGATAAAAGGATTTTTTATAATCTTCATCTGCAGTATCAATAATCTGCTCGTCTCTTTTTGATCCTAAGGTAGTTACTACCAACGCTTGTGTCTCTCCACGAGTGAAAAGCGCTGAACCATGTGTCCTGGGTAAAGTATCCACATCAATAGATATAGGTCGAATATCTGCTGTTGATCGACCATCACTTCTTTTTCCAGTTGCAAGAATCTGCTCACGAAACCCTGCTTTAAAGCGATCATCTATCAGAGATTTAATTGTTTTACCTTCTGATGGATAGGATTCTTCAAGCGAATCAAGAATGGATGAAACCATTTCATTTTTCGCACTTGATCTTTCTTTTTTATCCACAATTTTAACTATATCATCAACTTGGGAGCCGATTTTTTCATCAATAGCCGAGACCATTACATCGTCAAGTTCTGGAATCACCACTTCGTCTTTTACAACATCCATTGCCGAAAGTAATTCATTCTGAAGATCAATAATCTCTTTAATAACTTCATGTGCTTTCTTTAATCCATCTAGAACTTCAGACTCAGTAACGCCATCGGCTTCACCTTCAACCATTACAACTGTTTCTTGATTTCCTGAAACGACCATTTCTAAGTCACAATCCATGATCTCAGAGCGCGTGGGGTTTATTATATATTCCCCTTCGATTCTTCCCACACGAACAGACGCAATTGGTCCATTCCATGGAATGGTTGATGTTATCAAAGCTGCCGACGCACCAACTCCTGCTAGTACATCTGCCATATTTTCACCATCACTTTGTAAAACAGTGATCATGATTTGGGTTTCATTTTTAAACCCCTTTGGAAACAATGGGCGAATTGGACGGTCAGTGACTCTGCTTGTGAGCACTTCGTGTTCAGATGGCCTTGCTTCTCGTTTGAAAAAGCCACCGGGGATTTTCCCACCGGCATAATGTTTTTCACGGTATTCAACCTGTAAAGGGAAATAATCAATATCTTCCCGTGGTTCATTGGCCGCGTTGACTGCTGCCAAGATTGTTGTCTCTCCATAGGTTACCATTACGGAACCATTACTTTGACGGGCAACTCGGCCAGTCTCTAAACGCATTGTTTTTCCTGCGATTTCTCTTTCTTTTATTATCATTATTTTATTTTCTTTCTTCTATTTATGAGTTCTCTTGTCTACTAACCTCTGATGGACAACTCTTTTATTATGTTAACATATGATTCTGCATTCGTACGTGTGATGTACTTCAGCATTTTTTTTCTTTGTGAAACTAACTGAACCAACCCACGACGTGTGTGGTTGTCTTTTTTGTGAATTTTCACATGATCAGTCAATTCTCGAATACGGTGAGTTAGAATAGCAACCTGTACTTCTGGTGAACCTGTATCGTTCGCATCTTTACCAAATTGCTCAACGTATTTTTGTTTATCTTCTTTTGAGATAGGCATTTTGTTTATTACTCCTATTCGTACTTACCTTGTAACTCAAGGCATTTTTGTTTATCTTTAATTAGTTGTGATTTTAAATGTTCCGATGAAGGAAATTTCTTTTCATCTCTTATTCTTTCTAAAAACTCTACTCTGATTTCATTTCCGTATAGATTAATAACCTTATCGTGAAAAAAATGTATTTCCATTACAAGGTCTTCTTCATTGAACGTCGGTCGAGTGCCAAAGTTACACATACCATACAGTTGAAGTCCATTAATCATTCCTCTTGTAAAATAGACCCCGGGATTGGGCATTAATTGGTTTTCCTCCACGGGAATCACGTTTGCTGTTGGGAATTCAAGCTCTTTTCCTCGACCGGCACCATGAATAACAGTTGCCATAAAGCCAAAAACAGAGCCCAATTCAAAATTGGCACGGCGGACAAAACCATCCTTAATAAGTTGTCGAATATGAGTGCTTGATATGACGTGACCTTCGTCAGATACTTTATGAATGATATCAAGGCCAATCCCTTTATCTTCACAATATGATTTCAAAAATTTGGGACTTCCCTCCCTTTTGTAACCAAAATGATGATCATATCCAACTATCATAAATATCGGATTAAAATTTGGAAGCACTGTCTGATTTAAAAAATCTGTAGCAGATATTTTTGAAAATTCTTCTGTAAAATTAATAACATAAACCAATTCAATTCCTAGTGATTCAATAATCTCCAATTTTTGATCGATACCCATAATAAGAGATAATTTATCATCACTAAGGTCTAAAATATGGCGTGGATGAGGCTCAAAGGTTACCAAAACCGAAGGTATCTTTAGCGCGCTCGCATGGTGTACAACAGATTTTAAAATCTCATGGTGACCACGATGAATACCATCATAAGAACCAATGGTTACTACTGAAGCAGGTAAGGCCTTGATTTTATCTAATTGGTGGACAATTTCCATGATGCTTCAAATTCTTGAATACTTTGGGATTCATCAATAGAGTAACATCCTACCTGAGTACGAATAAGAGATGTCAAATATCCAACAGTTTCTAATTTTTCTGCAATTTCTTTTCCCAACACTCGGATATAGGTTCCTTTGGAACAGATAACAGAAAATGTAATAGTCGATTCAGTAAAACCATCTAGGCTTATATGTTTAATCTGAATTTCTACAGGTTCTCTTTTTACTTCAATATTTTTCCGAGCTAATTTATAAAGCCGTTGCCCATTTACTTTTTTAGCAGAAAACATAGGTGGAATTTGCAATGAACTTCCTAAAAAAGAATTCAACACTTTTTCAATTGTCACCTGGGATAGCTTAGGCACTAACTGTGTTTCAATAATTTCGCCTTCCGTATCCAATGTATTCGTTATTTCACCCAAATTTATTATGGCAGTATAGGACTTATCTTCGGCTGTAATGGAAGTAAGCTTTTTAGTATCTTGACCGGTTCCTATAATTAACACCCCTTCAGCAAACGGATCTAGTGTTCCACCATGTCCAACTTTTTTCTCCTTAATGATCCAGCGTATTTTTTTCACAACGTCAAATGACGTCCAGCCGATTGGCTTATGTATGTTCAGAATCACTTTCGTCTGTATTTTTTAAATCAATATCGTGTATTAGTTTATTAATCTTATTGCCATAGAGTAGGCTTTGGTCATGAAGGAAATGAAGATCAGGCGTGTGTTTTAAATGGAGTTCAGGCCCCATAAATTTTTTGAATGCTTTCCTTTTTTGATTAATAGCGATATTAATCTCCTTATCAGATGTTTTCCTTCCTAATACACTATAATATACTTTGGCTGTTCGAAGATCCGGTGCAACATCTACATCCGTAAATGTGACGAATCCCAAATGGGAGAGATTAATATTTTTTGTAAGGATTCCGCATAAAATGTCCAGGACCTGGTTTCCAACACGATCCATGCGGTTATAAGGTTTGTTTGATTTCAATTTAGCTCTAGTTTACGTTTCACCTCACGGATCTCGTAAACTTCTATTATATCACCTTCTTGGAATTTGCTAACACCATCAACACCTATACCACATTCCAGGCCTTCTTTCACTTCCTTCGAATCGTCCTTATGGCGTTTCAATGAATTGATCAAACCTTCTGCTAATAATTCGCCATCACGTGAAACTCGCGCTTTGCCGTTTCTAATAATGAGACCTTCAATAACTTTACACCCTGCAATAAATCCAATTTTTGGAATTTTAAATTGCGTCAACACTTCGGCTTTCCCAATACTACTTTCAACTTTGTCTGGTTCCAGCATCCCTTCGAGCGCTAAAGTTAATTCTTCTACAGCTTGATAGATCACATTATAGGTACGTATATCTACCCCAGCTTGCTGTGCCTGCAATCGTGCATTTGAGCTTACTTGAACATGAAACCCAATTATCACTGCTTTGGACGCATCTGCTAACAGTACATCCGATTCTGTTACCATTCCTACGCCTTTATGGATCACTTTAATACCGACTTCAGATGTATTCAGTTTTTCAAGGGATTCAGCCAATGCTTCGACGGATCCATCCACATCACCCTTTATTATCATAGGAAGTATATTAACAGCGCCATCTTTGATTAGGGATGACATATGGTCTAACGAGAAGGACATTTTCTTTTGGGAAATTTCACGACGAATACGTTGACGTTCACTGGATATCCGCTTTAATTCTTTTTCGTCATCCATAACGGCAAATAAGTCTCCAGCTTGTGGAACTTGATCATACCCCTGAATCTGAATAGCATCAGAAGGGCCCGCTTCTTTTAAACGTACGCCATGTTCGTTAGAAATTGAACGAACTTTACCAGAAAAATCTCCACATATAAATGGGTCACCTATTTTCAAAGTCCCTTTTTTGATCAACACTGTTCCAATGGGCCCTAGGCCTTTGTCTAACCTAGAATCGATAACAGTACCACGTGCTTTACAATCTTTATTTGCTTTTAATTCAAGAACGTCTGTTTCTAACAAAAGACTTTCCATCAGAGATTCTATCCCTGCACCTGTTTTGGCACTAATCTCAATATCTTGTATTTTTCCACCCCAAGATTCTACTAATACTTCATGCTCTGATAGTGAACGACGTACTTTCTCGACGTCAGCGCCTGGTTTATCCATCTTATTAATAGCCACAACCATGGGGACGCCTGCTGCTTTTGTATGACTAATTGCTTCTATAGTTTGTGGCATGACTGCATCATCTGCAGCAACGACTAGAATTACAATATCTGTTACTTGTGCCCCTCTCGATCGCATGGCTGTGAATGCCTCGTGACCCGGGGTATCTAAAAAAGTTAATTTTCGGTTATTATATCCAACTTTATAAGCACCAATATGTTGTGTTATTCCACCCGATTCACCTTCAGCTACATTTGTTTCACGTATATGATCCAACAGGCTGGTTTTTCCATGATCCACGTGCCCCATTACAGTAACAATTGGCGATCTAGATACAGCATTTGCGATATCTTCTTCAGAATCTTGAATAGAAAATAAATCTTCTCCTACATCCGTTATTTTTTCTGCTATATATCCATAATTATCAGCAAGTAGTTCAATTAGATCCCAATCAATTCGCTGGTTTTTAGTAACAAGCATTCCCAGCTCAATACATGTCTGAATGATATCACTGGAGGTAACCTCTAATATTTTAGCTAATTCTTCTACATTTGAAAATTCAACAACATTGATTGTTGGCTTTTCTGTAGGATCCAGTATCTCTTCATCATCATGAGCTCTAGATCGCTTATGAACTTTTTTCTTGGTTTTTGTGTCCATCTGCGCCAAAATGCCTTTTACTTTGGTCTTAACAGATTTATGGACCGGGTCTACCTTTTTCAATGTTTTATTGGATGGCTGTTTACTGGTTCCAGCACCAATCTGAGTTTGGATATTTCCTAAATTTATTGAACGGAGTTTGTTCGTGGATTTGAATTTTTTCTTGAGCGCCTTTGCTTTCAAATTAGATGAAGTTTTATGCTCTTTTTCTTTCTCTTCTTGTTTCTTTTCCTTTTCTTCAGTTTCCTTTTTTCTTAGTTTTAATTCTTCATCTTTCTTTTGAATTTCTTCTTCCTGCAGTTTCTTTTTTTCTTCAAGTTCCTGATTTTGCTTTTCTTTCTCATTCTTCTCCAATTCTCGTTGATCGGATAATGATAAAAGCTCAAGTTTTTTAGAACTACCTTGTTTCTCTTTTAGTTTGGTATCATGAATCACCTTACGAACTTGTTCTTTGCGAAATCGGTCAACTTGCTCTTTGTCTTTTGCGAATTCTTCCATGATCATTTGATGAACAGATTCATCAACGGGGGACATATGGCTCGAAACTTCAACTTTTCGAGATTTAAGGAAACTTAGAATATCCGTATGTGAGATATTTAGTGCTTTCGCAATTTGAAAAATTCGAGTTTTAGCCATGGATTAGTCTGCTTTCTCTACTATAGGTTCATCTTCACTGTTGGGATTTACATCGTTTTGTATAATAGAGTCATCTAAAACATCATCTATATCGTGAGTTTTTTTTGAATCTATTATCGATCCTTCCAATGCTACTTCTGGTTCAACTGATTCAATAGTTTCTAATTCAAGATCATCTTTAGCAACTTCATCATCAGATTCAATAGTTATATCTTCAGATTCTTCATCATTTGATTCAATAGTCTCTAATTCAAGATCATCTTTAGCAACTTCATCATCAGATTCAATAGTTATATCTTCAGATTCTTCATCATCTGATTCAATCTCCAATTCCCTTTCCACGAAGGATTGAACTGCTTCATAGGTTGTATCGAGGGAATCTTCATCGACATCACTCGCTGACAGAAGAACATCCATATCTGTATCTAATAAGTCTGATACCACATTGATGCCAATGGCAGAGAGTCCGTCAGAAACTTTTGGTGAAACACCTTCAATTTCATTTAAAGAAGTTTTATGATCGTCTTGAATTCGTTCATACTGTTTAACGCCATATGCATCAATTCTGTATTCTGTTAATTGGGATGCAAGATTTATATTCATTCCATTACGGCCAATAGCAGCATCAAGCTCTTCATCATCGAACAAAGCCACACAGTAATTTTTATCATCATCGATAAACAATTGAACAGGCTTAGCAGGAGATAATGCCCGGCTTACCAAAATTTCCGGTTGTTCGCTAAAATTGACAATATCGATCTTTTCATTACTTAATTCACGAACAATGGCTTGGATCCGACTTCCGCGCATACCTACGCACGCGCCAACCGGGTCAATTCTTCGATCGTTGGAACGGACAATTATCTTCGCCCGTTCTCCCGGATGACGTGCGATGGATGTGATTTCAATGATCCCATCCTCAATTTCAGGAACTTCCATTTCAAATAATTTAAAAAGAAAGTGGTTATCACTTCTTGAGACAACAATATCCGGACCTTTTGGAGTCACTTCCACAGATTTAATAATAGCACGGACTGTATCGCCGCGACGATATCTTTCAGATTTGATTTGCTCATTTTTAGGCATTCGAAGTTCAGCTTGTTCAATATTGACAAAGATACTGTCACGCTGCACCTGATGGACAACCCCAATAACTATTTCACCAATCCGATTTGCATAATCTTCGTAGATATAATTCCGTTCTACATCTCTAAGTCGCTGAGCAAAGAATTGTTTTGCCGTTGTGACTAGTCTTCGTCCAAAAACTCGGGGATCAATTATTTCAACAAACACATCGCCAACTTCAAGATCAGCAGCATCAGGTTCCTTTGCAATGGCTTCCGGTAAAGTGATCTCAACTTTATAATCATCAATCTCTTCAACAATGGTTTTTTCCGCATAGATCTCAATTTCACCTTTATCAAGATTTACAATGCAACTACAGTTCGAAGAATCACCATATTCTTTTTCGATCACATATAAAAACAAGTCTTCAAGAATAGTCGCGAGTTCCGAACGTTCAACGTTTTTCTCTCGTGCTATTTCAGAAAATACTTCAATAAGTTCTCTATTAACCAAAATGCCTCCTAAAGATTAATTGAATGAAATTTGTACTTTAGCTGAATTAATTTGATCATAACGCAAACTGAGTTCCTGACCACTCTCCTTTATGCAAACACATGTATCATTTGCGTCAATCAATGTGCCCGTGATAGTTTGTGTACCATCACTATTTGAAAAGGTTACCTTTAACTCTCTGTCAATATTTTTCCGAAATTGGAATGGAGACTCTAAAGCTTTGTCCAGGCCAGGCGTTGTTACTTCCAGGCGGAATCCATCAGGGAACTGGGTCTCCATTTCATCGTCGTTTCTTAACTTTTTGGAAAGAGTTGTTGTATCATCCAGAGTTACTGGTCGCTCAGCGTCGATTACCACGCGGATAATATTACCGCGCGTATTCTCGCTTATATCCATCAGAATCAAGTCTGACGATAAATAGTTTTCTACGATTTGTGTTATTTTGTTCATTTCAGACAAAAGAAAAGCGGGTTCTCACCCGCTCTTCAGCCTGAAAATTTACAGGGAATCTATATGTAATACAATAATTTACCCGGGAATTCTACCCAATATTTCTTCAGCAACCTGTTTCTCAATAACAGTGACATCTTTATCGGATAAGATACCATCTGTTATAGTGCGTGCACGTTCAATATCACCCTGTGATAAAATGAGTTTTGCCTTCTCAAGTTTGATCATTCGACGTGTATGACTATCCTTGCTTTTTTTAATTCCTATGTCTAAAAAAGATATGGCTTCTTTAGTATTTCCGACCTGTAAAGAAATATCGGCCAGCATAAGCGCTGTAGACGATACCATTAAATCCACCGGTTGATCGCGCAAATATTGAGAAAGGTAAATTTCTGCACCAAGTTTATCTCCTGATTCATATTTGATCTTCCCCAAATGATAACCAGCAATTTTCGCACTTTCTGACCCGTTGAATTCACTAATTACAGTTTCCAGCTGGAATTGAGCATTCTCTAGATCACCACGATCTAATGCTACCATGGCTTGCCCTAAAGCTGCACTGGCATCAAAATTTGACTGTGATTTTTTTTCTGAAATAATATTGTAGCCGATTAACACAACAATCAATCCAAGAGCGATTTTCATATAGATAGATCTCTTTTCCTGTAAGTGAGCCTGAGCCTTGTTTATGGATTCTAAAAATGGATCTCGCTGAATCTCTTTTTTGGTGATTGTTTTCTTTGGTTTTAACATGTTTTTCCTTTTATAAAATGAGTGCTAATTGAGTGCCCTCGGCAGGAATCGAACCTGCATCTAATGCTTAGGAGGCACTTGTTCTATCCATTGAACTACGAGGGCAAATTTTTAATTATTATAACGAAAAACACTCAAAATTAACCGATAAATTTACTCTATTTATTTTCTAATAAAACTACCAATGATTTTAATTGGATTATTTTTGATTTAATTATTAACTATAATACACATCTATACATCATCCCACGAATGTGGGGCTTGATGTTGCAGAAAGGGTAAATATAATTAAATATTCTTATAAATCCCAAGCATCTGAGATATCCTGATGAAGGCTTACAGATAGATACTGTTTGCGGTCTGGTTTATTT
>Ga0308010_1001097_pt1 | contig 15715 bp, 15 predicted proteins | sample Neamet129_FD_202368 | JGI IMG/M metagenome (GOLD analysis project Ga0308010, IMG submission 202368) | Marine microbial communities from water near the shore, Antarctic Ocean - #129 | ecosystem: Environmental > Aquatic > Marine > Unclassified | place: Southern Ocean | collected 2014-07-24 | reverse complement strand
CGAACGGGCTTTTATATTTAGTCACTAACAGTCGAACTGTTTAGGTAAGCGGTATAGCACTTATCCTGCGATAACTGGGTTGTGGAGTACACCGATGTGCTCAAGCTCAACAGTTACATCACCACCGACGTTTATCGGAGGAGTTGTGCCTGAGGTCCCGGTCCAGATCATGTCACCTGGGTAGAGAGTCACGTACTGGCTAAGATACGAAATTGCCTGAGCAGTAGTGAAGATCATTTCGGACGAGTGACACTTCTGCCCTTCAACACCGTTTACCAATCCACGAATGGCTACATCCTGTGGGTCGATATCAGTAACGATGAAAGGGCCTGTAGGACCGAACGTGTCGGACGACTTGGCGCGCCACCATTGAATGTCAGCGTTCGCACCGGACTGCCATTCTCGTGCACTTACGTCGTTACCGGCGGTGTAGCCGAAAACGTAGTCGAGTGCATCGGCTTCAGAAACCTTGCTGGCTTCTTTTCCGATGATTGCGATCAGCTCTGATTCACAAACAACAAGACCTGCGTCAGCAGGAAGTTTAATTGGATCGCCAGGACCAATAATTGCATTGGTGTTCTTATAGAACGGCTGAGGACGGGTTGGTCGGTCGGCACCAAGAAGGTGTGAGCCGTAGTTCAACGCCAAGCAAAGCATTTTACTTGGGTTTGGGTTTGGAGCGAGGATTTTTACTTCGTTCAGGTCGTGGGTTCCGCCTGTTTCTGAATAGTCTTGGCCAATTGGCGAGTTAGAAATCTCTTTTACAGTGTCGCCATCGACTACGCCGTATGCAGCGTCGCCGCCATTCGAAAATCTCACAAATTTCATTTTCTTATTCTTTCCGGGTGCTCGTTCAAAATTTGATATCGGTTCAGTGCTCGCCAGTTTCTCGACATTCCGTGTAATTCACAACGAAACTCTGGAGAGATCTTATATTGAGCGGAAATATATTACTCCCGTACACGCGGTATGCTCATGCTCGTCTCGTGTCTGTTAAGGGAATCTAGCGATCTCAGGAGAAAATTGTGTTCGATCTAATCATTAAAAACGGAACGGTCGTCGACGGGACAGGGTCGGCTAGGTTCAAAGCTGACGTTGCAATCAAAGATGACACCGTCGTCGCAGTTGGCGAAATAACCGGCGAAGCGGCCCATGAGATCGACGCTACTGGCAAAGTCGTGACACCCGGATTCATCGATTTGCACACGCATTCCGACAACTCGTTCCTCATCGATCCACACGCTGATTCGAAACTCACTCAGGGCGTGACATTCGAACTAATGGGTAACTGCGGTATGAGCTACTGCGCCCCATTGAACGAGAACACGATCCCAGGATTCAAAGATCGCACCGACAAGTACGATCCTGACTACCATCCCGGCTGGTCGAGCATGGACGGATACCTGAGTGCGCTTGAAGGAGTCGGCTCAACAATAAACATTGCAGCTCAAGTAGGACACGGAACAGTACGTGGTGCGGTGATGGGCATGGAGGCACGAATGCCAACGCCTGAAGAGTTGAATCGGATGATCGGCTTGTTCGCCGAATCTCTCGACGCTGGGGCGCTCGGAATGTCGACCGGACTTTGGTACAGCCCTGGTTCGTATTCTCTAGCCGACGAGATAATTGCTGTAACTCAACCAGCGGCCGATCGAGGCAAGCTATATTCCTCGCACATTCGGTCTGAGGCCGACGACCTAAGTGGATTATTCCCCGCACACGAAGAAGCGATAGAGATAGGTCGACGCACTGGCGCACGCATTCAAATTTCACATGTTAAGGCTGTAGGTCCCAAGTTTTGGGGGCGAGGTCACGAGTTGATCGAAGGGATGGAACGTGCACGCGCCGAAGGTATTGACGTCGCTGGCGATCAATATCCATACGAGTGGTCTTCCACTGGATTCTCAGGAGCAATGTTCGCTCGGTGGGCGCTTGAGGGCGGTCGTCAGAAAACTCTTGATCGCCTTGCTGATTCCGACACTCGTGCTCAAGTTCGGGCAGATGTGACTTACTACATCAACCGGAATCACTCGGCAGAAGGATGCGTTATCGCCAGCTTCCCGCCTGATCAATCACTTGAAGGACGTTCACTTCAGGATATCGCCGACGAATGGAAATGTGAACCTGAGGAGGCTGCACTGCGATTGTACGAGCAGTCGGAAGGCTCTTATGTGCTTCATTCAATGGAGCTTCAAGACATTGATTCGATCGCAAAGTGGCCCTTTATGTCGATTGCTTCGGATGGTTCTTCGCTGCGTGATGAGGGGCCACTGTCGTCGGGCAAGCCTCACCCACGAAGCTACGCCACAAATTCAGTGATTATTGAACAGTTTGTTGAGAAACGTGGATTGTTCACTTTAGAAGAGGCGATTTTCAAGATGACCGCCCTACCCGCTTCACGGCTGAATCTTTCACGTCGAGGCAGAATAGTACCAGGGCAAATTGCCGATATATTGGTGTTCGATCCTGTCAACGTAAAACAACACAATGATTTTGTGAATCCACACGTTTACTCGACAGGAATGGACTACGTATTCGTCAACGGCAAGCCAGCGCTGGAGAACGGCAAGCCGAATGGGGAACTACCGGGAAGAGTTATGCGTTCGCTGGGTGACTAAATTTCATAATCGGCCAAATCGGAAAATTATCGTCCCGAGCGTTGGAACGATCGGCCACTTGATGCACCGCCTCGTCTTGAACCGGGGCGTCGTTTTGACTTTGACCCGGGTCGGCGTGAATCACCTGAATCAAAGGTAGCTCGACGGTCTTCAGATCCGGTGCGCCTAGTCGGTCGATTCGCCTGAAATGCCAAACGACGGTCGTTCCGAGTTTCTTCTACCGGTTTTTTCCACGGAGTGACAGGCTTGGCAACTCGCTTCGATTCGATGGCAAGATCCATCAATGAGGCAACTTCTCTCCCAGATAGTTCACGTACGCCACGTTTTGGTAGATCGCCTAATACGACAGTGCCGAACTTGACTCGCCTGAGACGGATAACTGGAGATTCGATGGATTCAAACATTCGTCGAACAATGCGGTTTCGACCTTCATGAATCGTTATTTCAACTTTTCGTCGTCGATTGGAAACTATTTTGATCTTGGCGGGAGCAGTTGGCCCGTCTTCCAACATGATTCCGCGTTCGAGAATTACTTGGCTTTCTTCGGTAAGCGTGTTCGAAAGCTCTGCCAAATAGGTTTTTTCAATCTCGAAGCTGGGGTGGGCCATCTTCTGAGAGAAATCACCGTCATTCGTCAGTAGCAGTAGACCTTCGGTGTCAACATCTAGTCGACCAATTGGGTAGATACGTTCTCGTACATCAACCAAATCCATCACAGTTGGACGATCGTGCGGATCGGTAACCGTGGTCACATACCCGGTTGGTTTGTTCAGCAGTATGTAGCGTTTTTGCTCGACGGAAACTTGGTTACCATCGGCAACGATGTCATCAGTATCAGGATCCGCAAAATCACCGATATTCGAGGTATTGCCATTTACCTTGATTCGTCCTTCCGTAATCATCTGTTCTGATTTTCGAAGTGATGCGATACCGGCGGAAGCGAGTATTTTGTGAAGTCTTTGTTTCATCTCTATTTACGAGTCTGTCACACGCACTGTTAGCCAGCGTTAAAAGAATAAAACCACTCGCATCTTTCATCCTTGAAGTTTAGTATCGCCTTTGAGACGACATCCTCCAGCACCAAGGCTCTCCTATGACATACGATCTCGTGATCAAGAACGGCACAATTATAGACCCTGCTCAGAACGTACATGCCAAGAAAGATATCGCTGTTGCTGGCGGCAAAATTGCTGCTATCCAAGACTATATCTCCGATGCCAATACTCACGATGTCATTGAGGCCGAAGGACTGCTCGTGGCTCCGGGATTGGTGGATCTTCATGTTCACGTTTGGTGGGGAGTGGCCCACCTTGCCGTTGAAGCCGACCCTGCTTGTGTCTACCGTGGTGTCACCACTGCGATTGACGCAGGATCGTCTGGAGCCAACACAATCGCTGGCTTCCATCGCTATGTGATGGACACGGCTGCCACCCGCGTACTAGCTTTTCTTCACATATCGGGAATGGGACAACTCGATAACGACATTGGAGAGCTTGAAGATATTCGCTGGGCTCGTGTGGAAAAAGCAGTCGAAGCAGCCAAACTTCATGCCGAACGAATCGTTGGTATAAAGGTACGACTTACCGACAATATTGTTGGATCAAATGATTTAGTTGCATTAGATCGTGCCCTTGAAGCTGGAGAAGAACTGCAGAAGCCGGTGATGATTCACGTTGGTGGATCTGTGAACCAGTTCGAGCAGTTCATGGAAAAGCTACGCCCCGGTGATATTGTTACCCACTCGTTCACCGGTCGACCTCATGGCATTCTCGATAACAACAACAAGGTTGTTGATGCTGCTTGGGACGCTATCAAGCGTGGTGTGATTTTCGACGTTGGGCACGGTGCAGGCTCGTTCTCGTTCCCAGTGGCTGAGGCATGTTTGGAACAGGGTCTTGGTCCTGGTACGGTTTCTTCCGATGTTCACCGATATAACATTCGCGGGCCTGTTTTCGACCTTATGACTACGCTTTCGAAGTACGTGCATCTTGGTTATTCGGTAGATGAGGCGGTCGCTCTTGGAACGATGAAGCCGGCGGCTGCAGTGAACTTGCCTGACCACATCGGAACACTGAAACTCGGAGCCGACGCCGATATCGCAGTCATCCAACACCGAGAAGGTCCGGTCAAGTTTACGGACGCTGACGGAAACGAACGCGCAGGCAGACAGTTAATGCTTCCGGTTGAGACGCTCCGAAAAGGACGCCGGTTTAATCCGCAGCATTCGGCTCACCCGAATTTGGTTGGGCACCCGCACAAGCACTAGGCCAGTCGAAGATATCGAAAACTTAGCCCATAACAGCACGTTCCCTTTCACCTAAATCCTATCCCTAATGGAGAGGACTTTTGAGATCGGCACGCCTTAACTTCATCTCGCCTTCTACCCTGCACGTAGTTCGGTTTTCTCTGGTTCGAGGACTTTTACAGTGCTTCTCGGAATATGACGCCTGAAATCACTACGTGGTACGGGTGACTCGTAGCCGAAATACGATTATTCCGCTATACATTTACGCCAATCTCACGCAACTTCCCGTTTGTTCGCATATTCTTGGATGCATTGTGTCTTAGAAATAGCACATAATTCGGTCATACGAATTCAGTTGACCGGGAGAACGATGGATGGCGAACAAGAACGGACGTATCGGAATCTTAGTTGGTGGTGGTCCCGCACCGGGCATCAACAGCGTGATTTCAGCTGCGGTAATCGAGGCGATTCATTCCGGCCACGAAGCTATTGGGATCAAGAATGGATACGAGTATCTCGTAAAAGGCGATACAACCCAGACGGTTAATCTTACGATTGATGACGTCGCCACTATTCACACTCGCGGTGGCTCGATTCTTCACACATCGCGAACAAATCCAACGAAGCGTGCGGAAGATCTCGAAACTTGTGTTGCCACACTCAAGAAGCTCGGAATCCAGAATTTGATCACCATTGGCGGGGATGATACTGCGTTCGGTGCTTCTGAGATTGCCCGCGCTGCCAATGGCGAGATACGTGTTGCTCACGTCCCAAAGACCATTGATAATGATCTGCCTCTTCCGGGTGGTATGCCAACGTTCGGGTATGAAACAGCCCGTCACGTCGGTTCAGAAATCGTGATGAATCTGAAGGAAGATTCACGAACAACGAACCGTTGGTATTTCATAATCGCAATGGGTCGCCACGCCGGTCACCTTGCGCTCGGAATCGGTAAGTCTTCGGCTTCGACGGTCACTCTAATTCCAGAAGAATTCCCTGGAGAGACAGTAAGCCTTTCAGAAGTATGTGACGTACTAGAAGGCGCAATTCTTAAAAGGAAAACTTTGGGGCGTCCCGACGGTATTGCGATCATTGCTGAGGGTGTTGCGAGCAAGCTGAATATCAAGGACCTGCGAAACATTTCAGGTGTTGATATTCCACGTGACGAGTACGGAAACATTCGACTTAACGACTTACCGTTCGCTCGAATCCTTCGTGCCGAAGTTGAACGCCGATTTATAGAACGAGGCGAGGCGATGAGCATCATCGATCTGACTCTCGGCTATGAGCTGCGATCTGCCCCTCCGATTCCGTTCGACATCGATTACACCCGAACTTTGGGTCACGGTGCTGTCCGATTCTTACTTTCGGATCCTGAAGGAAAAACGGGTACGTCTCAGGGCGCAATGATTTGCACGGTCGACAATAGGCTTCAGCCGGTGCCGTTCGACGATATGCGAGATCCGAAAACAGGTAAGACGATTGTTCGCATGGTTGATACGGATAACCTTTACTACGATGTTGCGCGGCGCTACATGACTCGTATCGAACAGTCGGATCTTGATGACGAGGTAATTCTCGCCGAGATTGCCAAGATCGCTTCGATGCAGCCTGATGCGTTCAAACGTCGTTTCGCAGTAAAGAACTAACGGGCTTAGCACGGTGGTAAATCAAGCAACTCAACTTGCCGTCAAAGCCGATGCTGTAGTTAAGAACTTCGGCGAAACGGCCGTTTTACGTGGTCTATACCTTGATCTGCCTACCGGAGAAGTAACTGTTCTGCTAGGGACGAACGGTGCAGGCAAGTCGACCTTTTTACGTATCCTCGCAATGCTCACCGAGATCGACTCTGGCAGCATTTCGATGCATGGAGTAGACGTGGCGCAAAACGGGCCAATTGTTCGCGCAATGACAGGTTCGGTCTTACATTCGCCCATGCTCTACGCCGATATGACGATTCGTGAAAACTTGATGTTCTTCGCCGATATGTATCGGCTCGAAGGCGTGGACGAACTGATCGCCAGCACTACTGCTCAAGTTGGTATCGAGCCAAGAATCGACGATCGGGTTCGAACGCTGTCCCACGGATTTCAAAAGAGAGTCGCTTTGGCACGTGCACTGATGCATGAGCCACAGTTGTTGCTACTCGACGAACCAGAATCGGGTCTCGATAGCGATTCTGTTGAGCAGCTCGACCGAATAATCGAGAACTATAAATCGATGGGTCGCACGGTAGTAATGACCACGCACATTGTTGAGCACGCAATGGAGATCGCCGACCGCGCCGTTGTTCTAAACAATGGAACAGTGGGCTTAAACAAGACTAATCCTTCTGGAAATCGAGAAGAAATACTTGCTGCATACTCGTCCACAGGTAACGACCGATGATGGGTTCACTCTCCGTTATTTGGGCGATTGGTCGTAAAGACTTGCTGCTTGAGATACGCAACAAAGATGTTGTTGTAGCTATCGCTGGATTTGCACTTCTCGTTCTAGTGATTTTCACTTTCGCCATCGATCTTAATCAAGGCAACGCAAAGCTAGTTGGGCCCGGAGTTCTATGGGCAGGAATCGCATTCGCCGGAGTGACCGGACTCAACAGGGCTTTTGCTCTGGAAGTAGAAGGCAGCACTCTTGAAGCCCTGATGCTCGCACCAATCAGCCGAGACTTGATCTATCTAGGCAAGGCCCTCGGTAACTTCCTATTCATCGCTGTCGCACAAATAATCGTCATTCCGGTATTTGCAGTTCTCTTCAACCTCGTCGTGTTCCGATGGGAGATGCTCGTAATTAGCCTGCTAACGACTATTGGGTTTAGCGCGGTAGGCACTCTTTTTGCTGCTATGTCAGTGAGAGTTAGAGCGAGAGAAGTTATGTTACCGCTGATGTTCTTGCCGGTTGTGACACCACTCTTGATGGCGGCGGTTGAATCTACTAGTCACATGGTTCACGGTCGTAGTTGGTCAGACATGGCTCAGTGGCTACAGATAGCGGTAGCTTTCGATGTCGCATTCGTGGTTATATCGGCATTCATTTTCCAACACATCCTCGAAGACTAATCTCCGATAAATCGACATGCTCAGCACATACAAAGCTTTATCTGAATTTAACGTCGTTCGTGGTAAAATTTTCTAAGTATTCGCCAAGCAGAAATTTGTATAGAGCCTCTTGTTGAAAAAAGTTCTCGACCTACTCGACCCGCTGTTGATCTTAAGCGCCGCCCTTATGGGTGTTGCGCTCTACCTAATATTCATCTGGGTTCCCACTGAAACGAATCAGGGCGCAGTACAGCGCATCCTGTACTTCCACGTGCCTGTTGCGTGGGGTTCCATGCTCGGAATTTTAGTGGTTAGCGGAAGTTCGGTTATGTACTTGTGGAAGAAGAACGAAAAGTGGGATCGTCTTGCCGTAGCTTCTGCTGAAGTTGGAGTCATTTTTGGCGCCATAATGCTGCTTTCAGGCATGATCTGGGCACGACCTGTTTGGGCAGTTTGGTGGACTGGAGAGGCGAAGTTGACAACTGCACTCATCCTGTTCTTCATATACGTTGCCTACTTAATGTTCCGAGGCTATTTTCCTCCGGGTGCACAGCGACAGCGCCTTGCCGCAATTATTGGTGTCATCGGTGCAGTGGATACGCCGATCATCTACTTCGCAGCGAATCTATGGTCGCAAGCACATCCCCCGCTCATTACCGGACCCGCGGCTGATGCTGAATCGACATTGGGTAGTGATCTCGGAATCGTGCTAATGGCGTCGACATTGGCGTTTACATTCCTATTTATATTTCTGGTTCAGACTCGGTACAAAATCCGTAAATCGGAAGACGATCTTGTTGAATTGAAGAGAACCTTATCTACGTCAGTAATGACGGGAGTCAATTGAAGTTGATGTTGTACGCAATCAATACCCTTACTAATTCAGGCAAAGGCGCTATGGGAACTAAGTTAGCCCTCGCGTTGATCATCGCTTTGACTGTTTCCTTAGCCGTTGCGCAGACATCGTATGCCAATCACGAGCCACCGATAAGCGGCATCGTAGTCGGTGTCGAAACTGACGACGCCGGGAATCTAACCCGGTTCGCAGTCTCAGATTCCACCGGGACTGTCACGACATTCACCATTTTCGATGGCACGGAATACGGACTTGAAAACCAAGCGGGAGACCGCTGGGTGTCCACTCAAGGTGAAGAGCCATCGGAATCGGTACGACGACTTCGAGATCACCGCGAAAGATTCGCACCAATCACGGTTACATTTGAAAACGAAACTGCCTTTTCTGTCGTAGAACGAGAAGAAGGTAAGCTCGAAGCAAATCTTGGTTACCTCTTCGCAGTGTTCGCAGTAACGTGGGCACTCTTCTTCGCTTACGTTCTATACATGGGACGGAAACAGCGAGTTCTACAGCATGAAATTGCAAAACTCAAAGGCAAAACCGGCTAGAGCATTTCGAAAATGACAAACGACTTAAACCACCAGAATTCTACTGAACATCAGCAGCCAATCGAATCGCCAGCGGCGATAGCTGTTGCGCGCACTTCGACTCTAATGGGACCACGAGCGAAATTAGGCTTTGCTTTTGTATTGGTTGCAGCAGCACTAGTGTACTTCGCTTTCACTGCTTTCGAGGGTGCGACAGTCGACTATCTATCGGTCGCACAAGTTTCCGAGGGCGCTCCGACTGCCACTGATCGTCAGGTTGGTGTAACCGGTAAGTTAGTTCAGGATTCGTACGTTCGTGATGCCGATGGGATTACTGCTCACTTCGCAATCAAAGACGAAGACGGGCTTGAGGTGTTGGACGTTTTATACGCGGGAGAAATTGGTCAGGTGTTTTTCAACGATCACTCAGAGATCATTCTTCAAGGACAGAAGATGGTCGATGGATCGTTCAACGCTGACAATCTAACTGTTCGCTGCCCTTCGAAGTATCTGACAGAAGCTGAACGGGCTGAACTCGAAGCCCAGAACGAGGGCGATCCTTTAGCTCCACCGTATCAGCCCGATTACTTCGACCAAGACGCCTAGTTCAGCTAGATCTTTCGATTGCAAACGCTCGCATTATCGTACTTAGACCGCGTAACTAATCGATTCGGCTTGCTCGAAACCTACTGCTTACCAGCGCAACGACGACCGTGAATATGATCAGTCCGATGGCCAAGATGGTCAGAGCGCTACGAAGCCCGAATACAGCAGCTAATGATCCGCTCGCAAGACCACCAAGTGGGAAGCCAGACCAAGCGATTTCATACGCACCTATCACCCTGCCTCGTACTTCAGCAGGCACGCTAAATTGAATGACAGCGATGCCGAGGGCTACGTGTACAGAGTTGAAATATCCTAGGAAGAATGCGAGCGGCAGCGCCATCGACATGTTGCTGGTGTGAGCCCAGGCAATAACAAATCCACCGAACAATAGATCGGTGACCAGAAGCGCAGGACCGGCTCTGCGAATACCGCCTGTCCACGACATTGTTAGCGCCCCTGCAACTGCTCCCGTACCGACACTTGCAAATATCATTCCAAGCCCTGCTGAGTCGGTGTAGAACACTTCTTTTGCAAATGCGGGAATGATGAAAACCATTCCGCCGAGAACCAGGGCATTCACAGTTGTGAACATCAGGTTCAATCGCAAAATCGGTCGTTCTCTGATCACCCGAATAACTTCGACCAGATCGGGGATGATACCTTCAGATTTCGCCCGAACCACCTGTTTGGCTGGTTTAAATGTCGTGTAGATCAGAAACGTAGTCCCGAATAGTCCAGCGATGACACCATATGCAATGCCCGCTCCGGCGGCGCCTATCAGGAATCCACCGAGCAATGGTCCTGCAACACGAGCTCCGTTGAATACAGATTGGTCGAGCGATATAGCTCGAACAAGAATTTTCTTTGGGACGACATCTGGCAAAAGCGAGAGTCGAGAAATCCAGTCGATTGCGAGTCCTGATCCCTGAAAGGCTCCGGCAACTACGATATGCCACGGTTCAAGTACACCGGCCGCGAATAAGAGTCCGACAACGAGCATGGGTGCTCCGGCAATTATTGATCCGATCTTCAACATACGAGCTCGTGGAATACGGTCAGCGAGTACACCAGCAAACACACCTACGATTAGGTTAGGAATACCGACTGCGGCACCAAGAGCTGCTAGCCACAGGGTTGAACCAGTTAGTTCAAAGAGTAAATAGCCCTGCGCTACGTTGATCAGCTGGTGACCAGTGCCCCAAACCAATGTCGCTGCAACGAATCGTTGAAGCGCCGAATTACGTATTGAATCTACAAAGCCAATGTTTTGTTGTGATTCAGATTTATTTGCTTGAACGTTCTGATCTGAGGAATTGGACATGACGAATCATTGTGACCCCATCCCAAGCGATCGTGGTGTTTCAAACGCCGTCGGTTTTTATCATGCTTACAGTCATGTTCGGCTTGCATTCGGTAGCTGCCACTACCAATAGTGAACTTGATAGTGGTGTCGATCAGGCGATAAATAAATTACACGACGATGTACGAGTAGCTGTCATGCTTCGAGATGTTCAGGGTCTATCTAATCAGGAAGCTGCCGACACATTAGAAGTTCCGGTTTCAACATTGCAGGTCCGGCTGCAACGCGGGAGTATCACCCTTCTCTATTCGGTGGAATCCTACGTCGCTGAACATTCCAAAGCGGACTAGCTTAGCATCTGGTGGATATCTTAGATCGACGCACTGCCCAGTCTTAATTCACCTCGTTGTGATTGAGAATTCGATTCAGAATGACAATCTAAAACAAACCATAGTAATAAAACAATAAAAAAAGCCCCACACATGGCGGGGCTTTTTCATTTTATCGAATGATCTAAATGACTATTGCAACAAGTACGAATCCAACAATTCATCGTTGGTTCGTTTTGGAGCCCGAGCAGCCATATCTTGGTATCTATCCTCAAGAGATTTGCCTTCCTTCTTGAAGATAACTCCAAGAGGGACGCCAGGGCGGCTCAGCAAATCGTTTGCATCTTCGACGCTCGTTGGATCATGATCTTCAGGAATTTCGAATGCGATTCCCTTGATCCCTTCCTTCGGCTTTCCCTTAAGGATGTCGTAGGTGTCGTTATACGTAGTACATGGCGACTGTACGTGAACGATGCTGAAGCCTTTGTGGTTCATCGCATCTTGGATCATCTTTGCCAGTACACGAGGCTTACTCGAATAGTAGGAAGCGATGTAAGTCACACCAATCGACATGTACAAGTTGAGAGGAGAAACAGGGTTCTCGATCTTGCCGAGTGGTGTCGAAGTTGTAATCGCTCCGAACGCACTAGTCGGTGAGGACTGACCTTTAGTAAGACCGTACACACCGTTATCCATGATCACTGCCGTGATATCGACGTTTCGATTTGCAGCTGGGCCAATGTGCTCTCCACCAATTGATAGGAAGTCACCGTCACCAGCAACTACCACTGTATTTAGTTTAGGATTGCCCTGCTTCACTCCGAATGCGATCGGAAGTGACCGGCCATGGATGCCGTGAATGCCGAATGGCTGATCGCCTTCGACTAGATGAACCATGTTTCCAGAACAGCCGATACCAGCTACAACAACGTTGTTCGCCTGTGGCTCTTCATGTTCTACGGAGTAACCCTCAAGTGCGACTTGAAGTGCTCGTCGCACTCCAAAGTCGCCACATCCTGGGCACCACGCGAAATCGTATTCAGGATTGCGCTTGCTCATGCTGTAACTCCAGCCCCGATTCGCTCGCTAATTCTTGTCACAAGATCTGCAGGTCTGAATGGCAAACCTGTGTATTGAGTAATCGATTCAGCATTTACGCCTTCCATGCGGAGGAGAGACGACCACTGACCTAAGTAGTTTAGCTCAGGAACAATAACTTTCTTACCTGACTTTAATACTGTCATTACTTCTTCAGGAAGCGGGTTGAGTGCTACTGAGTAGAGCCAACCAACGTTCTCACCCTGCTCGATGAGTCGATCATATGCCTCTCGGGCCGGGCCCTTCGAGCTGCCCCATGGCATGATGATCATATCGGCATCGGCGTTTTCGATTTCGTAATGCGCACCGATAAGAAGATCGAGCTTCTTGAATCTACGCTCCATAAGTCGCACGTGGTGTCGAGGAAGGTGAGTAGTGTCACCGATCTCATCGTGCTCTGAACCGTTTGCAACATAAGCGCCGGGGCCACCAGGAACTGGCATGCCCGGAAGCGGAGTTGATCCGTCCCAGGAATCGTACCGTTTGCCGGTGTCGCCTTCGCTAACAGTTGCTCGGCTTTCCTGACTCACCTTTGAGAGATCAGGACGGCGAATGTTCTCGCCACGTTCAGCAAGACCAAATTCTGAAACCAGGATCACAGGTCCCTGATAGCGTTCCGCCCAGTTGATGGCGAGGGCGCCAGCATAGAAACATTCCTCAATAGTACCTGGTGCCAGTAGCGGCATTTTGATATCACCGTGTGCTGGATGAAGACACGTGTAGAGGTCCGATTGTTCCGACTTGGTAGGCAGTCCGGTTGCAGGTCCACCACGCTGAACATTTGTGACCACCAGTGGGATTTCGGCCATCCAGGCAAGACCAAGCCCTTCGCTCATCAGTGAGAAACCAGGTCCTGCAGTCGCGGTCATCGCTTTTTTGCCAGAAAAACCTGCGCCGATAATAGCGTTGATTGCTTCAATTTCTGATGCGACTTGATGGACGAATCGTCCTTCGCCCCATAGGTTATTTTCCATCCATACCAACACGGTGGTTGCAGGGGAAATTGGGTAGCCAGCGTAGAAATTTAGCCCAGCGGCAGTTGCACCCATTGAAAGAGCGGCATTACCGGTAATTACGATCTGTTGATAATCGGGTGGGTTGGGTGCTTCAAGCTGACCAACGGTGAATCCGGCTGTTTTTGCAATTTCAACACCGAGGCGGACTGCCTTGATGTTCGCTTCGATTATTTCGTCATCACCGGGTCGACCACGGGTGAATCTTTGAGTGATAAATCCATCGATCTCTTCGAGTTTGAAATCGATCAGTTGTGCGACGGCTCCGATTGTAACCATGTTTGCCGCACGTGCGTTACCAGTCGACTTGGCGAGTTCATCGGCCTTAATGCCAAAGTAGTTTCCACCTTCTGGTAGATCGTACTCTTCAGCGTTGTAGACCGTTACACCGCCGGCATTCAGATCTTCATTGTGGTGGTCGTAAGCGTATTGGTTGAGAGCAACCAGTACATCAACACCATCACCTGAGCTCAACACTGGTGTGGTCGAAATTCTCACCTGCGATGATGCCGGGCCACCCATGATCTGCGACGGGAATGTCGAGTGGGTTTGTACAAAGTACCCAGCGTGAGCAGCAGCTCGTGCCAGAGCGTCAGCCGATGTGACCAGTCCCTGTCCGCCCTCTCCGGCGAATCGGATGACGAAGTCGTGCTTATCCAATGTTTACTACCTTCTCCCGAACTTTGCGTTCGGCGAATCATGTTGTTTTACACCCAAGCGGTTGTGTTTAAGGCGCAAAAAAACCGCACTCAACGAGTTATGAATATGCGGTTACTTTTTATCAGATCTTTTCTGTGAACGTACCGAAAAATAAATTCCCAAATAGATATGAAATCTTTCCAACCGAACGATTGCATATTACATTATTTGATGGTGTGCTACGTAGTCGCATCTTTGTATATTTTCCCGAAGCTAATTATCGAATTCGTTTAGTTCAGTGTCAATTTATTTAAGTAGCGATTTTGGGAGTGATATCCACTTGGATTGATAGTTTTGCCACTGGCGTTTGACCACAGCCGCAACCAAACTTAGAATCCACTTACGTATTTACTCATTCATCTCGTTAGTTTCGCGCTGAACGAAGAAGTCGTTCAAAGGTAAAGCCAATGTCTCGACAACGCACAACAGATCACTCGATCGATCGCTGGTCCGCCGGTGGTGTAGTGTTGCGTATCGATCCAGAAAATAGCGGGAAACTGACTGTTGCCCTTTGCCATCGGCGCGCAGAATCGCTGTGGGCGCTGCCGAAGGGAACTCCTGAAGAGGGCGAATCGGTGGCTGAAACAGCTGCTAGGGAAGTCACTGAAGAGACTGGTCTTCAAGTCGAAACCGGCCCGGCTATCGATGACACGTACTACTCGTTCTTCCGATCAGGGAGCGAAATACTCGGCGATCTTACCTTTGCCGAACATAGCAACGTGCGAATTAATAAAACGGTTCACTGGTACCTGATGACGCACATCGGTGGCAACACATCGGGTCATGATCATGAGTACGATGATGTCGAATGGATAGACATTAAAGAAGCATCACAGAGGCTGACCCATCGGAATGAAGCGAGAGTCCTGGAAAAAGCTGTGGCCTTTTATGAAGGCCGGGCAAGAGACTCCGACTGATCTGCATTTAGTCGGAGAACTTACAGTGCTTAGGGCAAAGTCTATGGATGATTCAGAGGCTGATTATTCATGGCGTATCGATCCAGAACTTGCGGATCTCGACGCTACTCGTCCTATTACACTGACCTTTGCTGAGTATCTCCGTTACCACCGTGATGATGTGAATTATCCGTCGCCATGGTCGGTTCGACTTGCAATCGACACTCGTGATGGTCACCACATCGGCAATTGCATGTACTACGACATCAGTACTAAGAAGTCGCAGTGTGAACTAGGAATCATGATTGGTGATCGTGATTATTGGAGCAAAGGCTACGGAACTGATGTAATCAGAACGGCTGTTATGCATATATTCACCGACACCAAACTTGACCGTATTTACCTGCATACTCTTTCTCATAACTTCCGTGCCCAAAAGTCGTTCAATAAGGCTGGATTTACACCACTGACAAAGGTGAATCGAGACGGT